>Ga0310122_10003051_pt1 | contig 10636 bp, 8 predicted proteins | sample CB6_Bottom_1051__FD_203503 | JGI IMG/M metagenome (GOLD analysis project Ga0310122, IMG submission 203503) | Marine microbial communities from Western Arctic Ocean, Canada - CB6_Bottom_1051 | ecosystem: Environmental > Aquatic > Marine > Oceanic | place: Canada: Western Arctic Ocean | collected...
GGTGGGAAGTTTTCGAGGAGCGGTGTTGCCTGATCGACGGTCAGATCCAAGATTTCGGCAATCGATTTCCCTCGATACCTAATTTCGAGCGTTTCGCGGTTGTACCGTCTCCCTTTGCAATGCTCACACGTCACGTACACGTTCGGTAGAAAGTGCATTTCTATAGAAGTCACACCATCACCCTGGCACGCTTCGCACCGTCCACCTTTAACATTAAATGAGAAACGACCAGGACGAAATCCACGCGCTCTCGCCTCAGGCAACATTGCAAACAGCTCTCTTATGAAGGTGAAGAGCCCGGTATAAGTTGCCGGATTCGAACGTGGCGTGCGACCGATCGGTAGCTGGTCTATTTGTATCACCTTATCCACTAGTTCGGCATTGTCGATGCCGTCGTGCGGACCAGGCTCGTCCGAGGCGCGATAGAGCACCTTGGCCAGGGCGCGATAAAGAATGTCGTTGACCAACGTCGATTTTCCTGAGCCGCTCACGCCAGTGATCGCAGTGAATAAACCTAGCGGAATGGTCACGTTGATCTTCTGTAAGTTATTACACCGTGCGCCACGGATCTTAAGCGTCCCATGTTGCCACGCTCGGCGTGTGGGAGGCACTGGAATCGCGCGTTCCCCTCGCAGGTAACTCCCAGTAAGTGACCCATTATCTCCACGGGTCAGCAGCTCTGATACTGGACCTTGGAAGATAACCCGACCACCGTGCTCCCCAGCTCCCGGGCCCAGGTCGATCACATAGTCAGCTGCCCTGATCGTTTCCTCGTCATGCTCGACTACAACGACCGTGTTCCCTAGATCACGCAGTCGCGCCAATGAAGTCAACAAACGTCGATTATCACGCTGATGAAGACCAACGGACGGTTCGTCGAGCACATAGAGAACCCCGGTGAGATTTGCACCAATCTGCGTTGCCAACCGGATCCGTTGGCCCTCCCCACCTGACAGCGTCGCTGCCCTCCGCCCCAGCGTCAAATACCCGACTCCGACGTCATTCAAAAAGCGTAGGCGGTCACGGATCTCCTTCACAACGCGACCAGCAATTTGGACCTCTCGTTCGGTGAGCTCCATCGCCTCAAAACGCAGGAGCGCGTCACTAACTGGCTGTCGGACATACTCCGCAATCGTCGCGCCCTTAACGGTAACGGCACAACTCTGCGGCCTCAATCGCTCCCCCGCGCACGAAGCGCACGGTCCGGAAGCGCGATACGGCTCCAGTATTTCCTTGTCTGCCCATCGACCCTCCAGGTAGCGCCGACGCATGTTCGGCACCACACCTTCGAAGCCTGGCTTTACCTGAGTTGTCTTACGGGACCGGGTCCGGCGTCCCGGACGACTGTTCTTACGGACCATACCCTTTGCCCCGAACAGAACGACCTGGCGCAGCTTTCGCGACAGCTTGCCGAACGGCACATCCAAAGGAATTTCATAACGACGATGTAGATCGTTGAGAGCTGCCTTGACAAACTTCTCATCGCCGTGCACCCATGGAGCAATCGCGCCGTCACCGAGCGCCTTTCTGGGATCGGGGATAATCCGAGACGGGTCAAAGTCATGGACGAGACCCAGCCCCTGGCAATCGGGGCAGGCACCTTGCGGCGAGTTGAAGGAAAATGCACGCGGCGTCATCTCCGGCATGCTAATCCCACAGTGGGGACAAGCAAGCCGCCTGGAAAATAGTCGGTCGCCACCGCTGTGGGTGTTAATGATGACGGTGTCGTCAGCAAGCTCGAGAGCGATCTCAATCGATTGACCAAGGCGGCGCACCACGTCAGGGTCAGGCTTAACGACCAGACGGTCGACCACAACCTCGATCGTGTGATTCCGGTACCGGTCGATCTTGATCTGGTCTTCCAAAGAATACATTTCACCGTTAACACGAACCCGGACGAAGCCTTTCGCCGCCAAAGCGGCCAACTCTTTCTTGAACTCACCTTTCCGGCCGCGAACGATCTGGGCGAGCACATTCACCCGCTCACCAGATGGATCAAGCATCACCAGATCGATGATGCGCTCGACGGACTGTGAAGTGATCTCCCGTCCGCACTCTGCACAGTGTGGAACACCAATATTGGCGAAGAGCAATCTGAGGTAGTCGTAAATCTCCGTCACGGTGCCGACTGTGGAACGTGGATTTGCGCCGGTTGTTTTTTGTTCGATAGAAATTGAGGGAGACAAGCCCTCGATCAAATCAACATCCGGTTTTTCCATCTGCTCTAAGAACTGGCGCGCATAAGCTGATAAGGACTCCACGTAGCGACGTTGGCCCTCCGCATACACGGTATCGAACGCGAGGGAGGATTTACCTGAACCAGACAGACCGGTAATAACCACCAGCCGATTTCTCGGGATGTCGACCTCGATGTTTTTGAGATTATGAACGCGCGCGCCACGCACCTTGATGTGACTATGTGTCATACCGTACAGTAGCGGGTTTTTTGACGATCCTAAACCCGCCATGCTATCACGAGCGTGATCAAAAAATCAGTACTGATCGGCTATCGACCTGCCCCGGGCGAGAGACGGTAGGCCGTATCGTTTGATGTCACGACGACCTCACCGGCGGGACCAAACGCGACACCGACGAGCGCTTCCGCGGCAAGAGTGAGTTCCATGGACCCCCGGTCGGTAAGTGTGTACAGGCCTGCGGCACCAGCCAAGGCATCGACAACATGAAGCTTACCGTCAGCGTCGAACGCCAGGCCCTGCGGGCGACCAAAACCGGCCCGTACAACGTGGACTGTTCCGCTGGCATCGATGCGGTAAAGCGAATCTGATGTCGATAATGTTGGCGCAGTTACATACAACGTGCCGCTAAGCCCTACCGCTAGATGGAAAGCAACGATACTCGATGGCAGTGATGCGAGGACACTCGTCTGTCCAGAAGCCTCGACGCGAAAGATTTGACCAGATCGATCGCCGACAAAAAGGGTGCCTTCCTCATCAAATACGATCCCACTAGTAGAACCTAATTTGGAGAGCACGACATCGACTGCCCCCTTCGGAGAGACCTTGTAGACTTTACCTTCGAACCGACTACTGACATACAAATCTCCCGACGGTGCGAAAGCCATCGAGGTCGGATTTGGCACCTTTGAGGCGAACGGTTCTCGGCTCCCGTCGGATTTAATCCGGAAAATACCAATTGGCGCCTGTTCTCCTCTTGTTCCGCTATAGGTCACATAGAGGTTTCCAGCCAGGTCGAAGACGGGGCTATCCACCTGGTGTAATCCTTCGGCGATGGGTGCGCCCACTTCAACGAATACCGTAGCTGGCTCCACCGTCCCAACCTGGATCGGCGCAGAGCCCTCCTCGACACCTTTTGGGACGACCACACCTAGCTCTCCCGGCGACGCAAATACGACGCGGCACGATCGGCCACCAATGCGCACCTCGGGCAAGGGGTCGAGATCGAACCCGTGTCCCTCGACGGTAATTCGGCCACCGGCAACTGCCCAAGTCGGCCGCACGCAGGACACGTGAGAGGAGGGCGTAGCGCAAGACATAATGACGTCAAAAAGGAGTGCGTGAGTGGTGAACGAACTCGTTGTGTACCCTGTTACGAATCGTCGAGCTCGACATTCCAGTAGAGGTAATCCCGCCAACTGTCTGGAGTCTCACGTAATCCAACCGTTACACGAACCACGGGGGCTCGTTCAGGCCGGCGCGGCCGGCGAATCAAACGCATACGTGCCTCAGCCGGTGTACGACCACCCTTCTTACGATTGCACGTGATACAGCACGTGACGATGTTTCCCCAGTCCTTCCGGCCGCCCTGGGCGACTGGCACGACATGGTCGAAGGTCAGGTCCGTCGTCGCCGAAGCATCCCCACAATACTGACAAGTGTGATCGTCACGCGCGTAAATGTTAGCCCGCGAGAACAATACGGAGTTGAACCGCTTCTTGATCCGGATATAGCGAAGCAACCGGATCACTGACGGCAGCTTGAAACTAATCGAGACCGACCGAATCTCTCGGTCGTACTCAGAAATGACCTCAACCTTGCCTTGGCACAAAAGCGTGATCGCCTTCTGCCAATGCACCACCTTGAGTGGCTCGTATGTGGCGTTCAAGAGGAGCGTCTGCTCCATAGCAATTTCATTCTGCCTTGTGGCATTGAACAGTGTCAAGACACCAATTCAGCGTAAGACACTGTCAAGCATACGCTTAGAAGGTTCCATGGTATCGGTGCTCACACCGAGTGACTCACTCCTGAGGACGCTTCGAGCACTGTCAGTGCTGTCCGGACCTCGTGAACCACGTCATCCGTACACCGGCGCAACGGAAACCGTGGGTCGCCCCCCCCCACACCAATCAGGTCCATCGCCGCCTTTAGTCCAGGAACACCGAATCGTGAGGTCACCATCTCGGCAAGCGGGATTAGTTGCTGTTGAAGCACCAGGGCTTCGTTAGAGCGGTTCTCAATAACCAGCTGATGCAGTCGAGCACAGAGCGCCGGCTGCACGCAGGCCAGAGCGAGTATTCCACCCACCGCACCAACGCTCAGACTCGCATAGTAGGTCTGGGCCGACCCAACGACGACTTGAAATTCAGGCCCCGTGGCACTCACAAGCTGACTCACCTGCAACACATTGCCACTCGACTCCTTAATCCCTGGAATGTTTGGGTGTTCGGCCAGCCTCGCGACTGTCTCGGCAGACAGACTCACCCCAGTCACCTGCGGAATGTTATAGAGGAGAACCGGCACGAGGGACGCATCAGCGACGGCCAAGAAATGGTCGATCAGCGCCTCGGGCGTCATTAGTGACTTAAAGAATGACGGGGTCCGAACGAGCACTGCGTCCACGCCCAAAGCCCCAGCGCGCCGTGTCGCCGAGATTGTGGCTCGGGTAGATTCTCGCGCCGTACCCGCCAGGAGCGTTCGGCCGGCTGGCACCACCTCGCGCGTTTTGGCGATAAGGAGGTCCGCTTCGTCGTCATCAACGTATGCGGCTTCGCCGTTAGTGCCAAGTACGACGATGCCACATAGCTCGGTGCCCAACCAAAACTTCAGGTTGCGCGCCAAGACATCGAGGTCTATCGCCTCATCGCGAAACGGTGTCGGAATCGGTGCGAGCACGCCCTGAAGTTTCATAAGACCCTCAACCACTGCCTAGGACCCACAGGTCGAATGTAGAGACGGACGCATCCAGTGTCAACTGCTGACGAGAAGTGCCCTCGGCCGTCATCCATTTACCGTTTAGCGGACGCAACCGGATAACTCAGCTCGACACATACGAAGGAATCGGAAGGTCCAGCATCGTCTGCAGCCCAGCCGGTGCGGCCAATACCTTTGGAATTGAGTTCACCACGATCGACGCGGTGGCAATATCACCGTGCACACCCCCTGCCAGTTTCATGGCAAGTCGAGGGGACCCGGTGATGCGAACGGCATCATACGATTCTGGCGCCCCTAAATACGCCTCCATATGCAATTTAATGACCGCTTTGCCAGCCCGATATCCGACACCGTCCTGCACGAGGCCACACACCTCACCAGCCGCCACTGTGAGAAACCGACTTGCCACACGTTCAGTGGCAATCTTGGGCTTGATGCGATCGGTGATACGGTCGAGTTTCCACCCTAAGGCGTCAGCAATCATCGAAACGGATTCAGCAAAGCCCACGTGACGAACGGTACCCTCCTTCACCCTGTTCCGAAACTGCGCTCTCGTGAGCCCGGAGCCGATCTTTTTCTGAAAAGGTAGGCGTCGAGTACTCGCGTCCTGGATTCGGTCCACTTCTACCCGGTCAACGCGCTCGCACACACCGGTCAGTGTGATCGGCAACGCGTCCATCGTGAAACCGGGGTTCACGCCGGTCCCAAGCACGGCGGCCTTCGCCTGTTTGGCGAGACGGTCAATTTTCCGTGCCCACCGCGCATTCGATGGCACCGGGTAAGACAATTCCTCGGTAGTCGACACAATCGGGACCCGTGCGCGGAGAATCGTCTCGATCTGCGCGGTCACCACACGGAGCGAGGAACTCGTGCACAGCACGACCACATCCGGCTTGCTACGCCGCAGAGCGGTTAGCGCATTCAACGAGACCTTCGCACCGAGTCGACGCTTCAACCCCGCGACGATACCGATGTCACGGCCCACCTTCTCAGGGTCAATGTCGACCGCGCCCACCACCTTGAATCCTCGCCGCTCCGCCACCTGGCGTGCCACCGCGGTCCCGATCGGTCCAAGACCAAAATGCATTACCCGAATTGTCATGTCCTTGCCTCCGTCTCCGCGGGCGCCTGTTTCTCTCACCGCCGCCACATAACCAATCCACGATTATACTCGGGTCGTTGGCAGGCATTCGCGGGAACATGGCACCCTAATGAACGGTGATACGATTTGTCTCCTAACGCTGGAACTACATGGCTCAAGCCAACGTTGGTGTGCTTCACTGCGGCAGCATGTTCAAAAGTTGGCGTGGCATGCGCAGTTGATATTGACCCACGTTCGGTGGAACGGACCGGACGTCTGCTGATCTGATGAGCATTACACCCGCGTTTCGCGATGGCCTCCGGCGCGTGTTGTCCTCTCCCGCGCTGATGCTTCTGATCGCAGCCCTCTCACTCATGGCGGTGATGACTGGAAGGCTTATTGAACCTGGAGCCCCACTTTCTAGTTGGTTCGTACTCTTGGTTGTCTACTCGGTCATCCGGGCGTGGTGGACCGGCGGAATTCTCCATCGATATGCCCAGAATTGTCCAATGCGGGCTGGCGCATTCCGAAGAGCCTGCGACACGTTTTTTTTTCGGCTTCTGCGCCTCCACTTGCTGTCCGCTCTGATCCTGGGTGGCAGCCTCTTAGTAGCCGAATCAATGTTCTACCAAATAAATCTTGGCGTCATGCTAGGCTTCGGATCACTTTTCGGCCTCGGCTACATCTTCTGTGACGTCGTGCTCGACTACGCCAAGATTCGGACGGTGGTGGAAGACCGGCGTAGCATGGTCTTCGCCATTGCTGCCGGGTTCCGATTCGTCGCGCGGCGACCGGGCGCGGTCGTCCGACTCTATCTGCTTAATGCGACGATAAGCTTCATCGGGTATGGAAGCCTCGTATCGACAAACTACTTGGGAAACTACTTCGGGGATCCACCAATTTTGCCCTTTTTTCTGGGCCTACTGATTATCGTCTTGAACACCGTTGTTGTGGCGGGCTGGGTTCCACTACTCTTCTTGTCCACACAGACCGCATTCTTCCAAGACGAACTCGCGTATCCTGGCTACACGGCCGGTTCGGGTTTCAGCCCACCTGACTTACCTGATACCGAAGTCGTTGCAGGGCCCCCGACCGACGGCGTATAGTCACAGGTTGATGACATCGGTCAGCGAGCCTCTGACAAGCTGGATCCGTCGTCATGTCGGCGGAACGAGTGCAGACGGTCTGGTCGTGGGCCTGAGCGGCGGTATCGATTCGGCGACGGTGGCCCGTCTCTGCCAGCTCGCCATGCCCGACGCCGTCGTCGGCGTACTCCTACCCTGCCACAGCGATCCGCAGGACGCCGCCGATGCGAGGCTCGTGGCGGACCACTTCGACCTACCTATCATCACCATCAATCTCGATGCGGTGTATGACACGCTGACCAGCGAACTGCGCGCCTCACTGGGCAAGCTGCCCCAGGCGCCCGACGACCTTGAATCGCGCCTCCCATTAGCCAACGTGAAACCTCGACTCCGTATGACCTCACTCTACTTCGTGGCGAATGCGATGAACTATCTCGTGGCCGGCACTGGAAATCGGAGCGAGCTGGCAATCGGCTACTACACAAAATACGGCGACGGGGGCGTCGACCTACTGCCCATTGGGAACCTGCTTAAAGATGAGGTGCGAGACCTGGCACGGGAGCTCGGGGTTCCCATGCCGATCATCGATAAGCCACCGAGCGCTGGTCTCTGGGTGGGACAGAAGGACGAAACTGAGATGAGGTTCTCCTACGCGGAATTCGCAACATACCTTCAGGACGGACCAGAAGCCGTGTCTCCCGAGTTGGCCAAGCGTATCGAGCAACTGACGGATGCGAGCAAACATAAGCGCACGCTGCCTCCCAGACCGCCGCTCACAACAGACTGATTGTTGTCCGACCGTTCGGTCCGCAGATGAAGTTCGGGTTACTCGTTGGCGCTTCCGCAGCGCGCGGGGACAGAAGCTCAGGATGTGGTAATGATGCGTCGCACAGCTGCAACAATCCGCGCGGCGGAAATCCCATACTTCTCCAGTAATTCGTCAGGCTTGCCACTGCGTGGAATCTCGGACACCGCCAGGCGATGCACATCAATACCGTCGATTCCGACGGCCGCGCTCACGGCATCACCGAGCCCACCGCTCACATAATGGTCCTCAACGGTGATCAGCGCGTCGCCGCAGCGCTTGCCAGCCCGGATCAAGGTCGCCGCATCGATAGGCGAGAGGGAATACGCATCGATGACGCCAACCGCAACGTCGTCCTTGGCGAGCAGGTCAGCCGCCTCTAGGGCCTCAAAAACCGTCACACCAACGGCGACAACAGTCGCAACGTCGTTCGGACTCTCCCGCAACGTCTTTGACCCACCAATAGCGAACTGCTCTGAGGGTGGGTAGATAACTGGGGTCTTAGGGCGCGAGGTCCGTATGTAGACCATGCCCTGGTGTGCGGCAGCAGCAGCGACGAGGCGCTCAGCACTGACGCCATCGCACGGGTACAATACGGCGCAGTTGGGGACCGCCCGCATCATTGCAAGGTCTTCGAGTGCCATCTGGGACGGACCATCCTCGCCGATCGACACGCCAGCATGCGACCCGGCGAGCTTGAGATTTAAATTACTGATACCCGCCATGCGGATGAAGTCGTAAGCACGAGACAGGAAACAAGCGAACGTGGACGGAAACGGAATAGCGCCGCGGCTGGCCAGCCCCATGGCCGCTCCCACCATAACCTGTTCGGCGATGTAGGTCTGATAAAAGCGCGCACTGTGCGCCTTTTCAAAAGTCTCACTAAACGTGGAATTCTTGACGTCCGCATCCAACGCCACCACGCGCTGGTCGACCGCCCCAAGAGCGGCCAGAGCGGTGCCGTAGGCAGTCCGGGTCGCCACCTGCGCGCCTAAGTCATATGCAGGCGCGGGCATCCCACTCACATCGACCGGGCCCGTGGATTCCACGGGAGCGTCCACAGGTGCGGCGATGGGTGGACAACTAGCGCCGTCGACCACCTGCGTTTCGAGTTCCGCAATCGCCGCGTTCATGTCATCGCCAAGCTTGAGAGCCTTGCCGTGCCACCCATCCAGCCCTTCGAACAGCGATACACCCTTCCCTTTGAGGGTCCGAGCCAAGATCATTGTCGGGCGGCCCCGCGTATTGCGCGCGTCATCGAATGCGTTCAAAATCGCGTCCAAATCGTGCCCGTCCACCATAATCGCCCGCCAACCGAACGCTTCCCATCGCCGCGCGAACTGTTCAAGCGAATGGCCCCACTGAGTCGCCCGGCTCTGACCGAGGGCATTTACATCGGTGATGCCACAAAGGTTGTCCAATTTGTGCTGCTCGGCGACCTGCGCGGCTTCCCACACCGACCCTTCCGCAGACTCGCCATCACCGAGTAGGACGTAAGTGCGATACGGCGACTGCAACCGGCGAGCGTTGAGGGCGATACCGACAGCTGCACAGATCCCCTGCCCCAAGGAGCCGGTTGCGACATCCACGAATGGAAGACGCGGGGTCGGATGCCCTTCAAGGTCAGATTCGATCCGGCGTAGGGCGGTGACGTCTTCGACGAAACCAACCTGCGCCCATGCCGCGTATAGCAGTGGCGCGGCATGCCCTTTGGACAACACAAATCGATCGCTGTGGGGATACTGTGGATTCTCGGGGTCGAACCGCATCTCCGAGAAGAACAAGGCCGCAACAACATCAGCGGCCGAGCAACAACTGGTGGGATGTCCGCTTCCGGCGGTGGATGTCGCCCGGATCGAATCAATGCGAAGGCGCGTAGCGACGTTGCGCAACGCGGGCACGAGGGATGATCTATCGACCGCCAACACTCGACTCCGAGGCCAAGAGTCTACCATAGCGTCGTCCGGCAGCTAGGACCTCGGAGAAGAGGTCGCCTAGGAGTCCGCTATAATGCCAGCGATGATTGCGTTCAGGTACGTGTATGTGGTGCTGCTCGCACTGTGGCTTGGGGGGATGGTCGCACTCGGCGGCATTGCCGGGCCAGCGACCTTCGCAGTGTTGCAGCAAGACCATCCTGACACCGGCCGCACGTTGGCGGGTCGGGTCTTCGGAGAGACCTTGAAACGATTTCACATTGCCTCCTACGCCATCGCCGGACTCCTGTTGGCTTGCCTAATCGGTATGGCGGTTCTCGGCTCGAAGCCCAACGGCTTCGAAATCCGCTTCGTTATCATTGTGGCGATGTTACTCATTAGCCTCTATTCGGGGCGTGGGGTCTCCCCGACTATCGAACGCATGCAGCAAGAAATTGGTGGGCCGGTCGCGTCCCTAGACCCCGACGACCCGCGCCGTACCCAATTCGGACGCCTCCACGCAGTATCGACAGCGTTGATGCTCGCCAACATCACGGGCACCCTGGCCTTGCTCTACTGGGAAGCCCGACGCGGGGGCTAACCAATCACGATTCGGGCATTTT
>Ga0310122_10003052_pt1 | contig 10636 bp, 11 predicted proteins | sample CB6_Bottom_1051__FD_203503 | JGI IMG/M metagenome (GOLD analysis project Ga0310122, IMG submission 203503) | Marine microbial communities from Western Arctic Ocean, Canada - CB6_Bottom_1051 | ecosystem: Environmental > Aquatic > Marine > Oceanic | place: Canada: Western Arctic Ocean | collected...
TATCCGTGGCCGGCTTCAAACGTCGCGTGCTTTGCGTTCTCGGTCTTTCCGTAGAGTTCGAACACACGCCGTGCAGCTTTCAGCGATTTGCTTGCTTCGCCGACCGAGAATTGGAAGGCATCTTTCGTTGCGTTGATCAGCATCAATGCGCGTGGGGCGACGAGTGCGAGCACTCCCCATTCTTCGGTGTAGCTGAGCGCCGACGGAGTGACTTCGCACATACAGCAGGCGGCACTGAGATAGGATTGATAAGTGCCGACGGAACACGCCGGGACGACACACTTCAGACGTTCGTCGATGGCTCCGGCGTACATCGTCTGATTCCCACCGCCGCTGGTACCGGTGACGCCGATGCGTTCCGGATCAATTTCGGGACGCGACCGCAGGTAATCGACGGCTCGCATGTTTTCGTAGACTTGCAAGCCGGCCAGAGCCAATCCCGTCGGCCACAGCGTGCCGGACACCATCTCGCCATGGTACTCGCCCAGTGCCTTGCCGATGCCGCGCTCACCCGCTCCGAATGCGTCGACCATCAAGACAAAGAATCCGAGCTTTGCCAATCCGATGCAACGCGATTGCACGACGGCCTGCGACTTGGCCAGACTCCAGTGTCCATGCACACACACCACGGCCGGATTGCGTTTCGCGCCGTCGGGTACATAGGCGTTGGCCGTCATCAGGATTCCCGGCCGCGTTTGCAACACCAGCTTTTCAACGCGATATCCGTCGCGTTTGAGTTCGCCGAGCTGACGCGGTTCCAAATCGCAATGCTGTTTCGGAAAGCCGCCCCATGATTGGATCAATCGCCGCCGCAACGTTCGCCGTTGCTTCTTCCACGCGTCAAGCGATTTCGGCGTGACATCGTCCGCTCGCATCGCCAGGGCCTGTTGTTGTACGAATGCTTGAAACTGACGCGACAGATCGGATTTCTTTTTGGATTGAGACATCGGGAGAATCCTTTGATTCGAATACATTGACGTGATGATCATTAAATCAATTTGTGCCCGCGGATGCGCCTCTGGCGGTATCGATCAGGACCGGATTGGGACAGACGGAACGAAGCGTTCATGCAATGTCGAGACTAGTGTTTCTACCAGGCAGATGGGTACCACATCTTGCCGTCCAGGCAAGGTGTGCGGCGCAGCCGCTGGAAATCCCGGGCCAACTCTTCAATCAAGAATCGACTCAATCATCGGATTCACTGCGGATCAGTTGGATTGCCGATGCCGCAGGTTACAGTCCTCGGAGCTACGGATGCACAAGAGCAGTTTCCGGCGGCTGCGCCGCACGCCTTCTCCGAAGACGTGGTACCCATCAGAACTCCACAATCAGTGCTTGCTGATTCCTTCGTTTGCTTCTGTTCCAATCCAAGCCAACAACCCGCGAGTTGCCCCGGTGGATTTGTCAAACGCCGAAAAAATGGTACCATCGTGGAGTCCTGCATACTGACGGCGCTGTTCGCCTCGGCCACGAACTTCTCATTTTTCGATAAGGAGCACTGCTCATGTCACGTTTGAATCGCCGCGACTTTCTGAAGACAACCGCTGCCAGCACTGCATTTGCCACCTTCACGATTTCCGGAACGAAGTCATCAGGCAATGTTCTGGGATCGAACGAACGAATCCGACACGGAGTCGTCGGCATCAAAGGCCGCGGTTCGTCACATATATCCTCGATGGCGTCGGCAGACGGCGTTGACGTCACACATCTGGTCGACGTCGACACGAATCAGTTTCCTGCTCGCGTGAAGAACGTTCAGGACAAGGGAGGCAACACTCCGAAGACGATGCAGAACTTCCGCGAGGCGCTCGAGGACAAGAACGTCGACACGATTTCAATCGCGACGTGCAACCACACGCATTCGCTAATCGCGATCGAGGCTTGTCAAGCCGGCAAAGATGTCTACGTCGAGAAGCCGCTCAGTCACAATATCTTTGAAGGCCGCAAGCTGGTCGAAGCCGCTGAGAAATATGACCGAGTCGTGCAGCATGGAACGCAGCAACGGTCGTCTCAAGGCCGCGCCAATGAAATCGCCGCCGTGCATTCCGAGAAATACGGCAAGCTGCTGGTCTCGAAAGGCTATTGCTGCAAGCCGCGTTGGAGCATCGGTTTCAAGGACTACAAGGCACCACCGACAACCCTTGATTTCGACACGTGGCTCGGTCCCGCACCCAGGCAGCCCTATCACGAGAACATCGTGCATTATAACTGGCACTGGTTCTGGGACTTCGGCAGCGGTGATACGGGCAATCAAGGCGTTCACGAAATCGACGTGGCACGCTGGGCCATCAAGGGGGCCACGCATCCCAACAAGATATGGAGTCTCGGTGGCCGCTTCCTGCCGGAGGGCCCCGACCAAGGCCAAACTCCTAACATGCAAATCACCGTGTTCGAATACGGTGACGTGATCTTGCTGTTCGAAACGCGAGGTTTGGTTGCCAACAAAGATTATCCCAAGTCGCCTCCGCGAGCCGTTCGCAACGAGTACTACACGACCGAAGGCATGATCACCAGCGGCAAGTTCTATCCCAAGAATGGCAGCGAGCCGCAACCGCTCGAAAGCGACGAGTCGATTCAGGTGACTCCGGGCGCCGAATTCGGCTCGTTCATCACCGCCGTCCGCAGCCGCAAGCCGGAAGACCGGAACTGCGATGCCGAGGTCGGTCACTATTCCAGTTCGTTGTGCCACCTGTCGAATATCTCGTTCCGTCTCGGCAAAGCGGCCAAGTTCGACGAATCGAACAAGACACTGGGCGACAACAAAGAAGTCGTCGAGAGTTTGGCATTCCTAAAAGAAAACCTGCAAGCAGTCGGAGTCAGCCTGACCGACAACACCTACAGCCTGGGCCGACAATTGGAATTCGATCCACGAACCGAAAAGTTCACGGACAAGGATGCCAACAAGATGCTGACTCGCGATTACCGTAAAGGCTTTGTCGTGCCTGAGACGGTTTAATTGTTCGGTTGAGAATTGACTTCAAAGGCCCGGCATCACGCATGATGCCGGGCCTTTTTTGATTCCGACTGTCCAAAAACGGCAGTTCGCCTCCAGCCAATACTCATGAAGAACGGCCGATCGGGCTGTTTGTAAAACTGGCTCAAACCGTGGCCAGAGCATTCGACACGAGGCTCTGTTCAATAGCAAGACCCCATCGATCAATGTTTGCATCCGACGTATTGAGCGAGGACTCGTCGAACAATTCGCTGCCTTCCAAGCGAATCACGCCATGGTTGCCGACGAGCAGCAGATTCAAACTCGCCGCCTTCGCCGAGCCGGATCCGATCGTGATCGAACACGTGCGTCCGGATTCTGTTTCGCAAAGCAAACTTAGCTGACGGCCGCCAGCGTTGCTGCGTGCGAAGAGCTGTGACGGTTCCACTTTGAATAGCGGTTCGCACAATCCAATCAGAGTGGCCGCGGTGGATAACAAACTCGCATCGGCGTTGGTAAGTTGAAGATGAAGCCGCAGAGCGACCGGTGTCCCAACCTTTCCGGTCTTCACAGCTTCAAGCAGTGTGTGACGAATGTCATCGAGTGTCATGGTGTTAAGTTACTTGGTTTGAGATGGGACGATCTTGAACGTAACGCTGCAAGGCGTCTTGCCAGGACGGGAACTCGAATCCGGTGGCCGCGTGCAGCTTTTCGCAATCCAAGACGCTGAAGCGCGGCCGGTTTGCTTTCGCGCCGAACTGTTCGGTCGTGACTGGTGTGACGTCAACCTGGCAACCGGCAATCCGGAATATCTCTTCGGCAAATTCTTTCCACGATGTGCTGCCGCTGTTTGTTGCGTGATACAAACCGAATGCGTCGGTTTCGATGAGTCCAACGATGGCCTGGGCGAGGTCGGCTGTCGACGTCGGTGTACAACATTGGTCATTGACGATCGATAGCTCATCGCGTTCGGTGCCCAACCGCAGCATCGTTTCCACAAAATTTCCTTTTCCAGATCCGCCGATCGCGGCATACCCATACAGACCGCAAGTCCGGACAACGAAGTGGTCTTCGCAAATGCCGCGTACGAAATACTCACCAGCAAGTTTGCTGATCGCATAGGCGCTGTCGGGCCGCACTAAATCGGTTTCAACGAAAGGGCGAGAGGAAGAATCGCAACCGCCGAAAACATAGTCGCTACTGACATGAACTAGCCGAATCGAATGAGTTTGACACGCGAGGGCTAGATTTCTGGGGCCCAGCGCGTTGACGGCGTAGGCGGTTTCGGGCTCGTCCTCGGCACGGTCGACGAAGTTGTACGCCGCCGCGTTGATCACAACGTTGGGCCGAAGTCGCGCGAGTGCCGTTTCGATGCTTAAAGGATTTGTGATCTCGATGTCGTCATGAGTGAGAGGAACGGAGCGATCGGCCAATCGGCGGATCAGATCCGTGCCCAACTGTCCGTTCGCACCAATGACCCCCACCTTCATCGACAGGATCTCCTTAGGAATTGGGCTCGGTCAGTTCCATCGCAAAATGGACCTGCCGCGAGACCTCGTGGAATCCAATGGACGTATAGAGATGGTCGCCGACCGCGTTTTGTGCCAGAGTTTCGATCCGTGCGTGAGTCAATCCGCTTTCGCGAAACCAATTCAGTACGTGCTCGATCAACACGCGGCCATAGCCTTTGCCACGGCAGTCGGGTGTCAGAGTAATATTGGGGATATTCCCGATTCCCACTTCAAAATCACGCCAGGCAGAGATGAATCCGATTGTTTCTCCGTCGACTTCCGCGACAAAGATGCCCTCCGGTTCTCGTTCAACGTCGATGTCGAGGTGACGAGCCTTGCGCCATTGCCAGTCATGTCCATTGATCAGGCCGAATTCACGCTCAATTCCTTGGTCAATTGATACGCCGTCGAATGCCTCGACCATGATCTCTTTGAGTCTCGGCAAGTCATCAGGCCGATAGGATCGTATTTCCATCGCTGGGAACTCTCTGTTGAATCAGCGCCAAAACCATCTTACGAATTGAAGACAAGAATGCGAATCGAGTATGGCGTTGGTTCCGCTTGTTAAACAAATTAGAATCAACATCTCGAAAATTCCCGCGAGCGACCGAACCAGTGTCGATTTAGCCTTAGACCCAATGCTGTTGAATTAGTGTTTGATGTCGCTGGATTCGCAAGAATTCAGGTACGCTAGGCAGTTTGAATGCCCGAATTCTTGCGAATCCGGCTACGACATTTTGCTTCGTTAAACGGCATTGGTCTTAAACCCCACCGACGCGGGGTCGGCTGGGGGAATTAAGCGAAGGGGCTGCAAGTTCGGTGGGGATTCATAATGTGAGGCGACGTGATCACCGCGGAAGAATTTACCGAAAAGAAGTTTGATTTGCCGGAAGGTGGCCGGTGGGCGGAATTGGTGGCTGGTGAGATGATTCAGTTGCAGCCGCCCAGCGTGGAACATGGTGCCGTCGTCTTGAATCTGTCGAAAGCGCTGGCGGATTGGTTGTCGGAGAACCCGGAGGGCTATGCCTGTTATGAGTTGGGCCTAATCGTCGCGAGAAACCCCGACACCGTACATTGTCCGCCAGTCAGTTATTTTGTCGGCGGCGAACGGTTTGCCGAGTCAGACAAGACTATTACCGAGACCCGTCCGACACTCGTTGTCGAAATCGCCTCAACGCCCGACCGCATCCGAGGCATGACTGTTCGAATCGACAATTACTTCGGTTGCGGTGTCGAAGTCGTCTGCGTGATTAACCCGAAAAAACAACAAGTGCAGTTCGTCCATCCGAACGAGGCTGACGTCGTGTTCGGCCACGACGACCGGGTTAAATTCGGCGAGATGTTGCATCCGTGCCGCCCAATCCTTCGCGGCTTCGAAGTCACCGTCAGCAAACTATTCGCCGAACCGGATTGGTGGAATCCGAGTGCTCGGCCGCACAAATAAACAGAATCATGGCGGACAGAATCATGGCAGAATCATGGCCGGCCGAGCACGTGAGTGCAACACGAAATCATTCAGTCCCTAATGATTCTGTCTGTTCAGATCCAAAGCTCAAGCCGCTTGCGCAGGCTTTCTGGCAGGCGCCGTTCGACAGCCTTGCGTAATCCTTGTTCGTGATAGCGCGTGCTGAAATGGGCCGCGATGATCAATTCGTTTTGAAACTTGTCGGCGCGGTCGATGAAGTCGTCCAGGTGCATGTGTCCGAATTTGTGGATTTTTTCTTTGCGGTGCTCCGGACGATAGAAAGTCAATTCCGTGATCAACACTTGCGCTTGGTAAACAGGTTCATAATTGTCGAGGCCCGCCGGAGCCGTATCGCCGGTGTAGCACAGCAGTGGCACTCGTACTTCTTGAGTCACTTCCGTTCCCGCCAGCCGAAGATCGCGGATTTTATCTTGCGGCAGGCCACGGAATTCTTCCTTCAACTTTTTTCGGCGGTCCCAGACCACGAATCCGCGCGAAGGAACCGTGTGTTTCGTGTCGAACACCGTCACAACATGCTCGCGCGACAGCTCGTATTCGTCGCCTGACTTGACGCCGATCAGATTGCAATGCATGCGGCCTCGGTCGAGCCGTTGCCACGAGGCCAGCATGTGGCGAGTCGGTTCGACAACCTCTTCGGGAAGATAAATGGTCGGCGGTTCCATTTTCATCATCCGCCGACGGGCGACATAGACGGGAACTGCCGCCATGTGGTCTAAATGCGAATGTGAGATAAAGAACGTCTTGGTTCCCATGAATGACCACGGGCTGCCGCCTAAGTCGAAGCCGATCTTCAATTCGGGTATGCGCCAATAGCTCTGAACCGCCGCGCGCGAGTACCCCTCGATCGTCAGACCTTTGTGGGTCATCGTCTTGATTGGCAGGTTTTCGACCATTCGTGTTAATTCCGAACCGGCTATGGGTGATTCCAACCGATGGCGATCCCATCTGGCGAGACGCAGCCAGAATGGGCTTTGTGACCTAAGGCGAGGGGCAGATGAGAATTTTACCTGCGGATGCTGGCAGCATCCGCAACGTTGCCGACGCTGCCAGCGTCGGAAGGCAAATTCTCAATCGCCGCTCGCCTAAAATACTTAACAAACAGGCAGACACGGACCCAGGCATCCAGTTCGCCAGCCTTTGATGAGCAAGAATGCGATTATGGAAGCACGGCGGAGAACTGCAAGTCAGCCTACTTTGACAGCTCGGCCCGTCGAAATGCTCTTCGCCTCGGCGTAACACATCTTCAAGGCGTCGCGAGCCAGCGTGCCCGACAGAGTTGTGGGCTGTTTCTTGCCGTTGACGGCATCGACGGCATCCTGCAACTCGGCCGTGAAAGCCGAACACCACTCGGAACCGCCTTTCAACTTCGGGTTACGGACTTTGCCATCATTCGTGATCAGCGTCAATGGACGACTGACAACCCAGTCGTTTCCCAAAGTGCCGGCATCGTAAAGCACGGTGGCATTCTCGAAGTACAATTCAAATCCATGTCCAAACGCCAGTCCGCGTGCCGCGATCCCGCCGCTCACACAACTGACGACCAATTCCGCATCGTCGTAGACGTAATGCGTGTGGACGTGGTTGACCAAATCGTTCTCCAGGATGCCTCGCGAGAAAACCTGCTTTGGGACGCCGCACACCAAACTGATGAAGTGGTTGTCGTGAATGTGCAAGTCGATGCCCCAGCCCCCCAGCTTGCGAAAGTCGCTCATGTCGGCCGACCAGTCGGGCGGAGTGATCACGCGGCGAAAATGAGCGGCTCGCAGTTTCCCGTATTTTCCCGTGGCCACGCAATCGGCGGCGAACCGGAATTCAGGGAAGTACGGCAGCACTTGGCCGACCATCAAATGCAATCCAGCCTTTTCGGCAGCCCGCACCATGCGGTTTGCCGCCGCCAATTCAATCGCGATCGGCTTTTCGACCAGGACGTGCTTGCCAGCCGCAATGGCTTCCAACGTCACCTGCTCGTGCAAGTCAGTCGACAGACAGATATCAACCAGATCGATTTCGGGGTCGTTCAGCAAATCTTGGTGATTGTTGTACGTCTTGATCTTGGACAGATCGTTTTGGCCACCGCGGGGGCCGAAATTGCCTTGAATCGTCGACCAGTCACCCACCAGTTTCTGAGGATTACGCGTGGCAATTGCCGTGACTTTTCCGCCCTTCAACTTTGTGCCGGCGATTTTGCGTCCGCGGGACTTTGGGGATTCCTTCATCCGAGTGGAACCTTCGAAGTGGGTCATTCCCATGAAGCCCAGACCAATAATGCCAATACGAACCATGCTGTGTTTCCTTCTTTCTCAAGAGTTTGCAGTCCCAACGTCAGGGGTCAGGCGTCCAAGAATGCCGTTCCTTAGCATTGTTCCCACGATTCGTGGCGTCAAGCGGGCGAGACCAGAACGAACCATGAATTCAATTACAAATTGATTGCAACTACAAATGCCGCGGTTGACGGCCGACGGCGATCGCCGGTTCCGCGTGCCTGCTATTAAGGCAAAGATGTTTGTGCCTGAAAACTAAGCGTTACTCGTCAAATGGCCGCCGCAAGATGCAGGAATCCGAAATGAAGGAATAACAAAAACGAACGCATTTCTTGTGTTGCACGGCAAAAGGGCACCGTCGGCTGATTTTGTGTTCTTCATGAATTCTGCCGGGTTGCTATGGACTGATTGGATCTCAGGTTGTTATCTTTCTGACTGCGTATTCGATTTGATGACAGATAGTTGGGTCGGTTGTGGGGGGTCTCTCAACCGAAGTGGGTTTGAGGTGATCGGCTGAGCGAAAAGACTCGGACGATCTCACCGCCGGACTGGCACAGGGAAGTTGCAACACCACCGGTTAAAGGAGATGACAAATGCTCGTACTTTCAAGGAAGTCTGGTGAGCGTATCCTGATTGGCGATGACGTGACGATCACGATTGTTCGCATCGGACCAAACACCGTTCGTCTTGGCATTGACGCTCCTCGCAGCATGAACATTGTTCGCGAAGAGCTATGTGCCCAAGTGAAAGCCGCCGACAGCGACACGGATTCTCAAAAGCTCGGTTCCGAGCCAGCCGTCACGCAGCCCAGCTAAATGTGGCAGTGGTGGGTCGTGCGAGAGTCAGTCTCGGCGCGGCTTTCGCGAATAACGCCAGAAGCCCGGTTCGAAGTCCCACTCGGGCTCGCGGGGCCTACATGGCATCCGACGATCTCGGTTCTTGTGACGGGTAATTCTCTTGCGTACAATTGAGTCAGCACGGCCTTTTGTTGGCTGCTCACCAATCGCATTCCACGACGTGAATTCACTCGCATTCTTATCCGAGGACCGGGACGATGCTAAAGCTGACTGCGAAAGGGACCGCTCAGACGTGTGACGGTTTGACTCGACGTGATTTTCTTGAGGTTGGATCGTTGAGCGCCGTCGGCCTTTCGCTGGCCGAGATGACGGCGATGCAGGCCCAGGGAGCCATCGCGAAAGGTCATGACAACAAGTCAGCCATCATGATCTTCAATCTTGGGGCACCCAGTCAGATGGACACATTTGACATGAAGCCCGACGCGCCGTCCGAGATTCGTGGCCCGTTCAATCCGATTGCAACCAAGGCACCGGGCGTCGAGATCTGTGAGATGTTTCCCAGACACGCCGAGCACGCCGACAAGTTCTCGATCGTACGCAGTTGCCACCACACAGCAGCGGCCGTGCATGACACCGGACATCAGATGATGCAAACCGGGCGGCTATTCAGTGGCGGCATCAACACTCCGCATGCCGGATGTGTAATGAGTTACCTGCGAGGCCGAAAGTCGGACCTGCCGGCTCATGTCATTTTGCCCGAACCGATGGGAAACACCGGCGGCGGCCTGTCGCACGGACAGGACGCGGGATTCCTGGGCAAGGCACACGATCCGTTCGTATTGATGGCGGATCCGTCGAAACCGAATTTCAAAGTTCCCGATCTGCTGCCTCCAAAACAGATTGGCGAGGCTCGAATCGCTCGCCGGCAGCGATTGCGAACGATCGTCGAGTCGGCCGTCGACGGCTTCGAGAAGAGCGAAGACGCAAAACTGCTGGACAGCAGTTTTCAGGCGGCGTTTCGCATCATCACCAGCCAGCAGGCTCGGGAAGCGTTCGACTTGTCGAAAGAACCCAAGAAGATCCGCGACCACTACGGCATGAATCGGTTTGGACAATGCTGCCTGTTGGCACGGCGGTTGATCGAAGCCGGCGTGCGTTTCGTGACGGTCAACACGTTTCTGACCGTGTTCAACGAAATTACGTGGGACATCCACGGCACCAAACCATTTACGTCGATCGAAGGCATGCGGGACATTGTCGCTCCGATGTACGATCAGGCTTACAGCGCGTTGCTTGAAGATTTGGAACTGCGCGGCATGCTCGACGAAACACTCGTGTGTAACCTGGCGGAATTTGGCCGCACGCCGAAAGTGAATCCGGCCGGCGGACGCGATCACTGGCCGCAGTGCTGGACGATGTACTTTGCCGGGGGCGGCATTCAAGGCGGGCGCGTTGTCGGACGCAGCGATCCCGACGGCGGCTACCCAGCCGAACGGCCGGTTGCTCCGAATGAGATTGTGGCAACGATTTACCAAAGCCTGGGCTTCGACCTGGAAGCTCATCTGCCGGGTCCGGCGGGCCGTCCATTCCCCTTGGTCGATTTCGGCACAAAGCCGATTCAGGAATTGTTCTAGCAAGTGTTCTACAGC
>Ga0310122_10003053_pt1 | contig 10635 bp, 8 predicted proteins | sample CB6_Bottom_1051__FD_203503 | JGI IMG/M metagenome (GOLD analysis project Ga0310122, IMG submission 203503) | Marine microbial communities from Western Arctic Ocean, Canada - CB6_Bottom_1051 | ecosystem: Environmental > Aquatic > Marine > Oceanic | place: Canada: Western Arctic Ocean | collected...
GCATTGGCCATTCACGACTCCATCGAGGCGCAACCACTGCCTGGTTCAGCGAACCTGGAACCTACGTGCTCACCTTTATTGCAGACGACGGCCAAGCACAGACGACGGAGGAGTTGGTGATCCACGCCGAGGGCGATTCCTTCGCGGCCTGGCAGCGTGCCCACTTTACCACAGCAGAACTTGGCCAAGCGCTCGTATCCGGCACCGATGCCGATCCGGACAACGACGGCATGAGCAACCAAGCGGAGCACATCGCCGGCACCGGCCCGAAGGATGCCAAAAGCCGATTGGAAATCCGGACGATCCAATTGGATGCCGCCAGCCAACGGTTCTCCGTTCGCTTTCATTCCGCACCACATCGTCGCTACCGGCTGCTGCAAAGTCCGACTGTGCTTGGCCCTTGGAAACCCGTGGGCGACCTCAAAGCACCTCCAAACGGCGGCCCGACGACTTTAATTTTGCCGCTTGACCAAGCGCCTGGCCAGACGCAATTCTTCCGGCTGGAAATCCCGGGCGACTGATTTTGGCATTGCGGAAGCATACCCCCCATTCGCTCCCTCGGGCCTGTTTTTGAGTCACCACGCGGACCAAAAAGCTCGGAAAAGGGCTTGTCAGGACGTTTTTTTTTGCTACAGTCCGCTGCCCCTTCAAGGAAGGGAGGCACAAAATGTCCAGAGTTTGTCAATTAACCGGCACCGGCCCCGTTTCCGGGAATCGCATTCGCCGTCACGGTAAAGCCAAGAAAAAGGGCGGTATCGGCATGCACGTCACCAAGGTCGTGAAACGCCGTTTCTTGCCGAACCTGCAACGCGTCAAGGCCATCATCGATGGCGAGGTGAAGTACATCCGCGTCACCGCCAAGGCCATCAAGAAGGGCCTCGTCACCAAGCCGCCCAAGCGCACTTGGAAAAAGGCCGACGCCTAAGCCAACCGACAACAAATTTGAAGGGACTCGAAAGAGTCCCTTTTTTGCGTCCAAGCAGGGAAAACCGCGAATGGACGCCAATGGACACGAAAAAATGAAAATCCGTGAAATCCGTGTCCCACCTTGAAACTGAAAACTTGAAACTGTTTAGGCCTCCTTGGCCAAGCGCTCGATGGCTTCCGCATCGAGTTCCTCCAACTTGCGGCCGAACCAACGCAGAAGCAGCCCTTGGCTTGGACTGAACACCCACGCCAACGCGAACAACACCGAGCCGGCCACCACCATCGCACCGGCGGGCGAGCAGTTCAGCCACGTGGCCAAGTGGATGCCGCCCACCGCGCTCAGCAGCGCATGAACAACGGTGATGCCAAACATCGGCGGCAACCGGTGCGCGAGCAGCGACGCCGTTGCCCCGGGCAGGATCAGCATCGCTATGACGAGGATCGCGCCGACCGCCTCGAACGCGCTGACAATGATCACCGAGAGCATCCCCATCAGCGCGTAGTGCACGACGGTGGAGTTGATGCCCAGCGACGACGACAGCCCGGAGTCGAAACTCGTCACCAGCAGCTCTTTGTAAAATACCACAATCAACAGCAGCGTGATGGCGGCAACCACCGCCATGCGGATGACCGACGGCGGCGCGATGGTCAGCAGGTTGCCGTTGAGGAACATCTCCGAGTTGAGGCCGGGGATTTTCTCTACCACCGACAACGCGACCGGCCCCAACTCGGTCTGCACGAGGTCCAGCGGCACGAACGCAATCTCGCCGTAAAGCACGCACTCAGCGTCAAGATGCACCGCATCCGATTGCCCAAAGCTGATGATGATTACGCCGATGGCGAATAGCGTCGAGAAGGTGATCCCGATCGCCGAGTCCTGTTTGACGCGGGTTTTTTTGTGGATCAACTCGATCATCACCGTCGTCACGATGCCGGCCCCGAGCGCCCCGAGAAACATTGGCAGCGTGCTGAGGCTGTGAGCCAGCAAAAAGGCGATCGCCAACCCGGGAAGCACGCTGTGGCTGATCGCGTCGCCCACCAGCGCCATGCGGCGGAGGATGAGGTAATTGCCGATCAGCCCGCACGCGGCGGTAATCAGGAACCCCATCAGCACAATCCAGAATGTCGTCGGCAGATTCTCCGCCCACGGCTCGACCATGACCCGTTGCCACTCGAAGGCTGGAATGAAATCGTTCACGAGCTCCTCCCGTATCCGCTTGGCCCCGTGGCAGCCGGCGCGAACGGCTTGTGAATATCCGCAAAGCCGGGGATGGCTCTGCCGTGCGGATCGCGTGTCGTGTCGTCGAGCATTCGCTCCAGTTCGCGCACGACGTCGTCGCCGAGCACGTGCTCAATTTCCTCGGCGTCATCGTGCACGTGATCGGCGGCGATGTTGGCGGCATTGGTCAGGTACAATTCCCACAACCGATGATTGCGGACGATCGTGCAGGCCAGTTGCCAGCCGCTCGGCGTGAACAAAATCTTGTTGCCCTCCTCATGCAGCGTGACGAGCCCGTGTTGTTTCAGCGCGCGCGTCTGCCCCGACACTTCATCGAGCGTTTCCCGGCGGCGCTCCGCCAGCTCCTTCAGCGAAACGCTGTCCTCCGGCTGAGCCGAGCGATTTTCCAAAACCTGATAAACCGCCTTGAGCGTGTTTTCCCGCTGCACCCGTTTTGAGCGCGACACATGCCGCCACCAGCGCGTCAGTACTCCGTGCCTTGGCCCGCCGAAAAACGCCACCGCAAACACCGCGCTCGCTCCCAGCACCATGCACGGCCCGGTTGGGATGTTTGGCTTGAGGAACGAAATGAACGCGCCGATCACACCCGACGCCACGCCGAACCCCACCGCCAAAAACAGCATCCGGTGCATGCGATCGGTCAGTAAATACGCTGCCGCCGCCGGGGTGATCAGCATCGCCGACACCAGCACCACACCCACTGCCTGCAGCGCGATCACCACCGCGAACGCCACCAGCAGCATCAGTCCGTGATGAATCCACTCGCTCGGCAGCGCAATCGACCGCGCAAACCCCGCGTCAAAACTCGTTACCAGCAGCTCTTTGTAAAACAGAAACACCACCGCCACGATCAACACAGTGACCCCGAGCATCAGCTGAATATCGTCCTCGCCGATCGCCGCCGCCTGCCCAAACATAAACTTGTCGATGCCGCTCTTGTTGCCGGTTGGCAGGTCTTGAATCATCGTCAATAGACAGATGCCCACGGCGAAAAACGACGCCAGCGTTAGGCCAAGCGCCGAGTCCTCCTTGATCTTGGTCGTCTGTTTCAGGGTGGTGACGAGAAACGTCCCGGCCACGCCGGCAATCACCGCGCCGGCAAAAATCAGTGCCGGGTTCTTGGTGATGTTGTCCACGTCGAAACTCCAGTCGAACAATCCGCTGACGCTCACGCCGGAAAACAGGAAACCAAGCGCCACGCCGGGCAGCACCGCGTGCGACAACGTGTCGCCGACGAGCGCCATCTTGCGCACCACGATAAAGCAACCCAGCAACCCGCACGAGATGCCGAGCAACACCGACCCAAACACCGCGTAGCGCACCGACGGATCGCGGAACGAAAAAAACCGGGCCGCCTGTTGGCCAAGCGAAGTCTCCTCCGCCACGTCGCCGATCTTCGCCGCCCAAGCGCTCTCCGGCACAAGCGCCAACAACGCAACCACAGCCAGCCAACCAAGCGCGGCCGAAACCCGGGGAGGGGCGAGTTCCACCTCGCTCCCAAATTGAGACTTTTTTTGGGTACCGCCCTTGCAGGGCTTGTTTGTTTTTCGGGCTTCCCACCCGGGGTTGACGCCCCGGACTATTTCATGCCGCCCCTCCGGGGCTTCCGCTTGGCCAAGCGCATCCCGTTTGATTCCTTCTCCCGGGAGAAGGTGGCCGCAGGCCGGATGAGGGTGAGCGGTGAGTTTCAAGTTTTCAGTTTCAAGTTTCAAGAAAGACCATTTTAGTTATACAGGTTCCGTCTCACCTCATTGATTGTGGAATGCGTTCTCCCTCTCCCTGACCCTCTCCCGCTGGGAGAGGGAGTCGCATGCAGGATGTTTTTGTAGAATGGCCAAGGTTGGTCGCCGGGTGATCATTCTTACTTGGCGCGTTGCCCGACCGCGTCTGCCACCTCGGAAAGGATCGTCAACCGGCCGCCATAAGTTTTCTGCAACAGATCGTACGTGAACACTTTTTCCGTCTCGCCGTAAGCCACCACACGCATGTTAAGCAACAACAATTGGTCAAAATAATTGCGCGCGGTCGGCAGGTCGTGATGCACCACCAACAGCGTCTTGCCCTTCTCGCGTAGATCGTGCAGCAGCGCGATGATGGCCGACTCGGTCGCGGCATCCACGCCGGCGAACGGCTCGTCCATGAAATAAATGTCGCTCTCCTGCGCCAACGCGCGCGCCAAAAAAACACGCTGCTGCTGCCCGCCGCTCAGGTTCGAAATCTGCCGCTTGGCAAACGGCAGCATCTTCACCTTGTCCAGACAGTCGCGGGCGATGTCGCGGTCGGCTTTTTTGGGCCGCTTAAACCAGCCAACATGGCCGTAGCGCCCCATTATCACCACATCCATAACCGTAACCGGAAAATCCCAGTCAACCGACTCGCGCTGAGGCACATAACCCACCCGACGGCGGTTTTCGTTGTACGGTTTTCCGAAAATTTTCACCCACCCGCTGCTCGGCGGCACCAGGCCCATGATGGCCTTGATGAGGGTCGATTTTCCGGCACCGTTCGGGCCGACAATCCCGACCAGTTTGCCCTTGGGCACCTGCAGGTCGATGCCCCACAGCACCGGCTTTTTGTGATACCCGGCCGTTAAGTCGTGTATCTCGAGCGGGATGTCTTCGCCGCTGGTTGCCGGGGAGTCTGTCATGTTAAAAACTCAGGTTGACCCGCAGGCCAAGCACGAGCGCGTCGTCGAGTTTGCCGGTCGCGCCGGGGTCACCGACCCACTGCACGCTTGGCTGAATCGTGAAGTCGTCGCTCATCACATACTCGTAAGCCAACTCAACCACGGTCTCTGCCGTGCGCCCGGGGAACTCGCTGCTGATGCTCGCGTGCGACAGGCCAAGCGCGGCCGTGTCGATGTCGCGATCCGGAATCAGCCCGACGTAACTCGCACCCACTTGAAAACTATAGTCCACCTCGCTGCGATCTTCCGGCGCAAAACCAGCACGCACAAACAGGCTCAAGCCCTGATCGCCGTACTCGCGGTAAACCATCTGCTCGCCCGAAGCGTACACGCCCTGCGTTCCGTCGTGCGATACGCCGCCGCTGAAGTCGTCGAACTCGCCCGTGTGCCACCAGCCTCCGAGTTTGTACGTGCCGGGGAGTCCGTCGGCGTCCTCCGCTTGGTTGTGGCGATAGCCAAGTTCCACCATGCCGAAAGTGCCTTGGCCATCACCCAACTCCAAATGCAAGCCGGGCCGGTTGACCCTGTCATCGCCAATCGGCGAGTCGTAAGTATCGCCATCGTAAATGCTGACCTGGCCGTACCATGTTTCATTCGGCTCCCACAACAACCGCGCGCCCAGCGCTGGAATGTAAAACGCCGGGCCGGTGTTGACGGTGTTCATCGAGATGAACTCCGGCCAGCCGAAGGTCGCGTTGAGGAACGGGCCGGTGGTGTCGAGCGTCGAGAATTCCTCGTCGGCCAACAGCAACCCGGTACGCAGACTCAGCGACTCGCTGGCAAACGATTTCTCCACCCACGACTCGTACAGACGCACGCTGCCGTAGCCCTCGATATTGCTCACGCCCAGCATGTCGCCGACGCGGCTGCCGATACCAGAGCCGTGCAGTTCCATGCCGCTCAAACGCATCGTAACCCCTTCCCAACCAATCGCTTGGCCAAGATCTGCCTCAACGCCGAAGGACGCCAGCCCGTTGTAGCCGGTACCGGTGTGGTCACCGCCAGAGACGTTGCCCAGCACCTCGCCGGTGTAGTCAAAAAACAGGTCGATGCCTTGATCGTTTTTGAAGGTGGTCAACTCGCCTGCGGTTGCAAGCGACAACGGCAGGACACCCGCCAAAATTATGGATGTGGTTTTCAATGCTTGAAATATCCCGGGTTACTTGAGGGCATCGACAACGGTGTTGACGTTGTGCTTGAGCATCCCGACGAACGTGCCGACGTCGTACTTCTCGCCGTGCGCCTCGTGGATGTCTCCCACTCTGCCGCAGGCGTCGGAGAACAACTCGCCGCCGATCTTCACGCCGGCATCCTTGCTCACCCGCTCGATAGCCGCCGGGTTGACGCTGCTCTCGATGAAGATGGCCTTGATCTTCTTTTTCTTGATGAAGTCCACCATCTTAGCGATGTCAGCCAAGCCGGCTTCACTCACCGTCGATAAGCCCTGCACGGCGACGACCTGAAATCCAAACGACTGCCCGAAGTAGTTGAATGCGTCGTGGCTGGTGACGAGGATGCGCTGCTTCCTCGGCACTGCGGCGATGCGCTTGAGCGCCCAGGCCCGCATCGCCTTGTACGACGCGACCACCGACTTGCCGCGCCTGGCGTAGTCCGCCGCCCCGGCGGGGTCGGCTTTGCTTAAGCCCTCGACGACAGTGACGACGCACTTGCTCCACAGGATCGGGTCGCCCCAGACGTGCGGATCCCAGTGCCCCGCAAACTCCGGCGGCTCGAGCCGATCCTTTTCCGGGATCGACTCGGTGACGGCGTAAACCAGTTTGCCCGCCCGCGCCATGCGGAAGAACAGATCAGTCATGCGACCCTCGAGCATCAGCCCGGAGTAAAAAATCACCTTGGCTCGCTGAAGTTTCACCACGTCGCCGGAGGCCGGCTTGTACAGGTGTGGGTCCACGCCCGGCCCCATGAGGCCGACCACCTTCACCCGGTCGCCGCCGATTTCCTTCACCATGTCGGTCACCATGGTCGTGGTGGTGGTGACGTTGAGCTTGGCTGCGTGGGCTTGTGAAAAAGCCGCTGCAACCAACAATCCGATTGTTAAAAACAAGGTTCGTTTCATTTTCAAAAAAGCGCAATGACGAGCCGAACGGGCAAAAAACCCTTAAAAACCGGCGTGACCGCCAAAAGTTAGGCAAGGCTATATTTCGCCCCGCAGGCGAGGTCAACTAAAAAGTTAGGCTTGGCTAACTTTTTTGTGCCCTTAGCCAAGCGCTCTCAAGTTGCCTTTGTGGTTTGACTGCTCGGCGGTCGTTGTTTACCCATCGCTGCCATGACGTATTCTCTCGTTCGCTTCTTGTCGTTTGGCCTTGTTGCGCTTGGCCTGTTTAGCAGCTTGGCCAAGCCCGCCGCCGGCGACTGGACTCGCTGGCGCGGTCCCGACCTGAATGGCATCTCCGCCGAAACCGGCTGGCTCGCCGAGTGGCCGGACGACGGCCCCAAGCGTTTGTGGAAAGCCAAGGTCGGCACCGGCTTCTCGTCGGTGTCCGTCGCCAACGGCAAAGTTTACACGCTCGGCAACTCCGGACGCGGCAGGGGCCCGGAAAAGGACACCGTGTTTTGTTTCGACGCCGCAACCGGCAAGGCGATCTGGTCGCACGCCTACGAGGCCAAGCTCGACCCGAAGTATTACGCCGGCGGGCCAAGCAGCACACCCACCGTCGATGGCGACCGTGTGTTCACGCTGGGCAAGCGCGGACAGCTGATCTGTTTTGGCGCAGCCGACGGCCACGTTGTCTGGCAGAAAAATATCGCCACGGAAACCAAGGGCAAGCGGCCGACGTGGGGCTTCGCCGGCTCGCCGCTGGTCATCGGCGGCACGGTGTTCGTCAACGTCGGCGCACATGGCACGGCGCTCGACAAAAAGACCGGCAAGATTCTCTGGAGCACCGGTCGCGACTCGGCCAGTTACTCGTCCATCGTGCCCCACGTCCGGGACGGGCGGCAGGAGTTGGTGATGTTCGCCTACAAGGCAGTCGTCGCGGTGGATCCGAAAACCGGCAGCACGCTCTGGAGTTATCCGTGGGAAACCAAGCACGACAGCAACGCCGCCGACCCCATCCTCATCGGTGACAAGGTGTTCATCTCCTCCGGCTACGACCACGGCTGCGCGCTGCTGCAAATCAACGGCGACAAAGTGGCCAAGCTTTGGGAAAACAAAAACATGCGAAACCACTTCAATCCATGCGTGCTGATCGACGGCCATCTGTACGGCTTCGACGGCAACACCGGCCGCGCCACGCTCAAGTGCATCAAGCTGGCCACCGGCAAGGTGCAGTGGGAGGAGGACAGTTTCGGCGGCTTCGGGGCAATCCAGGCCATCGGCAAAAAACTGCTCATCATCAGCAACCAAGGCGAACTCGTCGTCGCGGAAGCCAACACCGGTGAGTTCACGGAGATTTCCCGTGCGCAGGTGACCGGCCCCAAGTGCTGGACAACGCCAGTGCTGGCCAACGGCCGCATCTATTGCCGCAACTCCCGCGGCGACCTCACCTGCCTCGACGTCTCCGGCAACTGATATTTCCACTCCCTCAGAGCGGAACGCACCTGGCGCAAGATAACACGGAGCGACCGAATTATTTTCATGCCGCATCAGGGCAACCAACAAAAACGAGTGCTTGGACTCTGCTCGGGCGCTGGGTTTGTGGTTTGCAACATGATCGGTGCCGGCATCTTCACGACCACCGGCCTGTTCGCAGCGGAATTGGGAAGCAGCTCCGCAATCATGACTGTCTGGTTGGTCGCCGGCGTGTTGGCCATGTGCGGGACACTATCCATCATTGAGTTGGCCAACATTTGGCCGGAAGCGGGGGGAACCTATGTTTTCATCAGAAATATTTTTGGCCGTCCGGCCGGGTTTGTGGCTGGGTTCTCGATTGCTTTCTTTGGGATCGTCGGCTCCATCTCTATCATAGGAGGTGCATTTGGCTTTTACTCCAACAAGCTTCTCCCATCCATTTCACCCCCTCTTGCTGCCAGTCTGGCAGTCTGCCTCGTCACAGCGATCCATTCAATCGGTGTCCGTGAGGGCAATGTCATCAATCTTCTCGGGGCTTTCTTTAAGATTGGCCTACTTTTGGCGTTCATCACTTTGGGTTTCTCATCAGAATCGACAGCAGTATCGGCCCCCAATGTATTGGAGAACTGGCTGGGATTCAGATATACGACACTTGCTGCATCCACTTTAGAATCAGGTGATGGGGTTCTTTTCGGGACAAGTGCTGCGGCGTTAGGCGCCGCCCTTGCTGCAACATCGTTTGCCTACCAGGGAAACATGGCCACCTCATTCATCGGCGGGGAAATTCTTAATCCAGAGAAAAATCTCAAGCGATCCATGATACTGGGAGTCAGCATCGTGACCCTGCTCTACCTTGCTGTGAACATGGTTTTTCTTTGGGCTGCAGCACCCCATGAAATGATAAACGCCAAAGGTGAAGGGATCGTGGAAATCGGCGTTTTCGTGGCCAAGCGCTTGTTCGGTGAATCGATCGGTATCATTGTCAACGTACTGATCATGCTGGTCTTTTTTTCGACCCTTGGTGTTGCGATCATGATTGGATCGCGAGTAATTTACTCGATGGCCAGTAGAGGTGAACTTCCAAGTCGAATGGCTCAACTGAATCGTCGGGGATCACCGGTTAATGCATTGGTATTGCAGTGCATTTTAAGTTTGGCCCTGATTTGGGTAACTGGGCTCAAGGATTTGTTGGAGTCCGTTGGAACCCTGGTCACTCTAACCACCGGTGTCGCAATCACCGGTGTGATTGTGTTGCGCATTCGAAAACCAAATCTGCATCGTCCCGTGAAACTGCCTTTGTTTCCACTGCCACCGATCGTTTTTCTTTTGCTGACAGCGTGGATGACTTGGGGCGTATTGAGCACCAATCCAACAAGTGTAATTCTGATCCTCGGAATTGTAGCACTTGGCCTAATCGTCTGGTTCGTCTTCGCAAGGAATTATTCCCGACCGGTTCGGTAAGAATAATCAAGCCCTCACTCCACTGTTTCCCAGCGGCCAGAGTGGGCTGAGCGGGCGGCCGCGTCGGTGAAAAGTTGCACGCGCCAGCCGTCCTTCAGGTCGGGATGGCCGGTTTCCTCCCCGGCGAGCGCCTGGCGCAGGCTGGGGAAAACGTATTTCGCGAAACGATTGCCAAAACCGTTGTTGGGCACGGTGTCAATCACCTCCACCGGTTCATCCGGCTTGGCCAAGGTCAGGTTACCACTCACGCGGTCCAGGCCGAGCGACGCCTTGGTGCCGTGCAGTTCCAACTCGGGCGCGATGCCCTTCCGGAAAAACGGCGTGTGTGACAGCACCAGCGTCGCCACGGCGCCGTCGTCGAATTCCCACGCCACGCTCGCGTAATCGAACGTTTCTCCCTTGCGCTTGGCCGCCTCCGCCTGACCGCCCGCTTGGCCAAGCGCCTCAGTGAGGTTGATCGCACCCAGGTCGGCCCTGGCCGGGGTGATCGTGTCGGCATGCGCCTGCACCCGCGTTGCCTCGCAGCCAAGCAACCAGCGCAAGGTGTCGTAGGCGTGCGAGCCGACGTCGGCGATGCTGCCGGCCGCCGACAACCCGGCGTCATCGCGCCACGTGAGTGGCATGTCGTCCGGGCGCGGATTGTGCCAGCGATAGACCACGCCGCGAATGTCGCCCAAGACACCGGACTCAATCACCTCGCGGGTTCGCACGAAAGGCTCGCAGTAACGCGTCCAAAACGGCACGTAATGCACCAGGCCGGCATCTCGGTATGCCGCCCACATTTCGTAG
>Ga0310122_10003054_pt1 | contig 10634 bp, 11 predicted proteins | sample CB6_Bottom_1051__FD_203503 | JGI IMG/M metagenome (GOLD analysis project Ga0310122, IMG submission 203503) | Marine microbial communities from Western Arctic Ocean, Canada - CB6_Bottom_1051 | ecosystem: Environmental > Aquatic > Marine > Oceanic | place: Canada: Western Arctic Ocean | collected...
CATCGCACTCTTCTTCACGACTCTGCTTTTCGCGACCGATATCGCCGCCCAAGAGACGCTTCGAGCCGGCGGTTTGGCCCGGGGCTCGGTAGCGGAAGGTGACACCATCTCGTACACGATCGACGTCGGTGCCGACTACTTCGTACTGGGTGAGGTCGATCAACTCACGGTCGATGTCGTGGTCCAGATTCTTGATCCCGAGGGACGACAACTCAGCCGAGTCAGCGACCCCAGCCGGGGTCCAGCGGTCTTCACGTTTGAGACCAACAAAGCAGGGCGGTATCGAATCGAGATCTTCACAGACGAGGATGAGGTGGGCGATTTCGAAATCTCGCTCGACCGGCTCGAGGCCGTCGAGACCGATCCGAAGGATCTGGTCGACCAGCTGATGTCCCGCTACGATCGGGACGACTCGCCTGGGGCAGCGGTGGCGGTGTGGCGTGACGGCCAAACCGTCTTCTCGGGTGCCTATGGGATGGCCAACCTCGCCTACGATATCCCGTTCGAGGTTGATACACGGACGAACATCGGGTCCACGTCCAAACAGTTCACGGCCTTCGCTATCATGCTGCAGGTGGAGCGGGGCAAGCTCTCCCTAGACGACGACATCCGCACGCACATCCCCGAGCTCCCTGAGTTCGACGAGACGGTCACGGTTCGGCATCTCATCACGCACACCTCCGGGCTTCGCGAGTTTCTGAATCTGCTCAGAATGAGCGGTCGCCGGCTCGACCATGGTGACTACATCGATCGCGACGAACTCATTGAGATCGTGAAGCGTCAACCCGCCTTGCAGAACGCGCCGGGTGCGGAGTGGAACTACAACAACACGGCGTTCGGTCTGGCCGCCGTGATCGTCGAGCGCACGTCCAGACAGGACTTCCACGAGTTCATGGAGGACAACGTCTTCAGCCCGCTCGGCATGACGCGCACGATGGTGCGACCGACCCCCGAGCACATAGTGGAGGAGAGGTCTGTTGGATACACACCTTCGGGCGACGGCTTTCTCGAAATTGGTGACCTCGGCGGTGCTGTTGGTGCCGGAGGCATCTACTCCACGGTCGAGGACCTGCAGACCTGGGTGGAGAATTACGCCTCCCCGAGGATCGGAAGCGCCGAGATCTTCGAAGAGATGATGACGTCGTACGTGCTCACCGACGGGGAGGAGACCGGATACGGATACGGACTCAGCGTCGACGAGCAGCGTGGCCTGAAACGCGTCCACCATGGGGGCGCCGATGTGGCCCACCGCTCCATGCTCGTATACTACCCGAAGATCAAGGCGGGCGTCACGGTGCAGAGCAACCATGCAGGATTTAACAGCAACGTCGCGTTTCGGCTCGGGGCGGCGTTCTTCGACGAGGAGATGGAGCCTGAAGAGGAAGAAGCAGCTGCGGAAGAGGGAGACTTCGACCCTGCATCCTATGATCCCGAGGACTTCAATGAGATGGTCGGGCGCTATGCGCTTGATAACACGCCCACGTTCATCCTGAAGTTCACGCGCGAAGACGGCACACTCTATACCCAGGCCACCGGACAGTCTCATGCGGAGATCGTTCCGACCTCCGACTCGACGTTCTCGCTAATCGTGGTTGAGGCGTCGCTCACCTTCCACCGAAATAACGATGGAGAAGTTGATGGTGTGACGCTGAACCAGAATGGGCAGCAGCAGCACGCGACGCGATTGGAAGAGGGAGAGGCCGAAGCGTGGGAGCCGACAACCGATGACCTTGCCACCTTCGAGGGTCGCTACTTCAGCGAAGAGATAGAGACTTTCTATACGGCGACGGTCCAGGAGGAGAGCCTAGTGATGCGTCAGCGGCGTCTCGGTGTCACCAACCTGACCCCGGGTGAGGAAGATGCCTTCACCTCGGATGGAGGAATGAGGTTCTCGTTCGAGCGTGACCGCAACGGGCAGGTGATAGGGTTCTATCTGTCCAACGGGCGGACGCGGGACGTACGGTTCGAGAGGGTTCGGTAAGAGAAAACTGAATTGAACGATGTCCCGGGAGTGGGTCGTCAAGAGCTCACTGAAGCGCTCGAACTCCCTCTCTTGCCACTGCAATCAGGCGGTGCAGAATGTGCGCTCGGCATCAAAGCAACCAACGGCCTCAAAAGCTCACGCCTTGTCTACGCGGGCGCGGGAAGGTCCCTTCTCTCATCGCCGCGTGGTACGCGAAGCTCGCCATCACGACCGAATTGATCATCAGATCACGGGGCAGGATACGGTCGTAAAGGTCCATGTTGAAGTGGTGGCTTCTGGCTCGGTAGTCGATCCGGTCCTGGATGAACTGGAACCCGGGCAGCCCGACCCTGAGGAACGAGAGGTGGTCGGTTCCGGTGTTACTGAACTGCGAGATCGTCTCCATGCCTAGATCCCGGAAGGGTCTCATCCACGCTTCGAGGATGGGCGTGGACTGTGTCTGGCCCTGGATGTGTACTCCGCGGAACTGGCCCGTGCCATTGTCCATATTGAAGTAGGCCGCGAAGCCGTTGTAGTCGGGCGTGGTCAGGCCACCGTCCTCACCCCCGAAGTGGTTTCGTACGTAGCCTCGAGAACCGCTGTGGCCGATCTCCTCCTGACTCCACAGGGCCACACGAATCGTGCGCCGCGGCTGCACGCTGATGGCCTTCAGGATGCGCATCGCCTCGAGCACGACGGACACGCCGCTTGCGTTGTCGGTGGCGCCGGTGCCGGTGTGCCATGAGTCCATGTGCGCTCCGATCATGACGACTTCGTCAGCAAGATCGGTACCCGGGATCTCCGCGATCACATTGTAACCTCTCTGATCCGACTCATCGAAGCCTACCCGGACCTCGATGTCCATCGTCACCGGGATCCCGCGCTCGAGAATGCGATGGATGCGGTTGTAGTGCTCGCTCGCCACGGCCAGCGTGGGTAGCGCGTTCTCCACCCCCGAGCGAGTCCTGTCGTCGCGTGTCGTTGGATGGCCAGTCGCGTAGACGGTCCCGTCGCTCCCAATACTCGCCGTCAGGACCACCGCAACCCCCTCCGATATGTAAAACGCCTCCACCTCGGCGTCGGAGATCCCCTGGCGTCGGAAGGTCGACTGCTCGGGCTGTCCTCGAGCGTGGCGGTTTATCAGGAGGTCGATCCCCTCCGTCTCAAAGACACCGAGAGATTCCTCATCATGGCGAAATGCGTCCTGTACGAAGCGTGGGCTCGTCGGCATCGGCGGTGTGGCCAGCACGATCACACCGTCGAGACGCCCTCGATAGCCATCCAGATCCTCAGGGCTCTGGATGGTCGCGATGACGGCATTCGCGACGACCGGGCCCTGCGTCCCCGGGGTCAAGGCAAATGGATAGGCGATTACCATCTGGTAGTCGGGGGCCGTCATGTGAACCGATACGCGCTGCACCTCCCACCCGACGGTTTCGTCACCCCACGGCTCCCGCTCGACCTCGGACAGCCCGATTTCCCTCATACGGGCTAGCGCCCATTCCTGGGCCTGGCGCATGTTAGGTGATCCGGTGAAGCGTGGCCCGATCACGTCGGCCAGATAGCCGGCGTTGTCCATCACCTCCGAGTTGTCGAAGCCCTCACTTCGAATACGATCGACAATGTCCCAGTAGACGGGTTCTTGCGTCGTAACCGATGACGGGATGAGGATCAGCGCAGCGGCGATGGTCAGACCCCAGATCGATTTGTTCATGTGATTCCGCACCTTGTTCCAATAGTTGCTGTCTTGATCGCTTACGCCCGCTTGGGTTGCGTTGCCGTCCCCGTCAATAACGAACATCGGAATCGAGGGGCCACCGTCATAGTCGCCGCGGGAGTTGTGCATCACGTTCGGCTGATAGATGGGGCTTACACAACCACACGTGGTAGCGTGGGATTCAGGTGCATGAAGATGTCGTAGATCGAAACACCGGTCTCCGTCGAAAATTGGTTAGGGTCGATCTCCGGGGCGTCAGGCCCGAACAGGGTGGCCACGTCGCCCACGGCTACGGTCGGGTCTGACCCCACCTCCACTATGGTGTGGCTTGCGGACACTGCCCCAACGACTGGATAGGTTCTCGAGTCAATCAGGACCCTCGCCCCCTCTACCGCCTCCCGCGGGTAGCCATCCGTGTGCCCCACGGGCAGCGTTGCCACCCAGGTAGGCTCTTTGGCCACGAAGTTTCGACCGTAAGAGACGCTGTCTCCGCTCCGTAGTCTCTCTACCCGCACGACTCTGGCCTTAAGGCGGATCGTGCTCCGCAGAGATGCCCGTTCCCGCTGGAGAGCCGGGTCATTGGGATACCCCCCGTAGAGGGCCATGCCTGGCCGCACCATGTCCAGGTGGGACTCGGGAAGGTCGAACACGGCGCTCGAGGACGCCGCATGTCGGGCGCCCAGAGAGAATCCTGCGTCCGATGCCTGTTCTGTCACCGACATGAATCGGCGGAGCTGCTCCCGATCGAACTCAGGGTCTTCCGTGAAGCCCATGAACACGCCTCCGACCCGCACCTTGCCGCTACCTACCAGCGACTCGATCCAGGAGAGAGCCTTGTAATACGGGATTCCCATCCGGCCCATGCCCGTGTCGAGGTAGATATGGGCATCGATGGGTTCTCCCACAGTCTGCACCATAGGCTCAATCAGCCGGAGGGCATCCTCAGAATAGAGACACGGACGCACGCCGAGGTGGGCCAGCTCCGGTGCCATGGACTCGGGGAAGAGGCCCATCAGGTAAACAGGCTTTCCGATGCCGGCTTCCTTCAGAGCAATCGCCGCCTCAACCTTCACGACTGCGAAGCCAACAACCTTCGGCATAGGCTCGAGAAGCGCCGCTGTTGTGGTTAAGTCGAGGCCGTAGGCGTTGTTCTTGATGACGGCAAGGATAGGACGGTTCGCTGTGAGACGGCGTACTTCAGCCACGTTGTGAGCCAGCGCGTCAGCTTCGACCTCAATCCATGGATCGAAGCGATCTCCCAACTCCTGGGAGAGAGGAAGAGCAGGTTGTTGGACTGATGGCACGCCAGCCAGCAGGGACTCGCCCGAGAGGGCTGAGCCGACAACTCCTAGTGCGGCGGTGTGGAGAAAAGAGCGACGTGTGGGAATCACGGTACCTCCTTACCCTACCCATGAACTACGCAAGATGTTGTTCGATCAGTATTTCGTCTAGCGGCTCCAGGGTGGCACCACATGGTTCGTACGAGCATATGCGATGAGCTGGCCGAGGTGCTCGTGCATGTCGGCCATCGATATCAGGACGTTGGCATGGATCGGCATTGGGTGCCCAAACTAGCTTGATTCGGCCATGCGTTCTGAATCGTCCATCCCACGCACGACACCGATCCAATGATCAAAAGCTGAGTTCAGCTCACTGATCACCTCTGCCCGTGGCAGCGCGCCGGGCACGCCGAATCTCGCCTCCGAACCCTGATTCGGCTCCAGCCGGCGATTCGTGCCCCCAAGCCGTCGGGAATATGTGACACTCCGCGATGATCAGGCCGAACACGTCACGGATGGAGCGCACGCCCTCCATTGGGCGCCAGTCGTACTGAGACTCGTAAAATTCCTGTGCCAAGCCGATGAACTTGTCTTTCATCGGCTCAATATCAGTGACTTGGATATCCTGCAAGGACGGCGTTTGAGCCGCTGTTAATGATGGTAGCCCAAGAGCTGCTGCGATTCATAATCAAAACCAGGAATCCGTTCCTGGCCACTGCCCACCTCCATATCTGGAAAGTCGTATAGTGAAGATAGCCCATCCGACCGCCACTCCCGCCACTGTGCTTCAATCTCGAAGGTGAATAACCATTGTCCCGTGACCGCACCTCTAAGTAGCGGTTATGATAGGTGCGGGGATGGGATAGCGGTTACATATTCTGGGTGCTGTTGCTTGACGCAGAGGCTTAAATTCTGAGGAGACCTCAATATGGGCTCGACACAACGTCTGTTATGTGGCTTACTCGTGTTCGCGCTGGTTGCTTCAGTATCCGGGTGCGGTGAAGCAGAGGTTCCATCGACGGCGACTCTCGAGGTCGCATCCGATCTGGGTGTGCGGAATGCGCGCATGCCCATTGAGGGGTTACTCACGAGTGGTCAGGTGACTGAGGAGCAGTTCGACGCCCTAGTGGAAGGGGGTTATAGGCATTTTATCTCTCTTCGTCCTGAAAGTGAGGATGATGCAGGATGGGAGGAAGCCTACGCTCAACCTGGTACATTCACTCGGCTTCCGATTGCAGGAGCAGGGGATCTCACGCGAGAGAATGTCGAAGCACTGGATCAATTACTGGACGAGGTAGGGGATGACCCGGCAGTGCTTTACTGTGGGAGCAGTAATCGGGTTGGTGCCCTTTTGGCACTCCGGGCGTATTGGATGGATGGGGTTCCAGCCGAGGAAGCCGCTGAGCTGGGACGTGCGGCTGGTATGACACGCCTTGAGGCACCGGTTCTAGAGCTTCTAGGCCTCACCGAGCCAAGTGGCCGTTGAATCTTCAGGCTAGCTGCTAGCTTAGAAGAAGCACCCGGAGCGCGTGGCGACGGACGCGCTCCAGAACGCTCTGAGAACGACGAGAGGGGACCGGTTAGAACCCTATGGGTTCCCGAACCTCAGGACCGAGCATAAAGGCGAGTCCACGAAGATCTTCTGGCGTTCGGGCTCGCCTACTAACGTCGCTCTGGTTTCGGGGGCTAACTTCTGTGGTGATACGGCCCGGCAAGGCATCGGCGGTGAAACGAACACGGAGAGGTTCGATGAATGGCAAGCTGAAGATCGCAGGGATCGCCACGGGAGTGGTACTCCTGATCAGCGCGACCACCTATGTATATACCGCTCCTTATGCAGGCAACGAGGGACTTCAGCGTACGCCCGGTGTGAGAATCGGAGGGACGGATACTCTTGCCCCGAACGACTTTGGCACCGTCAATGACGTGGGGGTCAATCTGCTGATGAAGCTGGGCGGCTTCCCACCGTTCGTGATCTATCTTTCGTATGTGGGGGCTCCCGAGGGTGTGATCACCGCCACCCGCCCGGACGGGGGATACTGGGCGCAACGTGTGAGAGACGGTGACACAGACGGATGGCTACGTATCGGTGACGCGACGTATGCGATGCGGGCCACAGAGATCCTGGGTGACGCACGCCTGCCGATGCTCGAGCTGTACTCAGGCAAGACCCGCCTTCCCATGGACAGGGCGGTGGGTGGGCCTGACCCTCTCCGTGACTGGGAGGTCTTCCTCTGGACGGCACGGTAGGATTCAAGAACCGTCCATGACCATCGCAGTAACGGGAGCCAATAGCAGCGTTGGTCTAAACTTGTTGGCGCATCTTGCTAATAGAGAGGACCTGAGTGTTGTCGCGGTGGTGCGATCGGAACGCGCGGCAGGGTCCCTTCCAAGTTCTCTAAGGTCAGCGCCTCGTATTGCTTCCTACGAAGATGTCGAACAGCTGACTCGAGTGATCGCAGGCGCCTCGTGTGTCGTGCACCTCGCGGGCGTCTTGGTCGAAAGCAAGGCGTCGACCTACAAGAATGCCAACGTGGACACTACTGCCGCTGTAGTCGATGCGTCTCAACGTGCAGGTGTACAGCAGATTGTGCTCGTGAGTGTGATCGGGGCGAGTTCGGATTCCCCGAACCGCTACCTAAAATCAAAGGGTGAGGCCGAGAGGTTAGTAGCGGATTCAGGAATCTCATCAACTATTATCCGCACTCCAATTCTTCTTGGCCGAGGCACAGCAGGCGCTGCTGGACTTGTGCGGGTGGCCTCACAGAACAAGGTCAGATTATTGGATGGTGGGCGTTATACTATGCGGCCTCTCGATCTCGATGACTTGAGCAGGGCGATCTTGGCTGCGATCAGGACTCAACCCGAAGGTGTATCTATCCACGAATTAGTTGGTCCCGAAGCCGTCCGATATCACGATTTGGTTGCCCGCGTTGCCCACATGATGGGGCGAGACTTGTCCATAGGTACAATGCCTTTGTGGATAGCCAGGGCGGGTGCAGCGATAACGAGTAGAATCAGAGGAGGAGGGGTCTCACCTACGGTCATTGATGTGATAACTGCAGACGAAGCAGTGGAAACGAATGCAGATATCGAGTTGGGTATTAACCTCACTCCGTTATCTACAACATTGGAGAAGATTCTGTCTGACAGCGATAGAGATAGATGACACCCCCAACAGTTGATAGATCCCGAGCAGTTCCCAGACCGAGCGTTTGGAGACGTATCATAGCCTTCATCATCACGGCGTTGTGCTTTGCGTATCTCTACTATCGCTTGGATGACGCTGCTCGACGGGAGGGGCTCTCACTCGTCGACTACATGTCTCAGGTGTTTGCTAATGTAAATTGGGTACCATGGCTGCTGTTGATGATGGGCTATTCCTGTGTCTATCTGGCCATCGACACTTTGGTTTTAGCACGCTCACTCAAGTGGTTCGTAAGGGAGATACCCTATCGAGATATTCTCCCGATCCGTGCTAGTGCCTACATCATTTCGATCTTCAACGAGCAGGTCGGGAAAGGCGCGATTGCATATTACCTCAACAAGCGTGATGAAGTCCCGGGATGGGAAGTCGGCTCGGTCATGCTGTTCATCATGTTTTGCGAGATGTTTTATCTGCTGACTTGGGCCACAATTGGATTCTTCGTCAGTCGTGAGTCACTCCCGGCCAGCTTCGGCATGATACCCCCAATAGCATTGGGTGCAGCAGTGTTCATCACCCTTTGGATCGGGTTCTTCCGCGGCAAGATCTTGCCCGAAAGTCAGTTGCGGGAAAAGCGACTTCTCCACGCGTTCAAGTTGGCCAGGATACGCCACTATGGAGCGTTCTTCTTACTACGTTCTCCAGCCCTATTATCAGCTGTGGCAGTCTATACCGTTGCTCTAAATTTTTTCGGTGTCGAGGCGTCTCTTGTCTTAATGCTTGGCTATCTTCCGGTGATCTTCTTTGCGGCCACGGTTCCAACTCCGATGCGTGCGGCCGCTATAACCTCCTGGGTCATATTATTCCCCGGTAATGAGGGCCAAGTAGCTGCATTCGGGTTCGTGCAGCACAATTTCTTCATTTTCTTCAACGCCACGATTGGAGTCCTGTTCCTGCGACGTGCACAGCGTGAAATGTTCGATCGGTGATTGCCAATCTGCTCACCAGTCTTCGGCTGCTACTGGTGGTGCCCGTCGCGTTGGGCCTTGCACGACCAGACTCATTTCCAGAGTTCTGGCTGCTAATCTGCATCACTGTTGGCATCGCGACGGACTGTTTCGATGGCATCATTGCGCGACTGACTAAAACGACATCACCTCAGGGACAGCTTTTCGATCACGCGACAGATTTCTTGTTTGTGACCGCAGGACTAGGTGGAGCTGCGATAGCTGGTGACATATCGGCCGCACTTCCCGTCCTGATTGTGTTCGCCTTTCTACAATACGTGCTGGATTCGTTCTGGCTGCACCGTGAGAAGGAGTTACGAATGAGCACGCTGGGGCGTTGGAACGGTATTCTCTATTTTGTCCCTCTGGTCCTGATAAGTGTCTCTCGCTTCGATCTCATGGCTAGTAGCAGCCAACTATGGAGTACGGTGATCTTATTGATCGGCTACGGACTTATCCTCTCCACGATAGCATCGATCATCGATCGAGCCATCGCGCCAAGGCAGTAGTGACTTATCCGCCCCCACGAGTCCTGGTGCTGGTGCGGCTGCTTCTGGCACGAGCAAGTAACGCTCTCAAGCCTGCCTGAAGTCTGGCCGCACCTTGCTCAGCAGTCACACGCCCGGATGCTACGGCGGCGTTGATCTTGGCTTCCATAGCCCGCCCCCTTGCAAGCACTCCTCGCCAGAATGCAGCATCTTCTCTTGAGATCGAGCCATCCGCGATAGCTGTCCTGATGCGTCGTTCCAAGGCATCAAGATCAATCGGACGCTCGCTTCTGGATGCGTCTCTGGATCGTGTAACTGCTTGGCTACCGGACAGCTCTTCACGCATCGCGAAAAGCCTATCCTCTGCTTGCTCTTGAGTGAGTCGTCCGGATTCGATAGCGACACGGATCCGTTCGAGAGTCCCAATGAGACGATCGGCCTCCTCCTGCGTCATCGAGCGGGATTCGACCGCTGCCTTCACGAAAGCAACCATCGCCTCAGGATTCTCAAGCATGACAGTAGCGGTCACTTCCTGAATTGATTGAGTCTCAAAGGGTGAGAACTCTTCTTCCAGGCTCATTGGCTCAGTATCGATAGCGCATGCCATCAAGCCGAGGGGCAGGATGAGCATGATGCCAAACTGAATCAGTTTACGGAAACCAGACCGAGCAGTGTCTCTCAGCTTCATTTATATAGCCTCTAAACTTGGCTTCAATCTGGAAGATTGTTTGTTGTTTGGCGACCGTGCAAGGACAGAGTCACCAGCACTGGAATTCAGATGTGTGGGTGAGGAGAAACGTTAAGGCTCCGTTTGAATCCGCTCCAGCTACCTAAGCGGACCCCTTCAGTAATTCTGGATTACAGGGGAAGGGACACCGTTTGTCCGGTTTGGGAACTGCGGTGCACAGCCTCGGTCCATTCCATGTAATGAACGCCCGTTTCAAAGGGTGCCATCGTAACTTCCTCTATACCCCTGATAGCGTTGGTAAACTCTTCCTCTATCCGATAGTACGCTTGTTCATCACGTGGATTGG
>Ga0310122_10003056_pt1 | contig 10631 bp, 3 predicted proteins | sample CB6_Bottom_1051__FD_203503 | JGI IMG/M metagenome (GOLD analysis project Ga0310122, IMG submission 203503) | Marine microbial communities from Western Arctic Ocean, Canada - CB6_Bottom_1051 | ecosystem: Environmental > Aquatic > Marine > Oceanic | place: Canada: Western Arctic Ocean | collected...
CCAGAACCGAGTCCTCCCCAACGTAGAACATACCATCTGGGACGGCAATAACATTTCCAATGTCCACGGCAACCACGGCGATTTTGTCAGCTATCATTTATCCGGTGAAGCTGGATTGGAGTGGCCGAAAGGAGAAGATACACGGGCCGTCTTTCAATCCGGGCTTTGGATCGCCGCCGGGATAGTGAATGGGGTGGATGATCTACGCGTGTCCGTTGCTGAATATAGTACACAATTTGTCCCGGGAGAGATCGACGGCGACGACGGCCATATTTACCGCATGCACAAGGCAGAGATCGATGCTTTTCTAAACAACGACTGGGCCACATTTTCCAGCATGACGCTGCTGCTGCCGGAAACGATTGTTGAAGGGGCCAATGCATATACCCAATTAACAGAAACGTCTTTACCAACGGCTGATTTTATGAACTGGCCCGTTGACATGGGTGCACCCTGGATTGATGGCAATGGTGACGGTGTGTATAATCCACCCGATGGAGACTATCCGGACATAAAAGGCGATATGTACCACTGGTACGTGATGAATGAGGCGGATTCAGTTTCTCATGCTCAATATTGGGAAGGGGATTACATGAATTTAGATGTGCGCGTGGCCATGTACGGTTTCAACCTCCAGGGGCCCTTCAGTAATACGCAATTCATGGAATGGGACATTACCAATGCCGGCAGTGACACTCTCGATTCCATGTTCGTCAGTTATTGGTCTGACGCTGATGTGGGCAGTCATTCAGATGACTATGTGGGAATGGATACAACGTCCATGTTCATTTATAGTTATAATGATGTTTATGATGCTGCATATGGATCTACACCCCCGGCAGTAGGAACAACGATCCTGCAAACCCCTGCGGTGCCCTCGACTGGTGATACAGCATTTGTGGATGGCAATATGCTCATCGATCACAGGAATGTGCCCATTTATTCCGGTATCTGGTATGGCGGAGGAATCTCAACATACAGTGATCCAAATACTGCTATAGAAGTGTACCGTTATATGAATGGCCTCATTGGTAATACAGGTGATGAATACATGGATCCAGAGGGCAACCCATCCCGGTTTGTATATACGGGAAACCCCTATACCGGCGAAGGCTGGATCGATTCCTGGCTTACTGATAAGCGCCAGCTGATCACCACAGGGCCTTTTAAAATGTATCCCGGGGATACGGTTGAATTAGCCGCAGCCACGCACATCGCCCAGGGTATGTCCAACCTCCAATCGGTGGCTGCTTTACTAGCTGAAGTTCCTCTGGTCATTGCTGCCTGGAAGACCCAGTTCAGCAATATGATCGCTTACCCGGAGATATCAAACCTATCCAACCCGCCTGACAATACAGAATCCACCGGGCCTTTTGATTTTTCCTTCAGCATTATGGATACCACAGGATTCTGGTCGGGAAATAGAACACTGCACTACACCATTGACAGCATAAACACCGTATATTCCACGGAATTAGTCCAGGATTCCGGCTTTGTCTATTCGGCAACGGTAGACGGCTGGGCAGGCATGGTGGGTGATCACATTTTCAAGTATTATGTCGAAGTTTTATCCGCGGATACCATGAATGCCTTTTGGCCATCGGGCGCACCATATAATTATATGACATTCATATTCGGCCCCGATACCACAGCGCCTGTCATTTTAGAGTCAGATTCCCTTGCAGATATTCATTATCTCCTGCCCTTAAATAAACAGGTTGCTGTTACAGCGTACGACCAGCGGTTTGGGCTTGGTGAAGTTGCGTTTAACTGGCAGGTAAATAGCGGTGCAGTGTCTACAACACAATTGGAGTTTGTGGAACTTATTCCCACAGGCGAACCGCTGGATTATTTTGAACAATGGCGGGGAGAGATTGAAATATTTACAGGCGCATTGGGTGACACAATAACCTATTGGTTCACTGCAAGTGACACCAGCAATGGAGCAAATGTAGCGGAGACTGCCCGGAACTATATGATCGCTGGGAATGTGGTCATAATCGGCAACTGGGAGATGGAGGACGTCCAGGACTGGCAATTAGGTCCTTTCTGCTCTTTATCAGAGTTTAACGTTGAAAACTTCGCTTTATGGGATCGGGTCATTTCATTGAATATACCCGCCTCTAGCGATGCCACAGCGGATACGCTCACCTATTTGCGTGCCCTCGATCTTTCTAATATTGGACAGTTATGGCTGCGGACACCTATGATCTTTGCCCGGGAAGATGCAGGCCACCGGCGCATAATTGAACTATCCACAGACGGAAATAATTGGCAGATTCTTGATGAAGTGGATTGGCCCACTATGTCGGCCTATTACGCCAATTATGCGCTTCATGATTTTGCCGGAGAGGAAAGTATATATGTACGTTATAGGGGCATCCGCGGTGATGGTTCGTTGGACTGGTACTTGGATGATATTCTGCTCCACAGTGATTCTACACTTTTGAGTATTGACGACGAATTAATTATCCCCAAAAAATTCACCCTCCACCAGAATTATCCTAATCCCTTCAATCCCGTTACCACAATTCGATATGATTTGCCCATCCAGACCGAAGCAAAGTTGACTATTTATAATGTATTGGGCCAAGAAGTGAACATACTGCTTAATCAAACAATGAATGCCGGAAGTCACGCAATCAAATGGAATGCAGCCAACATATCCAGCGGGATTTATTTTTACAGGTTGGAAACGCCCGAAAAACAGATAACGAAAAAGCTGGTGGTGCTGAAGTGAAATTGTCTCGAACTGTTGTCTTAATTCTGCTCACAGCAGTCTATGCCTTCCTCCCTGAAGGCCACCAATCGCCATCGGTCAGTCGATCTGTTAACCACGAGAACTGGGATGGCAATAATATTTCATCAAACGTAGGCAATCATGGTGATGTTGCTTCATACCATACGTATGGTGTTTCAGGATTAGAATGGCCAATTGGATCAGGTAATTATGCCATATTTCAAGATGGCTTTTGGCTGGCTTCCGGAATTGCCGATGGGAATTATGAAATAAGAACCGCAGCTACAAAATATGATACAGAGTACATTCCCGGTGTTACTGGTTCCGATCCCGATAGCTCCGTATATAGAATATACATGCTTTCTGCAGATGACGGTCCTTCCAGCCAGGACTGGATCGACTGGCCCGTGGATCAGGGCGCGCCGTGGATCGATAACGATAGTGACGGCAATTATGACCCGAATGTAGACCAACCGGAAATTATGGGTGATCTTTTCTACTGGTATGTTATGAATGATACATCCCAAGAAATGCATAATTCACTATATGGTACTAATCCCTTGGGAGTTGAAGTAAGAACATCTGTATTTGGTTTTGATAATATATATCCCTTGGAAAATACATTATTTATGAAGTGGAATTTCACCAATGTAGGAAGCACTCACCTTGATTCAGTATTTTTTGGCAGGTGGAGTGATATTGATATTGGTGAACCTTTTAATGATTTAGCAGGAGTGGATACAACCTTAGGCCTTGCCTATTGTTATAATGATAGTGTTGATTATAGCTATGGTATTAAACCGCCTGCTGTTGGTTATGTCATACTGCAGACGCCAATTGTTCCTTCCCCGGGAGACACAGCCTGGGTATCCGGAAATGAAGTAAATGATTTCAGAAATAGTTCAATAAACGCATTTATAAATTTTCAATATAATTATTATAATCCGCCTTTTTATGCAAGAGAAGTATATCGCTATTTAAACGGCAGAAACAGGTATGGCGATGCCATTATTGATCCAACTACAAATGCAGAAACGAAATTCATGTATAACGGCGATCCGGTAAATGATACCGGGTGGGTACAAACAAGTTGGGGAGACAGGCGATTTTTATTTTCTGCAGGCCCGTTTACTCTGGCTCCGGGAGACACCCAGGAAGTGGTTGAAGCCATCATTATTTCCCAAGGTGCATCAGATGTACTATCAGTTGCTTCTTTGCGAGAAGATACAAAATGGGTGCGCAATACGTGGGAGTCAAATTTTACACAAATGGGCGCCCCGGCTACGGTTCGAGAAACGAACATTCCCCATAATACAGAATCAAACGGTCCCTTCGACCTGCATTTTTCCATAAAGTCAAATCCCGGTTGGGTGTCAGCCCCGTTATGGTTTGTGTATGATGTAAATGGCGTGCTGGATTCAACGGTCCTGCAGGCAGTGAATGATACCCTTTTCCAGGCATCCATCCCGGGATTATCTAATATAACCGGAACAACAGAATTCAAATACTGGATCAAGATATTGACCAACACCAACACCACCATGACCTGGCCTTCAGCTGCACCGCCAAATTATAATTCATTTATCTTTGGCCCGGATACAACAGCACCCTTTATTGGAGGCTTGACCAAGACCAATGCTGTTCATATTCAGCTGCCTGTTCAGAAAAAAATTCATGTCACTGCCATTGAAGATGACCGCTTTGGAACATATTTACCATTGCTGCACTGGCAGGTCAATGACGGTAATATATCGTCTGTTGAAATGGTAGATGATTCTATGCAGGTATCATGGAACATGTGGGCAGAAACCTGGAGCGGTGTCATTTCAACATCCGTTTCTGATCTATCGGACAGTTTATTTTATTGGGCTTCGGTCAGGGATTCCAGCACAGCGCAAAACGAAGGCACGTCTGAAAAAGGCCAGATACAATTATCCATTCGAGACACGGTCGGTTTTTGGTATGACGCACAATACGATGATATGGCCGATTGGGACATGTTTACCTACGGTGAATTCCAAAATGGGTTTGTCTATGATGATTTGGATTGGGGACGAGTGTTGATCTCGCACCTGAATGCCAATGATGATACCGAAGATACGTTGACCTATTCCCGGATTTTAGATCTATCGGGATTTGATGATGTTTGGCTGACTATTCCCATGGCTGCAAATTTTCGGGATAACCCGAATTTTGGTGTGCTCGAATTTTCTGATGATGGTGAGTTTTGGACACCCCGCCAAACATTCACGGGGAATATCAGCCCAAGATGGCTACACTATGATCTATCAGCTTATACAAACCAGGATCATTTTCAATTTCGTTTCAGAGTCCACTGCGAATCCCAGTTTACTGAATGGGTCATAGATGACATTGTTTTGCATTCAGATTCTACAGTGCTGGGCATTGAAAATAATCCGCTCCTTCCCATAAAATTCTCCCTCCACCAGAATTATCCCAACCCCTTCAATCCAGTTACCACAATTCGATATGATTTGCCCATCCAGACCGAAGCAAAGTTGACTATTTATAATGTATTGGGCCAAGAAGTGAACATACTGCTTAATCAAACAATGAATGCCGGAAGTCATACCATCAAATGGAATGCCGCCAATTTATCCAGCGGGATTTATTTTTATAGGTTGGAAACGCCCGAAAAACAAATCACGAAAAAGCTGGTGGTGCTTAAGTGATACGCATATTCATTTTATTGGTTGGTTGTTTGGTCGCTAAAGAATCTGCTAATGGAAGAATCCAGCTCATGCCGCCAGAAGTTGACCATACCATCTGGGATGGCAATAATATTTCAACTGTTCATGGGAATCATGGAGATGTTGCATCGTATCATATGACTGGTCAACCAGGGTTGGTTTGGCCAAAAGAGCAAAACATAAGTGCTGTATTCCAAGATGGATTATGGTTGGTAGCCGGAAAAATAAATGGGCAAAACGATATAAGGGCGACGGCTGCGGAATATACATGCACTTTTGTACCGGGGGTCCCTTATGATTCTACTGAAGCACCGATTTACAGAATGCATCGATCTGAAATAGACGCATTTATCAATAATGACTGGGATACTTTTTCAAATATGACACTTATGCTGCCGCAAATTGTATTTGATGGTACTTTTGGATACACTGAACTCGTAGAAACAGAATTACCTACTGAAGATTTTGTGAATTGGCCTGTTGAAAAAGGTGCGCCTTGGGTGGATGCAAACAATGACAGTTTATACAATCCAGAAGATGGAGACTACCCTGATATTATTGGCGATATGTTTCATTGGTACGTAATGAATGATCATGAACGATTACCGGGGCAGTTATTATGGGGTACACAACCTTTGGGTGTAACGGTACGTGTCTCAATGTTTGGATTTGATGATTATCCTGTTATAGAAAATACTGTATTTGTTAAGTGGGAGGTTGAAAATTCCGGATCGAATGATATTGATTCGTTATTTATTGGCTGGTGGTCGGATACAGACCTTGGTGATTTCAGATCAGAGTTTTTCGGTTCAGATTCTGTACGTAAAATGGAATACATTTACAATGATGTATATGACAGGTATTATGGATATGATTCACCGGCCTTAGGTCATATCTTTTTGCAAACACCCATTGTTCCATCAATTGGAGATACAGCGCATGTCTACGGTAATTTGATCTATGACCATAAAAATATACCCATGTATTCTTCTATAATGTTCATAAATGCTTCCCCCACATATGCAGATCCAGTAACGGCACCAGAAGCATATTATTGTATTCAAGGATTATATACACGTACAGGTGATCCTTTCATTAATCCAATAACTGGAGAGATCACCAGATACATTTATGATGGTAACCCTGTAAATGAAGATGGTTGGATCGATCCAGTCCCAGGAAGAAGAAGACAGTTATCATCAATTGGCCCACTGCAGTTATTACCTGGAGAAAAACATGATGTTGTTGGTGCGATCCTTATTTCTACAGGTGATAATAATATTTTGTCTGTAGGTGCTTTGAAGGGAGAAACAGATTGGCTGCAATATATTTGGGGCAATCAATTTTCAATCATGGAACCGGTAGCGGATGTGGTCCAGATCAGTGATGCCCACAATACAGAATCCGTCGGGCCGTTCCAGATGCTTTTCCAGATCGAGGCAAATGAAGGTTGGACGTTATCCAGCGATCCGGTAAACCTGCACTACAGCATAGATTCAGTTTTTTATACGATTCCCTTAACGATCATCAACCAGCCATATCCAAATACGTATGCTGCCTGGATACCGGAGCAGACTGATGTAACCGGTTCGACGGAAATGAAATATTACCTGGAAATGTCAGCTGAGAATGGATTTAATATGACTTGGCCTTTTGGAGCACCTTCAAATTATAAATTATTTACTTTTGGGCCTGACACAGCAAGACCAGTTGTTGGTGAACCAACTGGAGTGCCGGATGTGCATTATAAGATCCCATTTTCACAAAGTGTGTTTGCTACTGCCAATGATGACCGCTTTCCGGTAACAGTCAATTTGAATTGGCGTGTAAATCAATCGACTATTCATGTTGTACCTATGGCTAGTCATACAATGACTGTTTATCCGAGGACAGTCGGTTGGCTGGGATCCATTTCAGCTGAAACTGTGGATCTTGGTGACACGATCTATTATTGGGTGTCAGCAGAAACGGAGAGCCAGGAAAACAATTACACAAATTCTGAAAAACAGTGGTTTTTGGCAGATGATAAAATAGTCATCGGTCCTTGGGAGCATTATAACAATTATCCTCAAGATCATTTATGGGAAATGAGAAATGCGAGGTTGTCGTTTGATCCATTTAATTCTGATCAATGGAATGAAGTATTATATCTAAACCTCCAATCCAATAATTCAGATTCCATTATGTTTGGTCAATATATACATCCGATCGATCTCCGGTTTGTAGATGAAGCAGTCATTTCCTCAAGGGCCAGGCGTTTGGTCAGCCATGATTCCTCTTTTTTCTATTTTGAGGTCTCTGATGACCTGTTGAACTGGGATGTATTAGCAACATACGCTGATAATGATACGAATTTTTACATGAATTATAACTTGAATGATTATCTTGGTGAAGATTCGGTTTATATTCGCTTTAGGGGTTATTATAATAGGCCCGGTTTTATAAGGTGGTTTATCGATGATATTACACTGCATTCTGACACCACAGTGCTTAACATAAGTACTGATCCTATTATACCCAAAAAATTCACCCTCCACCAAAATTATCCCAACCCTTTCAATCCCGTTACCACAATTCGATATGATTTGCCCATCCAGACGGAGGCCAAGCTGACTATTTATAATGTATTGGGCCAAGAAGTGAACATTCTGCTTGATCAAACAATGAATGCCGGAAGTCATGCAATCAAATGGAATGCCGCCAATTTATCCAGCGGGATTTATTTTTATAGGTTGGAAACGCCCGAAAAACAGATCACTAAAAAGCTTGTGGTGCTTAAATAGTTTTCGCTAGTGGCGGGTTTTGTGTTTGAGTCAGGTCCGGTTTGGGTCCCAGGTTCCGGCGGTAGTATTCAAAAGTCATACCCGTACCCTGCCAGTTATCCACCCGGTTGATGATCTTGATATCCCCCGAGCTTCCCAATATAAATCCCAGCTCCTCTAAAACTTGCTTTTTCATCGAGGAACTACTGGTTCACACTGCCTCAATTAGTATCTGTTAATGTCAAAATGGGTACGTAAAAATGGGTACGTAATCAAACACCAAGCACGTAACGTCTCTGTTTTGGTAGCCGCCTCTTAAAATTTTTCTTCAAATTTCATATCTTGATGTAATAGTCCTTATATTCCTTTATGAAATTTTTATATATACATAATATTTTGACATTAATTATAACCAACTTTTGGAGTTGGGCATTAGAAAAACACCTCGCACCAGAAATTTAACCTGTTAGTATGGAATTTGTTTAACTATGGAGATTAAAATGAAGCGTTTAATCATTAGCTTACTTCTTTTTGCAACAGCATCGTTTGCCACAACAATCAATGTTCCGGCAGACCAGTCTACAATCCAAGCTGGGATAGATGCAGCCAGCAGCGGCGATACAGTATTAGTGGCGGCAGGTACTTATGTAGAGAATATCAACTACAACGGGAAGAATATTGCTTTAATTGGTGAAGATAGAGAGACTACGATCATTGATGGGAATGAAGATGGGAGTGTGGTGACGTTTGAGAATGGTGAGACAACTGGTTCAAAACTTATTGGTTTTACTATACAGAACGGTGCTGCTTTTGGTGAAGGCTCTAACAATTATGGTGGTGGTATTATTTGTGAATTTTCAAGCCCAATATTGGATAATTTGATTATTGAAGATAATCGCGCAGGATGGGGTGCTGGAGGAATTTACTTCAATACAAGTAGTGGGGAGTTGTCCAATTCAATTATTAGGAACAACAGGGCTGAAGCCCAGGGGGGTGGAGCTTATATTAGTAGCACGTCAGTTGATGTTCTTTTCAATAATGTTGAAATAACGCAAAATACGGTAACCGATAGTATTGGTCCCGGAAGCGGTGCGGCAGTCCATATCCATTATTATTCAAGTGCAAAATTCACGAACGTAACAATAGCTAACAACACTGCTATCTCGTCAGATTCTCGTGAAAGCGCTTTATATATTGAATACGGTTCAAATCTAGAATTAGTGAATTCGATTATTTGGGGTAATTCCCCAGCATTCATGCAGTTCAATTCATCCGGACCTATAGCAACGATAGCCGTTTCTTATTCAAATATTGAGGGAGATTCTTCAGGTGTTATCACCAATAATTATGGAATTCTAAACTGGGGATCAGGAAACATTGATTCTGATCCACTTTTCGTCGATGCTACCAATGGTGATTATCATCTCACGTCATTATCTCCTTGCATAGACGCAGGTGATCCAGCAAGTGATCTTGACCCTGATGGTACTGTTGCGGATATGGGTGCTTATTATTACGATCAGTCATCATCAGCAACCAACACATACTCCCTCAACTTTGATGGTGTGGATGATTATGTGGATTTAGCAAACAAACCCATTACTGGCGTCCAAAATCAATTTTCCATTTTGTCCTATTTCAAAACAAATAGCCTTTCTATAAACCAAGGAATTTATTTCCACGGTGGCGGTTATAAAGATGTTGGACTAAGAATTGACCTAGAAGGCAGCGAATATTTATTACATTTTTTTATACTCACAAGTGCTGGGAGTCAAGGTCACACGTACGCTCCGGTTGGAACGATTGATACTGGTGTATGGCATCATGCAGCAGGGACTTACGATGGTCAAGATATTAAGCTTTATGTTGATGGAAATTTAATTATTGAAACAGCATTCAGCACCGATGTTGATTGGGATCAAGGAACTCAATACGGACCATCTATTGGCGGAGGTAATAGCCAGTGTCCAACCTTTGATGGTAATATTGATGAGATGTCTTTTTGGACTGTTGCACTAAGTCAAACAGAAATCCAATCCTACATGACAACATCACCTACGGGAGATGAAACAGGTTTAGTTGGTTACTGGAATTTTAATGAAGGTTCGGGGACCACACTAACCGATCAAACTTCCAACGGCAATAACGGCACAATTTATGGTGCTACATGGAGCACGGATGTACCTTTTACTGGCACAACCACCACATCTGCACTTACCTGGAGCGTCCAGGCCAAGGTCTCCCTTGGCAGCTATAATGATAATGATAACTACCTGGGTGTGGCCAGCAATGCCACCAATACGTTTGATGCTGCGTATGATGAGATAGAGCCGCCTGCTTCTCCCGGCAGCAGTATCAGCTTGTATTTCCCCCACCCGGAGTGGAACAGTATCCTGGGGGATAATTTTTCCACCGATG
>Ga0310122_10003059_pt1 | contig 10630 bp, 8 predicted proteins | sample CB6_Bottom_1051__FD_203503 | JGI IMG/M metagenome (GOLD analysis project Ga0310122, IMG submission 203503) | Marine microbial communities from Western Arctic Ocean, Canada - CB6_Bottom_1051 | ecosystem: Environmental > Aquatic > Marine > Oceanic | place: Canada: Western Arctic Ocean | collected...
ATCAAGGTGGGAGAAACGACACCGGACGAAAAGTTCACCCTGCATCGGGAAGAATGCCTGGCGCTCTGCACCGAAGCGCCGATGATGCGGATCAACGACACTTATTATGGGGATTTGACCGAGCAGCGCATCGGCCAGATTCTCGATTCTTTGGATTGACCGATGACGCAGATTCTTTTCAAAAATATAAATATGAAAGACCTTCACACCATGAAGGTCTATGAAGAACAAGGCGGTTATCGGTCCCTGAAGAAAGCCTTTGCCCAGAAACCGGAAGAAATTGTCGAGGCCGTCAAGGCTTCCGGCTTGCGGGGGCGTGGTGGCGCTGGTTTCCCGACGGGATTAAAATGGAGCTTCCTTGCCAAGGATGTGTTTCCCCGTTACCTCTGTTGCAACGCCGATGAGTCGGAACCGGGAACCTGTAAAGACCGGGAGCTCATGCTTAAAAATCCGCATATGTTGATTGAGGGGATGATCCTTTGCGCTTACGCCTGCCGGATCGAAACCGGATACAATTATTTGCGCGGAGAATTCCATGATTTGAACGTCATCATGGAAAAAGCCATGGAAGACGCTTACGCCAAAGGGTATTTGGGTAAAAATATTCTGGGAAGCGGGTTCAATTTCGATCTTTATACCCATCTTGGTGCGGGGGCATATATCTGTGGTGAGGAGTCGGCGCTTCTAAATTCTCTGGAAGGCGAGCGGGGTGAACCGAGGATGAAACCTCCTTTTCCTGCTGTAGAAGGTTTGTACGCTAAACCCACGGTCGTCAATAATGTCGAAACCCTGTGTGTGGTTCCTTATATTGTCAACGAAGGTGCCGAAAAATATGCCTCACTGGGAACCGAAAAGAGCAAAGGTACCAAGCTGGTCAGTGTTTCCGGACATGTAAAAAAACCCGGAAACTATGAAGTGGTGTTGGGCACCCCGATCCGGGAAATCATTTATGACCTGGCTGGCGGAATTCCCAATGACAACAAGCTGAAAGCATTTATACCGGGTGGTTCGTCGGTTCCCATGCTTCCTGCCGACCAGGTAGATGTTCTTTACGATTATGAATCATTGGCGGCCGCAGGGACCATGCTGGGTTCGGGTGCCATGATCGTTATTGACGATAGCGTCAATATTGTTGAAACCACCTTGCGGCTGATCAGTTTTTATATGCATGAGTCCTGCGGAAAATGTACACCCTGCCGGGAAGGTACCCGATGGCTCTACCAGATCGTTGAAAAGATCATGCAGAACAAAGGACAACTGGATTACATCGAAAAGATGGAAGATATTTGCGACAACATGAACATGAAATCGTTTTGTCCGCTTGCCGATGCCTGTGTATCTCCCGTTGTGAGCAGTATCAAGTATTTTCGCTCTGATTATGAAGAATATTTTAAGAACGTACCGGTAGGTTCGGTTTGAGGCAACTATGTCTGATAATGAAGTAACATTAACCATTGATGGGAAATCGGTGACGGTTCCCAAAGGCACCAAGGTGGTAGACGCGGCAAAACGGATCGATGTGGAGATCCCTGTTTTCTGCTATCACGAGAAGATCGGTCCGCTGGGTTGTTGCCGGATGTGCCTGGTAGAAGTCGAGAAGATGCCGAAGCTGATGACCGCCTGCACCATGGATGTGGCGCCGGATATGGTGGTCAAAACCACCACTGACAAGGTGGTAAAAGGGCAGAAGGGCGTATTGGAATTTACTTTGCTCAACCATCCCCTCGATTGCCCGGTTTGTGACAAGGGCGGCGAATGCCCCTTGCAGGACAACACCTTCAAGTATGGTGCTCCGGATACCCGTATGGAGTTCCATCGTGCCAACAACGCCAAAGCGACTCCGCTCAGTCCGGTCATTACCATTGACCGGGAACGTTGCATTGCCTGTCAGCGGTGCACGGCTTATAGCGAACGGATTGAGCAGGACAGCGCGTTGGTCATGCTAAACCGCGGTTTCCATAACGAGGTTGGTACATTTAACAACGAACCTTACAACACCCGCTTCTCCGGAAATGTCATCGATATTTGTCCGGTAGGTGCGTTGACCAATACGGAATTCCGATTTAAGGCCAGGACCTGGGATTTGACCAACACAGAAACGCTTTGTGCGCATTGCGGATGCAACTGCAATATCACGATGGGAACCCGGCTCAATGAATTCATGCGTATTGAGGCGCGTCCCAATGATGCGGTGGACGATGGCTGGATTTGCGACAAGGGCCGCTGGGGTCATAATTTTATGCATAGCAAAAATAAAATCACCACCGCCCGGGAAAATAGTGTGGGTGACGGAAAGCCTACTTCCTTTCCGGTGTTGCCTCATAACTGCACCATCGAGGATGCGGCCGGCAAAGTTGCGCAGGCGTTTAAAAAAATTGCGGAAGAACACGGGCCTGAAAGCGTTGGCTTCATAGGATCTCCCTATGGCACCAATGAAGAGAATTATCTCTATCAGAAATTTTTCCGCCACGGCCTGGGTTCAAACAATATAGACCATAAGTCTTATCAGGATACCCCGGGTCTTCCTGTCAGCCATTATGGGGTCGAGCAGGTTGAAACGTCCAATGTGGTGTTATTGATTGCCAGCGACCCGACGGAAGAACTGCCCATTCTTGATCTTCGCATCAAAAAAGCGGTGACCGCTTGCGGAACCCGGTTAGTGAGCTTGAACGATCAAAAAATTGCCCTCGACCGCTACTCTTCTCAGTCGTTGCAATACAAGGTGGGCTGTGAGGCTCAAGCGATCGATACTTTGACCCACGGCCTGGCTCGGGAACTGGGGGAACCGGCTCCGGCTAAGGACGCCGACCAAAGTGGAATTTCTGCGGAAGATATGAAGTCTTTGGTCGAGACAGTACGTTCCAGCATGAAAATTTGCGTGGTGTACAATCCATCCGCCCTTTCCGGAGAAGCGGTTTTGGGGGTAAAGCGTCTGCTGAAAATGATTGCTAAAGTTCCGACCATGGAATGCGGAGCCATACCTGCGGCTCCGATGACCAATGCGTTGGGGGCAATGGATATGGGGTTGCTTCCCGATTTTTATCCGGGCGGATTGTCGATGTCGGACCAAGAGGAAATAAAAAAACAATGGGGAGAAAAGGCGCCGACTGGAACCGGCCTTTCCGCATTAGAGATGATCGCCCGTGCCGAAAAAGGGGAATTGAAAGCCCTGCTGGTGCACCGTTCTAATCCGGTCATGGATTTCCCTGGTGGATTGCGGGTAACGGAAGCTTTGAAGAAGCTGGATCTTCTGGTGGTGCATGACATGCTGGAAACGGAAACGGCAAAACTGGCGAATCTCGTCCTGCCTTCAAATGGTCCGGGTTATGATGAAGGGACTACTACCAATATTGGAGGCCGGGTACAGGCCAGAAAAAAAGCGTTGGAAACCACCCAGGCACCGGACTGGAAAATTATCAACCTGATGCTCAATGTGCTGGGAGATGAAACCAACTACCGCAGGGTTTCGGATGTGACCGAAGAGATCGCCTGCCGGGTTCCGGGCTATCAGGAGATCAGCAAAAGGTCGGTAGGCAAAACCGGGTGCAACCGGGAGCCTATATCTTCGGCCGATGAATCGGTTTCTGATAAATCGGTTCAGGCGGGTAAGGGGAAAGACGGAAGCCTCAGGCTTCGTATTGCCACCTTCCTGTTTGCGCATGACAAAATTCTCGATGCCTCCTCAAAACTGGCACATCACTTCCAGCCTTCCACAGCGCATTTTAATGAGAAAGACGCTGCCAGGCTTGGTATTCAGGATGGCAACACGGTTCTGCTTTCCGCTGAAAATATTAACCTGGAAGCCATTGCAAGGGTCGACAACCGTTGTCAATCTGGAGGTGTGGTGGTGCCCAGGGTTTCAGACGAGCAGGGAGTGAATGGCTTGATCGGTGCTGATGGCGGCACGGCATGGGTGCAAGTAAGGAAAGTTTAGTATTGGATTTTTTGTAGAACGGTAAATGCTTAGTGGAGTGATTGCGGTTTGGATGGGATAACTGAAATATTAAATGAAACCTGGAAATTCATTGTTCTGTTTCTGAATGATAACATTCCCCTGATCGTGGGGAGTGTTAAAGCCGTGGTTATTGCGGTGGCGATTATGTCAGTGGTTCCCCTATTGGTCTGGTTGGAACGACGCTTGATGGGCCGGTTTCAGGTTCGCCTGGGGCCGAACCGGGTGGGGCCTTTTGGGCTTGGCCAGCCGCTTGCCGATACGGTGAAGCTGTTGTTCAAGGAATCTATCGTTCAAAGTTCGGCGGACAAGTTTTTATTTCACCTTGCGCCAGCTATTGTAGTGTTTACGGCGATTGTTGGATTTGCAGTAATCCCTTTCGGGGCACCTTTCGAGGTTTTCGGCCAGACCATTGAGATGTGGGGAGCCAATGTTAACAGTGGCATTTTATTCGTGTTCGCGATTTCAGGGATGGGCATTTATGGAATGGTTCTTGCCGGATTGGCATCGAATAACAAATATTCATTGATGGGCGGTCTACGTTCCTCCGCCCAGATGATCAGTTATGAGTTGACGTTGGGACTTTCGGCGTTGAGCATCATCGTGCTTACCGGTTCCCTGAACCTGGTGGATATGGTCAAGGCCCAGGAAACGATTCCATTTATTCTTGTTCAGCCTTTGGCTTTTTTGCTGTTTTATATTGCTGGTGTTGCGGAGACCAATCGAGCCCCCTTTGATCTGCCTGAAGCAGAGCAGGAACTGGTAGCCGGTTTTCATACGGAATATACGGGCATGAAGTTTGCCATGTTCTTCATGGGTGAGTACATCAACATGGTGACCATGAGCGCTTTAGTGACCCTTTTATTTCTGGGCGGGTGGAACGCTTATGGCTTGCCTGTTTGGCCGATTGTGGCGTTTGCCCTCAAAGTTGGTTTTCTGTTGTGTGTGTTCATCTGGCTGAGGTCGACGTTTCCCCGTATTCGTTACGACCGGTTGATGACGTTTGGCTGGAAAGTTTTATTGCCATTATGTTTATTAAATCTTTTGATCACTAGCATTTGGAAGGTGATCTGATTTCCCTGAGGGGATGAACCATGTTAAGAGCAACCATTAATGGGTTAAAAAACCTTTCGATCGGAATGTGGGTCACGTTCCGCAATATGTTTACCAAGCCGGTCACTATACAGTATCCCGAGGTCAAGCGAACCATGCCCAAACGTTTTCGGGGAAGGCATTTCCTGAACCGCGATGAGGATGGGCTGGAAAAATGCATAGGATGCTCTTTGTGTTCGATCAATTGCCCGGTAGGGTGTATTCATGTTGTATCGGCAGAGAATGATCCGGAGAATCCGGTTTCCAAGGGCGAGCGATACGCAGAGGTTTATGAGATCAACCTCCTGCGTTGTATCTACTGCGGGTATTGTGAGGAGGCCTGTCCGGTAGACGCTGTGGTTCTGCGTGAACATTATGAATTGGCGGATTATGACCGTGACAATTACATCCTGGAGAAAGAAGATCTTTTGGTTTATCCGGAACCGAACCGGTTCCGTGTCAATATTTTAGGTAATACGGAACGGATTAGCCCAGCCCAGCACGACTGCTAGCCGCAGAGGGGCTATTGGCAAGAACTTTTAAGGCCCAGATAACTCTTTGTTAGCCAGGGAGAGCTATTGCTAGATTGCCCCACGCCGAGGGGTTGTTCTTTTTTTGGGAGTAGGTGTATTGGAAATCGCTACGCTATTTGATTTTGCGCTTGATACGGTAATTTTTGTGGTGGGGGTGACGGCAGTCCTTGCCAGCCTTGGGGTCATTTTATGTTCCTCACCGATCTATTCCGCCTTGTATCTGATCGGCCACATGATTTGCCTGGCCCTTTTGTTCCTTCTTTATAACGCAGAATTTCTTGCGGTTGTCCAGGTCATTGTTTATGCCGGAGCGGTGATGATTCTGTTTTTGTTTATTATCGCGCTTCTCGGCGGGAAAAAAGAAGTCCAGGAAAACTCCTTCCACCGTTCCATGGCGTTCGCCTTCGTTTTCATCCTGCTGGGGGAGTTGTATTTATCAGCCACGGTTGGGCCGACCCAGCAGATTCGCGGCGAAATTCCAGCTGAATTATTTGGAACTGCCAAAGCCATTGGTCTCGAATTATTTTCGAAACATATCGTGGCGTTTGAGTTGGCTTCCGGCTTGCTTCTGGTCGCGGCAGTGGGTGTGATTTGTCTGGCAAAATTTTCTTTTGTGCCTTTAAGAAGGCGGGCGAGGTAATTATGGGTCAAGAGTTTGTTTTGCTGGTCAGTGCTTCTATATTCTGCGTGGGTACGGTGGGATTCATCATTCGCAAGAATCCTCTCATCATGTTTATGTCTATCGAGTTGATGCTCAATTCGGTGAACTTTCTTTTGGTCGCTTACTCCAGTTTCCTCAACTCACTGGATGGCCAGATTTTTGCCCTGTTCATCATAACTGTTGCGGCGGCGGAAGTGGTGGTGGGGCTGGCTATCATTCTGACTATTTTCCGCACTCGTCATGAAATGGATGTGGACCATATTGATGTATTGAAAGGATAATCTTTTGTTCGCAAGTAGCTGGCTCATACTTTTGTTTCCTCTTCTCGGGTTTATCGGCTTGAGTTGGTATGGCAACCGGATCTCCAGGAACCTGGTTGGACTCGTGGGTTGCGGAACCATAGGTGCGTCCTTTTTTATGACGCTGGTGACGTTGAGCAATCTTTTGTTTTTACCGCCAGAAGAACGGGTGGGGCATGTTCAGACTCTTTACCAGTGGGTGTCGGCGGGGTCATTCAAGTTGGATGTGGCTATTCTCGTGGATCCGCTTTCGGTGTTCATGTTCCTGATTGTAACCGGTGTCGGATTTGTGATTCATGTCTACTCGGTTGGCTACATGCATGATGATCCGGAATACTCCCGATTTTTCGCTTATTTAAACTTGTTTATTTTCTCGATGCTGGTGCTGGTTGCGGCGGCGGACTTCTTTTTCCTGATTGTCGGTTGGGCGCTGGTTGGTCTGGCGTCTTATTTGCTGATTGGGTTCTGGCGGGAAAAAACCAGTGCCGTGCTTGCCGCCCGCAAAGCCTTTGTCATGAACGTGATCGGCGATGTGGGAATGGTTATTGCCGCATTGGTTATTTTTGAAACGTTTGGAACGCTGAACTTTGCCGATGTATTTGCGTCCGCCCCTGGCATGTTCCGTCCTAATGACGATTCCATGCTTTTGATCACCCTTTTATTGCTGGTCGGAGCATTCGCGAAATCCGCGCAATTGCCCCTGCACACTTGGTTACCGGACGCGATGGAAGGGCCTACTCCCGTTAGTGCGCTGATTCACGCTGCGACGATGGTTACCGCAGGAGTCTATTTGGTAGCCCGTTGCCATGTCTTATATGAACTGGCTCCCTATACTATGTATCTTATTGCCGGGGTTGGAATTATCACGGCGATCTTCGCCGGGTCGATGGCAATGTTTCAATATGATATCAAGCGCGTGATCGCGTATTCCACCATGAGCCAGTTGGGGTATATGTTCCTGGCAATGGGCATTGGCGTTTATAGTCTGGGCATGTTCCATTTAATGACCCATGCATTTTTCAAGGCACTACTGTTTATGGCGGCGGGAAGCGTGATCCATTCGCTGGACGGCGAACAGGACCTTCGAAAAATGGGTGGCCTGCAAAGCGTCATGCCGTTGACCCACGCAACTTTTTTAATAGGTGCTCTGGCGTTGGCTGGGATTCCTTTGACCAGCGGTTATTTCAGTAAAGAGGCGATCATTCTGAGCTCTTACCATGCGGATATGGGGAATATTGTTTTCTGGGCGATTGCGGTATTGACGGCGGGTATGACGGCGTTTTATATCTCCCGGGTTTATTTGTTCACTTTTTTTGGTAGGCTCCGCAGTCCAGCGGCGCACCCGCATGAATCCCCCATGATTATGATTATACCTTTACTGGTTCTGGCTGTTTTGGCTCTGCTGGGCGGGGTGTTGGGGCCTTGGGTCGATAGCTTTCTGGCGCCGGTGTTTGGCCATGTTGCCTATCATCCTCATGATAACGCTTTGGAGAGCATAGCTCTGGTAGTGGGCATCGGAGGAATCGCGACTGCGGGCTTATTGTATATGGTGAGCAAAGAGCGTCTGGATCTTTTCAAGGAAGCGCTGGCTCCCCTTTATGACCTCTTGTTCCACAAATATTATGTGGATGAGATTTATGATTATTTGATTGTACGTCCGACAAAAGCCATTGGCACTTTTTTGGAACAAAAAGCCGAACGTGAAGGTATAGATTTTACCGTTGACCAGGTTGGCCTTCAGATAAAAGAGGTGAGCCATGGTATCAGTCTTTGGCAATCGGGAAAAGTGCGTTCTTATGCTTTGAATATGATTGTCGGTGTGGTGACGATTCTGTTGTTTGTCGTATTCATGTAACCGGAAAAACATATGCTATCCCTTATAATTTTCATACCCCTTATTGCGGCACTGGGACTCCTCATGGTCTCCAGAGATAATGTGGCCATGATCAGGATAGTTGGGGTGGGTGCGGCAGGTGCCAGTCTTGCTCTGTCTTTATGGTTACTGTTTTCGTTTGATACCTCTAACCCTGATATGCAGTTTGTCCAAACGTTTCACTGGGTGCCTGCCCTGAATATCAATTATCTGGTAGGGGTAGATGGAATAAGTTTGTGGATGGTTGTGTTGACTGCTTTTCTGGGACTCATCGCCCTTTTGTTTTCCTTTAGCCAGAAGGAAGGGCTCAGGAACTTTGTGGCCCTGATGCTGGCACTGGAGGCGGGGACGCTTGGGGTGTTTCTGGCCCTCGACACTATTTTGTTTTATGTGTTTTGGGAGCTGATGCTGGTGCCGACTTATTTTCTCATCGGTATCTGGGGAGAGGGCCGACGGGTCTATGCCACGATGAAATTCGTGATCTACACCCTGGTGGGAAGTTTGTTGATGCTGGTTGCGATCCTTTCCCTGACGATGGTGCACTATGGCGCCACCCATGAAGTGACGTTTGATTTGCGTGTGCTGACCCTTACCCATATTGATCCATCCATGCAGACATGGATGTTTTTATTCTTTTTTCTGGCTTTTGCTATCAAGATGCCGGTTTTTCCCCTGCATAGCTGGTTGCCTCATGCTTATATGGCTTGTCCCATTCCCACTTTGATTCTATTGACGGGAGCCATGTCAAAAACCGGCGCTTATGGCTTTCTGCGTTTTTGTCTGCCTTTATTTCCCGAAACGGTCGAAAGTTTTGCCATGGTCATTGGGTTGCTGGCGGCCACCGGGATGGTCTATGGAGCCTGGATCGCCATCGCACAAAAAGACCTGAAAGCCTTGGTGGCTTATTCCAGTATCAGCCATTTGGGATTTATTGTGATTGGCATCTTTGCTAATAACGGGACGGGGATTGAAGGCAGTTTGCTGCAGATGATCAACCACGGCATCATCGCCTCGGCGTTGTTTTTGATCGTTGCATTTATCGAAGTGCGGACGGGAACCCGCAACCTGGACGAACTTCGTGGTTTGAGCAAGGCCATGCCCGTTTTGTACGGAGCCTTTATGCTGATTATGTTGGCCGCTCTAGGGCTCCCCGGGTTAAATGGTTTTGTCGGGGAATTCCTTATTTTGATGGGAGTTTGGACATCCAGCATGTTTTCGGGGTTATCGGGTATTCTAGTTTTGATGGGTGCATTGTCGATTATCTTTGCTTCCATTTATATGCTGTACATGTTCCAAGGCTCGATGCAGGGAAAATCGGATAGCTTGCCTGAAGGGTTGACCGATATTGATCAACGTGAGTTTAAACTTATTTTTCCCGCCTGCCTGCTCATTGTATTGATAGGACTTTATCCCAAACCTTTCATTGACCGGGTTACCCCCTCGGTTGAATCATTGCTCCATCTGGAAAAGACAGTCAACCTCCCTACCGGTGGGGACAGCGACCAACACTAGCCCTGGCCAAGCGGCCGGTGGCGACCGGCAATAGCTTGTTACCGCTAGCAATGGTGTGCTCGGCTCAAGGGGTCCTTGTTCCGCAAACTTTGACATGAGATTTGGCAAGAACATTGTTGATGGTATTTTTCTGGAACGGCCAAACCGCTATCTGGCGCGTGTCGAAGTTGCGGGAGAGGGGAAGGAAATTCTGGCTCATGTTCCCGACCCAGGTCGTTTGCCTGGATTGATGCTGGCCGGGAGAAAAGTACGGCTGGTGCATCAACCCTCGGAAAAACGTAAAACAGATTACACGCTGGTTTTGGTGCGGCACGGTTCAATATGGGTTTCGGTATTCCCGGTGTTTGCCAATGTTTTGATTCAGGAAGCGTTGATGGAGCGGAAGCTCCCCTTCCTTGAGGGCTATTCCGATTTTGCCAGCGAAGTAAAAGTAAGGAACAGTCGTTTCGATTTCAGGTTGGGGTTTTCGGTAAACCCCGCGTATGTTGAAGTAAAATCGGTGAGTCTGGTCGAACAAGGGCAGGGCAGGTTTCCTGATGCCCCGACAGAACGGGGAGTCAAACATGTCAAGGAGTTGATAGAGTTGTGCGCAAAAGGCTACCGGGCGGCGGTAGTATTTGTTTCTCAACGGTCCGATACCCGAACCATCACCTGCAATGATGACATTGACCCGGTTTTTGGAGAATGGTTGCGAAAAGCACTCGATGA
>Ga0310122_10003060_pt1 | contig 10630 bp, 8 predicted proteins | sample CB6_Bottom_1051__FD_203503 | JGI IMG/M metagenome (GOLD analysis project Ga0310122, IMG submission 203503) | Marine microbial communities from Western Arctic Ocean, Canada - CB6_Bottom_1051 | ecosystem: Environmental > Aquatic > Marine > Oceanic | place: Canada: Western Arctic Ocean | collected...
ATCGATTGGGGCAAAATCAGCCAATGCCTGCCTGGTAAACTCCACCGTGGGCCAGCAACGCAGTAATCCGGTTTTCCTCGACCCCCCCCTCTCGTAACACTTCTATTGTGTGTTCGCCCAGGCGCGGCACCATTTTACGGATCGCTCCGGGGGAATCAGAAAATAACGTCGGAATCCCCGCGAAACGCAACGTGCCAAGTTCAGGGTCAGTACGCGTATGCCAGAAATCGACCGCCTGCAGATGGGGATCATTAACCAAGTCTCCGAGTGAAAGCACGGCCATCGACGGCACGTTCGCATTATCAAGCGCATCCAGCCAGTCAACTGTCGTTCGATCCTTCAGAAGCTCCGCCAAATCGGCGTAAAGCGCATCAATATTCGCCAAGCGCTCTGTCAGCGAGGTATAACGCGGATCGTGGGCCAAATCCGCTCGACCGGCGATGCGAAAAACCGACTGCCACTGTTCATCTGTATAGGGCACTACACCAATATATCCATCCAGCGTTTGATAGGGCCGGCGATCGCGCGAAAGCGCACGGGGGTATCCCGCCGCTCCCCGCGGCGGGTCGTACGCGGCACCATACAAGTGCTCAACCATATTAAACGCAGCCAGTGTCTCGAACATGGGCACCTCGACAAATTGCCCTCGACCGGTTCGCAAGCGATGGATCAGCGCCATACTGATGGCATAGACGACCGTCGTTGCTGTAATTTTGTCCGCGATCGCAGAGGTGACATAGCGCGGTGATCCCCCCTGCCCCTGCAAATCCGCCAAGCCAGACGCCGCCTGAATCATGTCATCAAACGCCGGCTTGTTTCGGTACGGGCCGTTCTGGCGAAAGCCGTACGTTCCGCAGTAGACAATATCAGCCTTGTAACCGCGCAATGTCTGGTAATCGATGCCCAGACGCTCCGCCGCCTGGGATCGCATATTGTGAACAACGATGTCTGCCACTTCGACCAGTCGATAAAAGATCTCTTTCGTATCCGTCTGTTTCAAATCCATAACAATACTTCGCTTGTTGCGGTTGGCCCCCAGAAAAACCGCGCCCATACCATCCGCTGGCGGCGGGCCCACGTGTCGAATGGGGTCACCGCCGGGCGCCTCGATCTTGATCACATCGGCACCCATGTCGCCTAAAATCTGCGTTGCAAAGGGGCCCAGCAGAATAGTCGTCAGATCCAGCACCCGCAGTCCAGACAAAGGACCCACAGCGGCTCCTTTGGGTTCCGGTTCCTCTTGCACGCAATCGATGGCCATTCAGTAGGACCGAGGCAGATCCAGCACTCTTTCGGCCAGATAACACAGGACCATCTCCTGGCTGACCGGCGCGATCCTGGGAATTAATACTTCGCGAAGTAAGCGCTCGACCTGGAATTCTTTGGCATAACCCATCCCCCCGTGTGCCATGACCGCTCGCTCACACGCCGTAAACGCAACTTCTGACGCAAAGTATTTCGCCGCATTGGCCGCTGCACCGCTGGGTTGCCCCGCGTCATAAGCCCATGCCGCCTTCATAGCCAACAACCAACCCGCCTCAAGCTCCGCCCAGGATCTCGCCAAAGGGTGTTGTATGGCCTGGTTTTGTCCGATGGGGCGACCAAAAACGACTCGCTCTCGGGCGTAGCGTGCGGCCCGATCAACTGCGTTTCTACCGATGCCCACAGCCTCGGCCGCAATCAAGATACGTTCAGGGTTAAGCCCGTCAAGGAGGTAACGAAACCCCTTACCCTCCTCGCCAATGCGATCCTCAACCGGGACAATGAGATCATCAATAAACAGCTCGTTTGAATCGACCGCTTTGCGGCCCATCTTGTCGATCTCGCGTACGCTGATTCGATCGCGATCAAGCCGCGTATAGAAGAGGCTCAACCCGTCAACAGAAGAGCCCTGCGCCTGGCGCGGGCCAGTTCGAGCAAGCAGCATGACTCGATCGGCCACCTGCGCGGTAGAAGTCCAGATCTTACGGCCTCGGACCACGTAATGATCTCCCTCCAGGCGGGCCTGCGTCGTGAGGCTACCAGTATCCGATCCCGCATCGGGTTCGGTAACGGCAAAACAAGCAATTTCCCTGCCCGCAATCAATGGAGGTAACCAACGTTCCTTTTGGGCCTCGTCGCCGTAAACAACGATGGGGTGAGGTCCAAATATATTAATGTGCATTGTCGACGCCGCACTCATTGCGCCGCCCGAGTTAGTCACTGCATGCATCAAAACAGCCGCCTCGGTAATGCCCAGACCTGCCCCCCCATAGCGCTCTGGCATTGCGATGCCCAACCAGCCACCTTCAGTCATCGCCTGGCGAAATTCAATCGGAAAATCACCGCTACGATCATGATCAAGCCAATAAGCATCCTCAAATTGTGCGCATACTCGCCGCACGGATTCGTCTATCGAACGCTGCTGCTCAGTTAATGCAAAATCCATACCCGTAGTCCCTCAAGTTGCCGCCGGATAGACCCAATGCGAGCGCTCCTGCCAGGCGCTATTTGGTCTATTCATTAGAATCCATTTACTCCCTTGATGAGCCTAATCGACCAGAGCACCAGTCGACCATCTGCCCTGACACCGCTAATAATGGCGCAATTCAACGACATGACCGTCGGGGTCCAACACATACAAAGAGGTCCCCTCACCATGCGCCCCCCAGCGTGTCGCCGGGCCATCTTGAACCGTAACCCCGATGCCTTCAAATCGCGCCTTGAGTGCGGCCATATCCGTCGCTTCAATGACCAAACAATAATGATTCAGGTCTGACCCGGCCGACACACCTTCCATTAAATCGATCAACGTGTCGGGGTTTAACCGCACTGAGGGGAAAGGCACTTGGTTATCGCGCCACAGTTCAACTCGTTCTGTGGGAAGACCCAGAATGTCAGCATAAAACGATAACGAGGCTTCAACATCCTGAACCCGCAGGGCAATATGATCCAGCGCTTTAATGCAAACCAGAGCATTCATTGCACAAATCTCCAGACATACACCGTTGCGCTCTCAACGAAGCAACGTTCCGTACTCTTTGCCCCCCCATCAATCGCGACTATCAGTTGTAATGTTTCGCTCACCGCTTCGCTCTCCTTAATGTCGTGTCATTTAAGATCAATGTGCCCCAAACCGGCCGCCTTCGCTACAATACCGGCCTCCATTCCGTCGCCACATCGGCATCGACACCGAGACAACGATTCACTCACAGCTACTCGAAGTTGGCAAGCGCGCAATAAAATACAACTCACGGACCGGAAACGCCAGATCGCCCCTCCAGTGACCGACCAGTCAAAGACACTCTTTCCATTGAAGTATAGATAATGGCGCCTTTCGTCAGGACGCGACCTTGATCCGACGTTACCTGCCTTTTCTCCGATGGTGGCCTCGGGTCAACCGGGATTCGCTCAGACACGATCTGCTTGCCGGCTTGACGGGCGCCATCGTCGTTCTGCCACAAGGCGTGGCGTTTGCCACCATTGCGGGCATGCCACCGCAGTACGGGCTCTATGCCGGCATGATTCCGGCGATCGTCGCCGCGCTATTCGGCTCGTCCTGGCACCTGGTATCCGGGCCCACTACTGCAGCATCGGTTGTGCTCTTTTCTACGCTCAGTCCGTACGCCCTGCCGGGCAGCGCCGAGTACGTCACACTTGCTTTAACCTTGACCTTAATGGTTGGAGTATTCCAACTGGCTTTGGGAATGCTGCGTCTTGGCACCCTGGTAGATTTCATCTCGCACACCGTCGTCGTTGGTTTTATCACAGGTGCCGCCATATTGATTTTTGCGAGCCAAATTCCAGGCTTTCTCGGCTTGGGTAGCAGCAATCGATGGGCTTTCTATGACATTCCCGTGCAACTCATCGATCACATCAACGAAGTGAATCTATACAGCGTGACCGTCGGTGTACTGGCATTGGCCACCGGTATCGCCACATTGCGCATGCTCCCCAAGCTACCCTACATGCTGGCTGCCATGCTGGCAGGTTCGGTCGCTGCGTTCTTATTGGATCTAGTGCTGGGTAATGAAACGACAGAACTGCGAACCATCGGCGCACTGCCCGCCGGATTACCACCATTGACATTGCCCGCGGTGTCCTTCGAGACCATCAGCCGCCTCGCGCCTGCTGCGGCAGCCATCACGCTACTGGTACTAACAGAATCAATCACGATTGGTCGAGCGCTGGCACTGAAATCGGGTCAAAACCTTGATAGCAATCAGGAATTCATTGGTCAGGGACTCTCGAACCTTGCGGCCAGTTGTTGTTCTGGCTACGTTGCCACCGGTTCGTTTAATCGCAGCGGCGTGAATTACGAAGCCGGGGCGCGAACGCCACTGTCCGCTGTTTTTGCCGGTCTGATACTCATGGCGATTGTCGTTTTCATCGCACCCGCCACTGCCTATCTACCTAACGCGGCCATGGCTGGAGTGCTGTTTCTGGTCGCCTGGCAGCTGATTGATTTCAATCGGATAATGAAGATCGTTCGAGCCAGCCGTACCGAAACGGCAATACTCATCCTGACGATCACCACTGCCCTGTTTGTCGGACTCGAATATGCCATTCTGCTTGGTGTCGTGTTCGGCTTACTTCTCTTTGTCATGGATACAGCGCGTCCACGGATATTTTCTCGAGTACCCAACCCCAACACACCCAATCGGGACTTCGTCACTGACGCGAGCTTGCCTGAATGTCCACAAGTCAAATTTCTACGTATCGACGGCGATCTATACTTCGGCTCAACCCACCATGTTGAGCGTATGCTGGAAATTTACCGTCAGCGCCAGACGGATCAATCCCATCTTTTGTTGATTTGTTCTGGTATTAATGAAATTGATATCTCCGGTGCCGAACTGCTTGCGGATGAGGCAAGAAAGCGTAATGCGGAGGGCGGCGGGCTTTATCTTTATCGTATCAAACCGGCTGTCGAAAAAATTCTGATTCGAGGCCGTTATATGACGGACATTGGAGAGGATCATCGTTTCTCTAAAAAATCGGAGGCCATCTCAAGCATTTTCAAACAACTCGACCGAAGCATCTGCGCCCGCTGTGAACATCGCATATTCCTTGAGTGCGCTTCTGTCCCTGGCCCCTCAACACCGCAAGCGGATGAAGCAACAACAACGACTACCGAATAAGCAGTCGCCCACGCGGTAGCACTCGAGCGAGTTCAATTAACCGCTCCGTCAATGCTTGTCAGCCAATTGCGGGATGATTTTTTCAGCGTAATTGGCGATCAATTCTTCTTCGTCCCCATTTTCTAAATAGATATTGAATTGGGTAACGCCTGCCGCCTCAAGCTGACGCAGTTTGGCTACGTGCTGCTCAACGGAACCGAGAACCCCGAAACTTTCCACCACATCCGGTGTAATGAAATCGAGATACGGGTTATCACTTTGCCCATGCTTGGAGTAATCATAGCCCCGCCTATTCTTGACATAGCCACTTAGGGATCTGGGTAAAGCATTCGAATCAGCGCCGTAACGCTCGACAATCTCGGCGATATGATTTCCCACCATGGCCGGAAACCACCGTGTCTTCTCGATACACACATCCATAGGGCCGACAAAAGCAGGAGCCGCCGCCATCACGCGATAGTTGGACATATCGCGCCCGCGCGCTTGTCCGGCCCGGCGGGCCTGCGTCGCCAACCAGCGGCAGATCTCGGGCTCCGCTATCTGAAGAATCAGACCATCGCCGAATTCACCCGCGCTTTTTAGCGCCTTCGGCCCATAAGCGGCAATCCACAGTGGCAGTTCGTGCCCCGCTGCCCAGGGAAACTTCACCGATGACGGGCAATCGGGGTAGGTTACTTCCTCTCCGCGCACCATCGCTTTGACCTGCTGACCAAATTCGACCATCGACCTGAGATTAGCAGGGCGTTTACCCATCACCCGCAGAGAACTGTCACCCCGCCCCAGACCGATGTCGAAACGACCCTCGCTCTGTAACGCCAACGCAGCGAATAAACTCGCTGCGACCGACCACTCCCGAACTCCTGGGTTGGTCACACACGGTCCAAAACGAATACGACTGGTGTGTTCAATACACATCGCCATGGCAACATAGCAGTCGCGCCACAAAATGTGTGAATCGTAAAACCAGCAATAATCAAAGCCACCCGCCTCCAGTTGCTGGACCAGGCGGCGCAACCGCTGCGGGCTGAGTTCTCCTTTAAAACAGACACCAAACTCCATATGACCCCCAATCAAAAATTCTTGCGCAGCGTTATCACGCGCACAAAGATGCTTCAAATGGAAAGTTTGACAGCAATTCTGGCCCCGACGGCGTGACGAGCACCTGTTGTTCGAGTTTAACGCCTTCGCAACCTCCCACTTCTCCGATATAACTCTCTACACACAGGGTCATACCGACTTCGATATGCCCGTCGTACCCGGCAGTGAGAAAATCGGCCCCGTGATAGAGGTACGGATACTCACCCGTCATACCCACGCCATGCGCCGACACATAATAGCGATTAACAAAGTACTTCTCGGGTATTTTCCATGCCCGTTGCGCGTATTCGCGAAACGCGAGGCCATGATGAAGTAATTCCATATTATGGTGAATCTGTTCATAAGCCGCGGCATAAAGCTGCCGTTGGTCCGCGTTGGGTTCGTCGGGACCCGAATGAAAGGTGCGGGAAAAATCAGCGTAATAACCGTAACAACCCACCACATCGGTGTCCAACGCAACCAGTTCATTCTTGCCAATCACGCGGTTTCCGGACTCCTGAAACCAGGGATTTGTCCTCTGACCCGAAGAAAGCAATCGCGTCTCAACGTAATCTCCGTTTTGCGCGATGACCGCCTGGTGGAGTATTGACCACAACGCATTTTCGCTCAGCCCCGGTCGCAGGCTTTGACGAAGCCGCGCCACTGCAATCTCGGTTGCGTACAGAGAAGCCTTGACACAGGCAACTTCTTCTTGCGACTTAATGGCGCGGGCTCGTTCGATCGGCTGCTGAGCGTCCACCAACAAGAATCCATATCCGGACAGGGCCTGGACAGCCCCTGCATTGATGCGCTCGATCCCGACGGTGGCACCTTTGCCGACCAGTTCGGTCAATGTCGATGCGACTTCCGCAGCCCAGTCCATCTCCCGCCGTTTTATTTCATCGCCGGCCGCCACAAAGCTAGCCGTGATCGCGGGACGCACCTCGGTGAGCGTCTCCAGGTCATCAGCCAAATGCATGCAGCCGGTAAACTCATACAAGATAACCGCACTTTGGTCCTGTGTGACCAGCAAGTAACGAGCAGGATTTCGAGCATTAAAAATCTGCATATTGCGGGCGCCACTCGCGTAACGGATATTGACCGGGTCGAACAACACACACGCTGCAATGTCATGTCTAGCCATCTCGGCACGGAAACGTTGAAGGCGATAGCAGCGTACCGCCTCCAGATCAACATGAATACCAACATCATCAGTATCGAGCAATAAGCTATCTCGATGGCATTGCGAGTCGCCATGCCAATCCAGTTCCATGCTGATACCCCCTTTAAAGACCTTTTGAAACGATCATAATGGGATTGCCACCCAGCGTCACCACAGCCTGCCTAAGCGGTCAATCGAATGGATCAAGTCCGCCCCCGCAGCAGACATACCAGCTCAACCACTGATTGGGACCATGACTTTTGGTCATGTACTCGGCATCAGGCGGGAACGTTTTGGATTCCTGGGGCTGAACCCGGGCCGCTTCCCCTGCATGATCAATGGATTCCGCACTTAAAAGCCTGCTAGTGTAGAACCCCACCAACGTGGCTCCCTTGGCAGGAGATATAAGGAAACAATATGGATTTCGGCCTCAACGACGAACAACAGATGATCGTCGACACTGTTCGATCCTTCGTCGAAAACGAAATTTACCCCTTGGAAGACGACGTTGAGCGCACCGGACAAGTCCCGCAGGAGATCGGCGAGGAAATCAAAAGGAAGGTACTCGAGCTTGGTTTCTTTGCACCCAATATGCCTGCCGATCTCGGCGGTGGCGGGCTAGATCAACTGGGATTTACGCTGCTTGAGCGGGAACTCGGTCGTGGCAGCCAAGGCTTAACCGTTTTTTGGGGTCGCCCGTCGAACATCCTATTGGCATGCCAAGGCGCCCAACGGGAACAATATCTCTTGCCAACGATTAAGGGTGAGAAATACGATGCACTGGCCATGACCGAACCAGACGCAGGTTCGGATGTTCGCGGCATGAAATGCTTTGCTCGTCAGGACGGTGATGACTTTATTGCCAACGGCACAAAACACTTTATCTCCCACGCCAACATCGCTGACTTTGTCATCGTCTTTATGGCAACGGGAGAAGAAGACACACCCCGCGGCCTGAAAAAACTGATCTCGTGCTTCCTGGTCGATCGAGGGACTCCAGGATTTACCATTCAATCCGGGTACCACTGTGTTTCACACCGCGGCTATCAAAATTCCATCTTGACCTTCGATGACTGTCGATTATCTCGACACCAACTGTTGGGGGAATTGCATAAAGGGTTCGATGTGGCCAATGAGTGGTTATACGCAACTCGCATCACCGTCGCCGCTATGTGCGTCGGGCGCGCGCGAAGAACCCTGGACTACGCCCTGGAATGGGCGGCACAACGTGAGCAGTTCGGGCAAGTTATAGGGAAATTTCAGGGAGTTTCGTTCAAACTCGCAGACATGATCACACAGCTTGATGCGGCCGATTGGCTGACCTTATCCTCAGCCTGGCGCCTGGATCAGGGCCTATCCGCCAATCGGGAAATTGCGCAGGCCAAACTGTACGCCTCGGAAATGCTGGCCAAAGTCACCGATGAGACGATTCAGATCTACGGCGGCATGGGGCTCATGGAAGCCTTACCATTGGAACGATTCTGGCGTGACGCTCGAGTCGAAAGAATCTACGACGGCACGAGCGAAATCCAGCGACACATCATCTCGCGCGAACTGCTGCGACCGCGCGGTGCCTGATTGGCCCAACTGGTTAGAGTTTAGACGTGATGTAAAAGGTTGCTTTTCAACCAGCTGTCTTAGCCACTGAACACTGTATAACCGATCCCCTGGACGCTGCATGAACACCAATCAATTTTTCCCATGACCACCACTGGACAGGCGGCACTGATCGGGGGTGGCGTTATTGGCGGAGGTTGGGCCGCCCGATTTCTCCTGAACGGCTGGGATGTCAACGTATTCGATCCCAGTTCCAAGGCCCAACGCAAAACTCTGGAGACACTGACCAATGCCCGCCGATCTCTACCTGCACTTTACGATACCAGCCTACCCTCAGAAGGCACCCTGCAGTTTTGTGACACGCTAAAAGAAGCTGTCACTGATGCTGATTGGGTTCAGGAAAGCGTTACCGAGCGCCTGGATCTAAAACAACAAGTCATCGCCGACATTCAAAAACATGCACTTGAAGGTGCAGTCATCGCATCATCTACCTCTGGCTTTAAGCCATCAGAGTTGCAGGCAACGGCCACGCGGCCAGCGCAGGTCGTGGTCTGTCACCCTTTTAACCCGGTCTATCTCCTCCCACTGGTTGAGGTCGTGCCCTCCGCACTAACTGATTCGTCTATTGCAGACACCTGCCACCGAGTCTTGACCCATCTTGGAATGAAACCACTCCTGATACGACATGAGATTGACGCGCACATTGCGGACCGATTGATGGAGGCGCTGTGGCGCGAGGCGTTATGGCTGGTTAACGACGACATTGCCTCGATCGAAGAGATCGACGATGCCATACGGTTTGGTTGCGGCCTGCGTTGGGCATTGATGGGGCATTTTCAGACCATGTGGTTAGCCGGTGGCGAAGGGGGTATGCGCAGCATGTTGGCCCAATTTGGACCCGCCCTGAAGTGGCCCTGGAGCAAATTGATGGATGTACCGGAATTAACCGACGAACTGATTAATACCATCGCCAACCAATGTGACGCTCAAGCCAACGGCCTTACACCGAGGGACATGGAACGAGTCCGCGATGACAGCCTGGTAGCAGTCCTGCGCGCGCTTAAACAAACGGACCAGGGTGCCGGCTCAGTACTGAAACAACACAATCAACAGCTCCAAAAAGCGGTGACGGTGCATGAGGGCCTGCTTCAAACTGTACAGCGTCAGGTGCCGCCGAGTTGGATGGATCGAAACGGGCACATGCACGAGCCACACTACCTCGAACTCATGGCGCAGGCGAGCACCCGCTTTCTGGAGGAAGTGGGCGTGGACGATGCCTACCGAACCGCGGGGTTTACCTATTTCTCTGTTGAATCACGTCTGAAGTACCTCAGAGAAATACTGGCAGGGGAAAATATCAAGATCCTGACTCGAATCCTGGGCACGATCGAAAAGAAATTGCACTTGCTCCACCAGCTTCAGACCGAAGATGGGACCATCGCCGCAACGTGTGAAGCCACACTCATTCACGTCGACCTCAACACCAGAGCCCCCTGTTTGCCCAGTGCTGACGTCGTAACTCGACTGGCAGCATACGCTGCTAGCCATGAAACACTCAAACAGACTTTGCGTTAAATGATGCCCGCAGCTGACCTCCTACTTCGACCTATTCCACTCCCGTGCAGTTGACGCGTGCCATGCGCACCGACACAACGGCTTGCATCCATCTTAGTCAGTGGCATGAATAGCGTAGGAAAATATCCTGCCCGAATAA
>Ga0310122_10003064_pt1 | contig 10621 bp, 13 predicted proteins | sample CB6_Bottom_1051__FD_203503 | JGI IMG/M metagenome (GOLD analysis project Ga0310122, IMG submission 203503) | Marine microbial communities from Western Arctic Ocean, Canada - CB6_Bottom_1051 | ecosystem: Environmental > Aquatic > Marine > Oceanic | place: Canada: Western Arctic Ocean | collected...
ACCAGCGGGTGCGCCGAAAGCGCTGAGTCGCGGCGCACGAACTTCGGTAGCCTTCACGCACGCAGATTTATGTCTAGGGTGAAATAACTATCCGATTACCTGCTTATATGTATCTCGTGGTTTCAATAGATCGTTTTCATTGCGTAATATCGAAATCCTCCTGTTGCCGTCCCGCTAGGGCTTTACAACCCTATTTCTACCCACCCTCGAGGCTCCGGGAGACCAGCGCGTGCTCCCCCGTCGGCTTGCGACTCCCCCCGCGAAGGGCTCAGGAGCGCCCGGCGTAACGGGCCATCAGGCGTCGAGCCAGCGGCTGGCCCAGGCGGCCGAGCGCCGCCAGCAAGGCACCCACCTTGGGGGTGTTGCGAGCCGCGCCGAAGGCGTCGATTCCGAGTTCCTGGCGCAAACCGACGGTGAAAACCGCTACCGGCTTGTCGAGCGGAATGCCGGTGGCGTCGGCAATCCGCACCATGCGCTCGAAATTCGCGGCCACCCCGGCGGCGTCCACCATCGCTTCGACACCCATGGCTGCCTCGAGAGCTTCCCGATGCTGGGCGAGTTCGGCCTCGCTGCCCGTCACCGAGGCGCTGGCGAAGGCCACTAGTTCTTCACCGAAGGGCACGCCGCTGGCCACCGAAGCGTCGGTGACCGCGCGCGGATCGAACACCCGGCCTTCCATCGCGCCGCTCTCACGGAGCAGCATGGCGTGCGCGGTCGTTCAGTAGAAGCACTCGTTCAGCGCCGAAACCCGGCCCGCCACCAGTTCGATCTGGGCACGTTCGAGCGCGCGACCCGGCTGGTTCCTTCCGGGCATCGCCACGATCGCGAGCGCGATGTACTGGGCTTCGCTCAGCCGCCCCATGGCGCGCACCGCGTCGGGCACCAGGCTCATTGCCATCCCGACATGCGGCACCCGTGCCATCCCGAAATACAAGTCGGTTTCGGAGCCGGACGCCTTCTCAGGCCGAATCCACGGCACCCACGCCTCGCCGGGTTCGGCCGAGGGGGGCCGGTAGCCCGAGGGCTCGCCGCCCTCCGGTTTCGGGAGCGGCTCGAGCGGCAGCCCCAGGTTGCGATGGAAGGAATCGATACTCACCACCGCGCCCACGATCCCGACGGTCTCGACGTAGGCCGCATCCGATAGTCCCTGTTTCGCCAGACCATCGACCCAGGCCTTGGAGAGTCGCGAGGGGTCGCTGGTGATGCGGTGGACGGCCTCCACGGCCACCGTCGGGAGCACGCCCGCATCAGCGTGTTCGCCCTGCACGGCGTTGGGCGTGAGGGCCTGCTTGCGCTCGGCGCAGAGCCCGCAATCCCGAGCACTCCGCACCGCCGCCGCAATCGCGACCCGTTCGGCGCCGTTCCACCAGCAGCCCGGGCGGGCTAGTTCGTGCCAGTAGGCCCGATGCGCCTCGCCGAAGTCTGCACGGATCGGGTAAACGGAGTCGGAGTAGGAAAACACCATGCGGCCCTCCGATGTTACGAGTGGACGGGATCGGGGCGCGCCAGACCGAGGCCACGCTCTTCGAGAAACCACACCACCCGGATCGAGCGCGCATGGTCCGCGTGGTAGCGCTTGATCACACGGCACCTCGCTCTTTCGCCTCGTTCGGGGCCTCCGGTTCCGCTCCGCGCAACAGGCGGCCGTCGCGCTTCCATTCGCCGGTGACGTGAACCGCGCCGAGCACTTCGTTCAGATACCCCGGGCCCTTCGCGGTGGGCACAAACCAGCCGGTGGGGCACATCGTGAGGATCTCGACGATCGAGAAACCCTCGCCTCGCATCTGGGTCTCGAACGCTCGGCGCATCATGACCTTCGTCTTCACCACCCCGGAGGCGTCGTGGACCGAGCCCCGCGCGGCGTAGGCGGTGCCGCCCAGCGGAGCGAGCAGATCGACCATCTGGATCGGATAACCGTGCTGGGTGGCGTCGCGGCCCTCCAGGGTGTTCTTGGTTCGCTGCCCCAGCACGGTGGTCGCCGTCATGTGGCCGCCGGTCTCGCCGAAGACCCCGTTGTTGAGCAGCACACAGGTGATGTTCTCGCCGCGCGCCGCGGCGTGGATCACCTCCTGCAGGCCCTCGTTCGCCATGTCGCCGTCGCCCTGGAGAGTGAAGAAGAGCCGATCCGGCAGCATGCGCTTGGCCCCGGTGGCCAGCGAGGGTGCGCGCCCGTGGAGCGCCTGGATCAAATCGAGATCCATCAGGCTGGTGAGCGCCGTGTAACAGCCGATCCCGATCACACCGATGGTGCGCTGGGCCAGACCGAGTTCCTCGATGCTCTCGAGGATCGTTCGCAAGGCCAGCGGCTCACCGCAGCCGGCACACAGATCGTGATCCGTTCCCAACTGCAGAGTCGGCTTGAATTCGCCGGTGCGGGTGGCCCCGCTCTCGGGCGGCCGATCGCTGCGCAGGACTTCGTCGCTCACGGCTGCACCTCGCGGCCGGCCAACGCAGCACCGACCCGGGCGCGGATCCTCTCCGGCTCGAGCATCGGCCCCACACCGAAACCCGCGTCGTCGCTGGAGATGCCACCGATCGCCACCACCTTTACCCGCCCCTCGAGCGCCAGTCGCACGTCATCGATCATCTGGCCGGCGTTCTGTTCGAGCACCGCCACGCGCTTCACGCCGCGCGCGGCCTCTGCGAGTGCCTCGGACGGGAACGGCCAGAGCGTCACCGGGCGGAAATGACCGACTCGCGCGCCCTCCGCCCGCAACTCGCGCACCGCGAAGCGCGTGAAGCGGGCCACGCTGCCAAAGGCCACCACCAGCAACTCGGCATCGTCGGTCGATTCGGCCTCCCAGCGCGCTTCGGCCGCCGCCATGGCTTCGTGTTTCGCCTGCAAGCGCTTCCAGAAGCGTTCGGGCTCGATGCCCTTCTTGCCAGGAACCATGCCGATCGGATTCAGATTTCGCGGCGAACCGCTCCCGCTGCGCGAGCCGTCCACCGCCCAGTCTTTGGACGGCAGCGGGTCAAAAGCCACCGGCTCGATGGCCACCGCCTCGGCGGTGTGCGCCAGCAGATAATCGCCGTAGACCAACACCGGGTTGCGCCAGCATTCCGCCCGGTCAAAGGCGAGTTGGGTGAGCTGCACCGCCTCGGTCAGGTCCACAGGCGCCAGCACCAGGTGTCGGTAGTCGCCGTGCCCACCGCCGCGAGTCGCCTGGTAATAGTCCCCCTGGCCGCGAGCCAGGTTGAAGAGCACCAACGGCAGCTCGGCGCGCACCAATTCGGAGATCGACTCCTGCATCAGCGACAACCCCTGCCCGGTCGATCCGGTAGCCGCGCGCGCACCGGTGGCCACGGCCCCCCAGGCCATGCCGATGGCTTCGAGTTCGCTCTCTGCGTTGACGCACACGCCGCCCTCGGCCGGGAGTTTGGCGGCAAAGTGCTCGAGCAACTCGGTGAAGGGGGTCATCGGGTAGCCCGCGAAGAAGCGGCAGCCCGCAGCGATGGCGGCTTCGGCGATGGCCTCCGAGCCCTGCATGAAGCGACGACTCATTCGCCGGGCCTCACACCCGGGGCACCGGGCTCATCGAACTGCCAGACCTCGAAACAGAAATCCGGACACACCAGCCAACAGGCGCGACAACCGGTGCAGCCCGAGAGCAGTTCCGGGTAGTGCGCCCCGATGCGATTGTGTTCGCCGGTCATCCGCAGCACCTGCGGCGGGCACGCCGGGATGCACAACTCGCAGCCCTTGCAGCGCTCGATGTCGATCACGACGTGGCCTCGCTGGCTCACGCTGCGGCCTCGAAGGCGACGGGCAAGCCCTTGGGCGCGGCTTCGAAGCCCGCTGCGAGGGCACGGGCGTTCGTTTCGACGTGCTCGGTCCGGTAGGAGGGAAGCGAGGCGGCCATGGCGTCGACCAGCGCTTCGAGGGAAACCAGCCCGGTTGCCCCCGCTAGCGCAGCGACCAGCACCAGCGCGGCGGCGCGGTCGCTTCCCGCCGCGGTGGCCAGCGCGGTGGCCTCGAGCGAGACCGCGTCTCCGGCTCCTCCCTCGAAGAGATCGCCGTTCACCAGGGCGACGCCCCCGTCACGCAATTTCGCCAGCGCCGCGTCCCAGTTGCGCGGGTGCATCCCCACCACCGCCCAGGCGCGCGAGACGATCGGCGGCGCCGAAATCGGCGCGTCGCCCAGCAGCAAGCTGGCGTCGGTGTCGCCGCCGCGCATCGACCCGCCGTAGGTCCCGAGCGACATCACATGGCGGCCCTCGGCGGTGGCGGCGCGCGCCAGCACCTGGGCCGCGAGCTGCACGCCCTGGCCGCCGATTCCTGTGAGGAGAACCTCGCGTTCCATGCAGGAGACGATATTCTGGACTGCCATGATCGCAAGTGTAGCTTCGCGCCCCCTGCTTTTGGGCGACCTCTTCCGGCAGAACGCCGAGTTGCTGGGGAGCGCCCGAGCCGCTTCGCTCGGCGAAGTCGATCTCTCCCATCGCGAACTCGATACCCAGGCCAACCGCGTGGCAAATTCGCTCCGCGCCGCCGGCGTGAGGCACGGCGACCGCGTCGCCACCTTCGCGGAAACCCACCTGGGCCTGCTTTCGCTCTTCGTCGCTTGCGCGCGTCTCGGCGCGCTCTTCGCACCGGTGAATGCGCGGCTCGGCGAAGCCGAGGCCCAGGCGGTCGTGGCGCTTTGCCAACCTAAGGTCCTGGCCGCCGACGCCAAACGCGCCGAGACCGCCGCTCGAATCGCAGCGACCCTCGCAATCGGCGGGCTCGCAAATCTCGACGCTGCCGGGATGGGAACCGATCTCGCCGCGGTGGCCCGCGAAGGCGACGCCTCTCCGTTCAACGAGCCCGCGCTGCAGGAAACCGACCCGCACGTTCTCTTCTTCACCAGCGGCAGCACGGGTCGCCCCAAGGGCGTCGTGCTCTCGCACCGGGCCAGTTGGCTGCGCAGCTTCCAGGGGGTGTTCCGCGACGAGCCCGAACATGGCGTCTGCATGTTCCCGCTCTTTCACATGGCGGGCTTCTCCCTCGCGCTCTCGGCCTGGCAGACGCGGGGGTCGATCGCCTTCGTCGAGTCCCCCACCCCCGAAGCCCTGCTCGGCGCCGTCGAGCGCAACCGCGCCACGCGGCTCTACGCCATCCCGCTGGTGTGGTCTCGCATTCTCGCTAGCGACACGAGTCGCTTCGATTGCAGCAGCCTGCGCGAACTCGACACCGGAACCCAGGCGGTGCCCATTGAGCTGGTGCTCGCGCTGAAGCAGCGCTTTCCCGGCACCCGGACGCGCATCTATTACGGCTCGACCGAAGCGGGATCGGTCACCACGCTGCCCGACGCCGATGTGCTCCGAAGACCCGGCAGCGTGGGCCCCCCGGCACCCGGCGTCGAGATCCGGCTCGGCGAGGACCACCAGGTCGAGGTGCGGAGCCCTTCGCTAATGAGCGAATACTTCGACGATCCCGAGGCCACGCGGGCAGCTTTTCGCGATGGCTGGTTCCGCACCGGCGACCTCGGGGTCATCGACGCCGACGGCGCCCTCTCGATCGTGGGGCGCGCCAACGAAGTGATCCGCAGCGGCGGCGAGAGCGTGGCCCCGGCGGAGGTCGAAGCCGTGCTGGCAGCCGTTTCCGGGGTCCGCGAGGTTGCGGTGGTGGGCCTCCCCGACCCGGACTGGGGCGAGATCGTGTGCGCCGCCGTGGTGTTGGAGGCCGGCTTCGATCTCGATCTCGAGGCGCTGCAAGCCGCCTGCGAGGGCACGCTTGCCGGCTACAAGAAGCCGCGACGGCTCGAGATCATCGAGGCGCTGCCGCGGACCGTCGCCACTCGCCAGGTACAACGAACGCTTTTAGTCGAGCAGATCCTGGCGGCGACACCCGTATGAGTCGCTTGACGGTCCTCTCCCACCTGCCCCTCGGCCTGCTCGAGAATGCCCAGCGGGCTCATCCCGAAGTGAACTTCGTCGAGATCCCCGGAGAAGGCGAACTCGCCGCCGAACTCCGCGGTGAAATTCTTCTCACCCAGACCTGGGGCGCCCCCAACTCGTCGCACGTCATGCAACGCGGCGTGCGCTGGGTCCACACCTACGGCACCGGCGTCAATCGCTACCCCAAAGAAACCCTTGGCGAAGCGATCCTCACGTGCTCGCGCGGTGCCGGGGCCGCCATGATCTCGGAGTGGGTGCTGGCGATGCTGCTGGCCTTCGAGAAGGACCTGCCGAACCGCTGGGCGACCGCACCCCCCGAGCGCTGGAACATCGCCTCTCTCGGCGGGCTTCGGGGACGCAGCCTGGGGCTGGTCGGGCTGGGCGGCATCGGCATCGCAGTCGCTCGCCACGCGCTGGGGTTTGGCATGCGCGTTCGCGCCGTGCGGCGCAGCCTCGCACCCAGCCCCGTGGCCGGTGTCGAAATCGCCGCCACGCTGGCAGAGCTGGTGGCCGAATCCGATCACCTCGTGGTGGTGGCCCCTGCTACCGCCGCGACCCGACACCTGGTGGGACGCGAAATGCTCGCTCAGGTCCGGCCCGGCCTGCACCTGGTCAATGTCGCGCGCGGATCGCTGGTCGATCAGGATGCACTGCGCGAAGCGCTCGACGACGGCCGGGTGGCCCGCGCCTCCCTCGACGTCTGCGAACCCGAACCCCTACCCGAGGGACATTGGCTCTACCAGCATCCGCGGGTGCGCCTGTCGCCGCATATCTCGTGGAGCGGCCCGGGCGCCTTCGACGACCTGATCGCGCCCTTCGTCGAGAATCTTGGTCGCTGGAAGCGCGGCGAAGAACTGCTTCACCGCGTGGACCCCGAAGCGGGCTACTAGCAGGGAGACGGAACATGACGGACGAGAAGGCGCTGGCCGCGGTCGGCACGAAACTGCTCTTCGAGAACGAGCGCGTACGCATCTGGGAGTTCCACCTCAATCCGGGCGAAGAGAGCCCGGTGCACCGCCACGACCTCGACTACGTGTTGGTGCAGATCCACGGCGACCGCATGGCGGTGGTGCCCGAGCCGGGCAGCGGGGGCCCCTACCCCGAATACATGGAAGCCGACGTCGTCCCCGGCCAGCACTTCTATATCGAGAAGGGCGGCTTGGAGAAAGCCCGCAACATCGGCTCGCAGCCCTACTTCGAGATTATCGTCGAGCTAAAGGACTAGAGAAACTCGACCAGCACCTCGCGGTAGCGGGTCGTGCCGGTGTTGCGAGCGCTGTGGCAGGCGGGCACCGGCGTGCTGCCATCGGCGGGGACGAGAGTCTCCCCCTCGCACCGAAAGGCCAGCACGTCGCCCGCCTTCGGCTCGAGCGTGGCCGCGTGCTCGCCCGACGCGTCGAAGACGTCGATCGTGCCACCCTCGAAGACGTAGAAGAGGTAATCGTTTTCGTGGGTGTGCAAAGCGATCGCTTCACCCGGCGAGGAAGAGTTCCCAGACGCGGACCCGCGCGTGCTCGAAAATCACCTTGGTTGCGACTTCCTCCATGTCCCACGCATAGCCGACCGGATACGAAGACGCCCACACCAGCCCTCGCCGGATCCCACCGCCGCGACGCTGCCAACGATCACTCCGGGAGAGGAACGCCCCCTCCGCTCGCACGCACCACCCCCGGCCAACCCTCTCGCGGCGCTGTATCCTCTGCCTTGCGGGCCTACCCGCATCGCGAGGGGGAAAGCGAAGCAGCGGCATGGCGGTACGTCGGCCTCGACCCCACGCAATCGACGGGAGCGTGATCGAACTCTGCGAGTTCTATCCCGGGGTCGTCGCGCACTTCACCCGGGGAGGAGAAACCTGGGGCAGCGCGGGCTACCGCATCCTGCGGCGCAGCAGCGGCGGCCCCTGGTCGACGGCCGCGCGCCTTCCGGCCTCTTCGCTTCAGCGGCTTTCGAGCGCCGCTCCCTGGCTCCATCTCGGTCTTCGACTCGGCATCCACCACCTGCTCGAACTCCGCTCCGGGACCCTGCTCGCCACCGCCAGCGGTGTGCTCTACCGCCGTGGCGTTGACGAAGCGGCCTTCTCTCCCGTTCACGCCTTCGACGGCTTCCGAAAGCCGACTCGCTGGGGGATCGAGGAAGACCGCCAGGGGCGCGTCTACCTCGCCGAGTACTCGCTCAACCCCGATCGCAGCCGACCCATGCGAGTCTGGCGCAGCGACGACGATGGGCAACGCTTTCGAGAAGTCTTTCGTTTCCAGGCGGGCGACGTGCGGCATATCCACTTTCTCCAGACCGACCCCCACGACGGCTCGCTCTGGATGGGGACCGGCGACGCCGACGAGGAGGCCGCGCTCTTCCGTTCCGAGGATGGGGCGGAGACCTTCGAGTGTCTCGGACGCGGGGATCAACGCTGGCGCGCCACATGCGTGGCATTTGGAGATCGCTCTGTACTCTGGGGCACCGACGCAGGTAACGACGCGGGAGGTTTCGAGAATCGGATCCTGCGTCTCGAACGCGCCTCGGGGCGCCTTGAGGAACTCGAACGGGTGCAGGGGCCGGTACACGGTGTGACGCGAACCCGCGCTGGTGGCTACCTGCTGAGCACCGGCATCGAGGACGGCGAGAACGAGAGCGACCGCTGTGCGCATCTCTGGTTCTCTCGCGACGGCGAAACCTGGAGCGACATCGCCGCCTTCGCTCGTGGGAGCCAACCGCGGAAGATCCAATACGGCGTCATCCACTTCGTCGCCGCCCAGGCCGAATCCGAGGACGTCTACTTGACCCTGCGCGGCCTGCGCGGCTGCGCGCTGGGAACGTTTCGCGTCGAGCTGCGCGACTCGGGATCGAGCCCGAACTCAAGCCTGGAAACCGCCCGCTAGGCGAACCGGCGCCGTGTGGCGCCGCGGGAGTGGAGAGAGACCTCGAGATGTGTGGCATCTACGGACGCATCGGAGCCCGGGACGACGAACTCGATCGTCGTGCCACGCTGTCGCTGAACCACCGGGTCCCGATGACCGCGGACTGCTGATCGAGCCCAACGGCCCGGGGGGCCACAGCCTCGCCCTCGGCCACACGCGCCTCGCGATCCTCGATCTGAGTGCTGCCGGTCATCAACCAATGCGCAGCGACGACGATGCGCTCGCGATCGTCTTCAACGGTGAGATCTACAACTTCCAGAAACTGCGCGCCGAACTCCAGGAGCGGGGCCATCGCTTTCGCTCGACGTCCGACACCGAAGTTCTGCTGCATCTCTACGAGGAACACGGCGATGCGATGCTCGAGCACCTCGAGGGGATGTACGCCTTCGGGCTCTTCGATCGTCGCCGACAGCGCCTGGTCCTCGCGCGAGATCCCAGCGGAATCAAACCCCTATTCTACCGCAGCGCGGAGAGCGCCCCGGCAGTGGGCGACCTGCTCGCCTTCGCCTCCGAAGCCAAGGCACTGCTGGTCGATCCGCGTTTCGAGCGCAGGCCCGATCTCGCATCGCTCGCGGGCTACCTCGCCTACCTCTAGGTGCCGCCGTCGGGAAGTGCCTTCCAGGGAATCGCGCGCCTCGATCCGGGCCACAAGCTCGTTCTCGAAGCCGGGCGTATCCGTATCGAACGCTTCCACCGCTACAGCCCGGTTCCGAAGGCCGAGTTCGCCAACAGCGAAGAGGCCGTCGACCAACTCGACACCCTGCTCCGCGAAGTGATCGCCGAGCACATGATTTCGGATGTGCCCCTCGGCGCCTTCCTTTCAGGCGGCATCGATTCGGGCTTGATGGTCGCGCTGATGGACCGCGTCCGGCGCGAGGCAGGCAGTGCCCAGCCGATTCGCACCTTCACCATCGGCTTTGGCGAGGAGGGACGACTCTAGGACGAGAGCGCACCCGCCGCCCAGTTGGCCGCACACCTCGGCACCGACCACCGACCGATCCAGGTGGATCCCGATCTGGCCATTGAACGCCTCGACCACGTCGCCCAACACTTCGACGAACCTTTCGGGATCGCCACGGCCCTCCTCCACGACGCCCTCTGTGAAGAAACCCGCGGTGAGGTCACGGTGGCGTTGGCGGGCGACGGCGGCGACGAAGCCTTCGGCGGCTATCCGCGACACCGCGCGGTGCGCTCGCTGGCACTCTATTCGGCACTGCTCCCCGAGCGCGCGCGCACTTCGTGGATCCCGGGCCTCGCCGCGAAACTTCCCGACCGCGCGGAGGGAAGTCAGGCGCTGCGCCGAGCGCGGCGCTTCCTCACGTCTTCGGGCGGCGATTTCGCAACCGTCTATCGCGAATGGCTCAGCCATACGACCGACACCGAACTGGCCGCCATCCTCACTCCCGGCGCCCTCGAAGCTGCGGGAGCCACCGGCGGGCGCAGCCTCGGCGACCTCGGGGTGATCGAGTCGACGATTCGTTCGGCCCCGGCCGGCAGCGACACTCTGGACCAGGCCCTGCTCGCCGACGTCTATGGCTTCCTCCCCAATAACGTATTACGCGATTCCGACCGGATGTCGATGCGCGGGGCCCTGGAGGTTCGCGTTCCCTACGCCGATCGGCGGATCCTGGAATTCGGGCTCCGGTTGCCCACCGCGATGAAGGTCTCGAGTCCGCTCGCCGCCCTCGTTCCGGGCGGGAGTGCGGTCTCGAAGAAGCTGCTGCGAACCCTCGCCGCGCGCTACCTCCCCGCCCGGTCTTCGCGGGCGCCGAAGCAGGGTTTCGTGCCGCCGATGGGCACCTGGCTGAGCGGCTCGCTGCGCGAACTGC
>Ga0310122_10003065_pt1 | contig 10618 bp, 6 predicted proteins | sample CB6_Bottom_1051__FD_203503 | JGI IMG/M metagenome (GOLD analysis project Ga0310122, IMG submission 203503) | Marine microbial communities from Western Arctic Ocean, Canada - CB6_Bottom_1051 | ecosystem: Environmental > Aquatic > Marine > Oceanic | place: Canada: Western Arctic Ocean | collected...
GAGGCGATCTTCGACTGGGTGGTCCCAGTACACGCAGCCCACACCGGCGACGACGACGAACTCTCGGCCACTCTCTCGCTCCTGGAGGCGGTCGGCAACGGCATCACGACAACCGTCGAGGCCGGCACGGTCGCCCATCCCGAGAGGGTCGCCAGGGCCTTCGAGAGGGTGGGCGTCAGGGGCACCGTAGGCACCTGGGGGTGGGATGTCGGAGACGGACCGTTCGCCGCTGACACCGACGATGTACTCGAACGGCAGCAGTCGGTGCTCGACTCCTGGCCAACTGGTGGCCTCGTCGAGGGCTGGGTGACGCTCGTCGGCCACGATCTGGCCTCTGACCGGTTGTTCTCAGACGCAGCCGACATGGCGAGGGCCGCCGGCACCGGCCTCACCTTCCACATGTCGCCGTCACCCGACGACGGGGTCGCCTTCTCCGAGCGCTCCGGCAAGCGACCGATCCACCATCTGGCCGACCTGGGAGTTCTGGGACCGGGGACCCTGATCGCCCACGCCGTCCACATTGACGAAAGGGAGATGTCCCTCCTGCTCGACACCCGGACGGCCATTGCGTACTGCCCTTGGGCCTACCTGCGGCTGGGGCAGGGTGTCACGGGCGCCGGCCACCACGTCGACTTCCTGCGCCAGGGCGGGCGACTCGCCCTGGGATGCGACACCGAGAACGCCGGAGACGCCATCGACGCCGTGAGGGTGGGTGCCCTGGCTACCGGCCTCGCCAGGGACATGTCGTGCGACCCAACTGTGTTCGGAGCACACGAAGCGCTGGAACTGATGACGATCGGTGGAGCCGAGGCGATCGGCATGGGCGACCGGATCGGGTCGTTGGAGGTCGGAAAGGCCGCAGACCTGGTCGTTCACGACCTGAGCGGCGTCGGCTCGACGCCGAATGCGGTCGACCCTGCGCTACAACTGCTCTGGGCGGGCGATGGGCGTGCCGTCAGGGACGTGATCGTCGACGGGATTCCGGTGTTCCTGGACGGGAGAAGCACCAGGGTCGACCATGAAGGCCTCGTGGATGAGGCGGAGTTGGCGCAGCGTCGACTCTTCGAACAGGCTGGGCTGTCACCGACCCCCCGCTGGCCCGTCCGCTGACCACGACCGGTCAAGCGTTTCAGATCACCGGGAACTTGGCACGGTCGGGCAAACCTGACCGTGCGACCACCGCCTCGCCGGCAACCTGGCACTCCGCATAGAAGCGCTCCTCGTCGAGGGCGGTGACCCTGCCCTCCTCAACGACCTTCCGTCCATCTACGAACACCATGTGGACACCACGACCGTCCGCCGACCAGACCAACTGGTTCATGACGTTCAGGAGCGGTCGCCACTCCGGCCGATCTGTGTCGTGCAACACCACGTCGGCGAGCTTGCCGACCTCGAGGGAGCCGATCTCGTCACCCATCTGCATCGCGGCCGCTCCACCCAACGTCGCCATCTCGTAGGCCATCTCGGCCGGGAACATCTGGGGATCCTGTCTCGCGTCCTTGAAAAGCCCTGCCACCAGGTAGGTGGCCCGCATGAGGTCCGAGTAGTTCGAGGCGTTGTTCCCATCTGTTCCGATGGCGAGGTTGATCCCGGCCATGACCATTTCGGGGAACTTCCCCACCCTGGTGATCCCATAGCCGACCTTCAGAGCCGTGGTCGGGCAGTGGGCCACATGCACTCCGGTACGTGCCATCACCTCGAGCTCCCGGTCATCCACCTGCACACAGTGGGTGATCACGACATCGTCGGCCAAGACGCCGAGTTCCTCCAGGTGAACCATCGGACGCTGGCCGAACTCAGCCACGAAGACATCCGGATCCATCTGGGTCGGCGACATGTGGAAGCTCATCCCCGTACCGTGAGCAGTAGCAAGTTCCCGGGCCGCCCGCCACAACGGATCGGAGCAGGTGGTATGGCCCACCAAGATCGACCAGGCTCCCAGCCGGCCGTCGGCCTCCGAGTGGTGATTTTCCAACTGGTGCTGGAGGAACCCGATTGCCTCGTCGGTGTCCTGCTTATAGACGTCGGGATGGGGCGGAAGGTCCCATACCCAACGTCCGAGGCGTCCCCGGATACCGACTTCACCGAGACCGTCGAACACCTCGTCGAGGAACCTGATGGTGCCGGCCTCAAGGAACGTGGTCGTGCCCGATCTGAGCATCTCGACGGCCGCCAACTGCGCCGACAGCCTCTCCTCGGCAGCCGTATGGACCGAGTAGAGCGGACACAGCCACTCGAACACGTTCTGCACGAAGGGCGTGTCGTCCGGTACGTACCCCCGCGTCAGGGGCTCACCGGTAACGTGAATATGTGCGTTGACCATCCCCGGGGTGACCACGAAACGATCGCCTCCAACGGTCTCGGAGGCCTCATACCTCTCTTTCAGGTCGCCCGCACGGCCCACGCCCACGATCCTGCTCCCCCGAAGTGCCACCGCACCATCCCGGATGATGTCCCGGGTCGCGTTCATGGTGACCACATGGCTGCCCAGGATCAGGGTGTCGATTCTCTCCGCCATGCCAATCCTCCGTAGTAGTCGCCTCTAGCGAGGCATAGTGGCCACGTAGACGAACTGGAAGCCGATCGGTTCGATAAGGCGCAAGGCACGAAAGCCTGCATCCCTGAGCCAGCCGACTACCTGTTCGTTGGACAGTGGAGAGCCGTTCAGCGTGCTCGTCATCATGGTCATTCCCATCAGGACCCCGTGACGGTTGAACCTGCGCTCCGGATCCACGAAGTAGTCGGCGAGCATCACCCGACCACCTGGTCGCAGTGCCGAGTAGGCACGTTCGACGAGGTGCCTGGCGCCTGCCTCGCCCTCGGTCCGACAGACATGTCCCAATACCACCAGGTCGAAGGTACCGTCTTCCAACGCCACCTCGTGGAAGTCGCCCTGTAGGAACCGGCAGCGGTCCCAGACGCCATGCTCTGCCGTCATCCGCTCGGCCACCCCCAGCACCCCCGGAAGGTCGTTCACCACGGCGCTGCCGTCGGGACAGGCCTTCAGCACGGCGATGGTCCACGGTGCTCCCCCTGCGCCGAGGTCCAGAACCCGTGGTGCGACCTGGCTGCTGTACCTCAGCATGAGGTCGGCCCGCGTGGCGGCTCGTAGCATGGTTGTGAAAGTGCCCTCAACCAGGGGGACGTAGAATGCCGCGGGATCATCATCGATGGGCGTCGCAGGTCGACCACTGCGTATCGTCTCGGCGAGGTTCGCCCAGTTGCCATGGGGACCTGGAGCCACAGGAATGAGGTCCACCATCGAGGCCTCGCCTCTGCTCGTGAGATACCGCTCGGCTGTGTTGTTCAGCCCGTAGACGCTGCAGTACTGCTCAAGCAGGCCCAGGGTCACGAGAGAGTCCAAGAGCGCCTGCAGGTGGGGTTCAGATGCCCCCACCTCTCCCGCAAGCGGTCCAATGGCAGTCGGTCCTGTCCGATCGAGGGTATCGAACACATCCAACTCCAGCGCCGCGAGCAACAGGTGGTAGGAGCCGAACCCCTCTATGACGCTCCAGACCGCTGCGGCCGGTGGTGGCTTGTAGTCGGTCCACGGACGGCCCTTGTGGGCCATTGTGTGGGTCTTTTTCAGTTCGGGGTAGGGCGCGTCTGCCATGGCCGGTCACGGGACCAACAGGATCTTGCCGAAGAAGTCCCCGGACAGCATCTTGTCCTGCGCGACTCCGGCATCGGACAACCCGTGGACGGAGTCGATCTCGACCCGGTAACCCCCGGAACAGAACTCGTCCCAGACCGGTCCGAACTCCTCTGGCTGGTACGGGTCTGATCCGTGGATCGATATCCCGAAGTGGAACAGGTGTCCAAGTGAGGGAATCGTCGCCTCGTCACCGGAGGCGTTTCCACAGTTGACCAATCGACCCTCGATCCCGAGGGAGAACAGGGACACCCCGAACAGCGCCGTGCCGACACAGTCCATGACCATGTCCACGCCGACTCCGGCGGTTGTCTGCCGGGCCCACGCCGCCACATCGCCGGTCCTGTTGTTGAGCACGTGGGACGCTCCCAGCCCGAACGCCCGCTGACACTTGTCCTCGCTTCCGGCAGTCGCCAGGACGGTTGCACCGGCATGAAATGCCAACTGGATGGCGGCCACGCCTATTCCCGAGCCGGCGGCGTGGATCATCACGGTTTCACCGGCCTTCAGACCGCCCACCCGGAACAGGGCATGGGATGCCGTGAGGAAACACGTCGGAAACGTCGCTGCGTGTTCAAGCGGCATCTCGTCCGGCACGGGGTAGACGTGTGACGCAGGAACAAGGCACCTCTCCGCATACCCACCGTCGACGGTCGCGCCAATCACCCCCAGATCACCATGGAGGTCGCCCATACCGGAGAGCCTCGAACTGTCGTCCACCCCGGCCAGGGACGGGTCCACAACAACCCTGTCACCTGTCGACACGTCCGTGACGTCGGAACCGATCTCCGTCACGACACCGGCCAGATCCATCCCCGCAATATGGGGATAACTGAACCCGGGCAACTGGAACCAGCCGTTCCTCTGCAAGACGTCGAGTCGGTTCAGCGCCGTGGCCGCAACATCGACCACCACGTCGCCCGGGCCGGGAACCGGGTCGGGAACATCGTCGTAGCGGAACACCTCGATCCCACCCGACTCCTCGTAATACATCGCCTTCATCGGCTCATACCGGGACGCCACCGGGACACGGCCTTCACTTGAGGCCACGGATGAACGGCCGTGCCAGTGCCTCGGGTTGGCGGACCGCGTGGGCGAACACCGCCATCGCTGCGATTGTCACCAGCGACGGCAGGGACGAGAGCATCTCGTTGTTCAGCTCGTAGCCGAGGCCCGGCAGGGTCAGCCTGAATGACAGGACAGAGCCGAACAGAAGGCACCCGAAGATCGCACCGCGCAGTGTCCAACCGCCGAAGATGACTGCAACGAGGGCGATGAACCCGCGCCCGGCCACAATCCCGGGGTCGAATCTGCCGACCTGGCCCAGTAGCAGGTATCCGCCACCCAGACCCGCGCTGAGGCCACCCAGGTAGATCGACTGGCGTCGACGACGGTTCACGTCAATTCCGCTGACGTCGGCAGCCTGTGGGTTCTCACCAACCGAACGAACCTCCAGGCCCCATCGCGTGCGGTGCACCAGCCAGGCGAACAGCGGCACGACGAGGTAGATCAGGTAAAAGGGCCAAGGCTGCCCGAACAGGGCCGGGCCGATCAACGGGATGTCGACCAGTAGTGGGACCTCGACCACCGAGGCCGTCCTGGTCGACGGCTTCCACTCCGACTCCAGGAAGCCCACGATCCCCAGTACCAGGATGTTGAGCGTCAGGCCCACCACGAACTGGTCGGCCGTCAGTCGGTGGCTCATCTGCGCCTGGACCGATGCCACGACTGCGCCAGCGATCGCTCCAAGAACCAAGCCGACGGCTACCGACCCTGTGGCGTGGTATCCCATCGCCGCAGCGAACGCCCCACCTAGGATCATCGCCTCCACCGAGATGTTCAGGGTTCCAGCCCGCTCGGCGACCCATTCACCGGCCGCAGCGAAGGCCAGGACCACGGCGAACCGGGCCGCCGCCGTGTAGGCGGTCTCAGTTGTCCCGACATCCCATATCGCTGAGAAGAGATCGCCCATCAGACCCTGCTCCTCGCCGACGCCAGAGCCCTACGACGTTCCCGAATGAACATGATCGCCGGCGGGAGCAACAGTGCCAGGACCATCAGGCCCTGCACGACGTCGGTCACGCGACGTTCGATTCCCGTGGAGGCCAGGAACCCGGATCCGGTCCTGAGGCCTGCGAACACGAAGGCCATGGGAATCACTGCCGACGCCCGGTTGTTGGCCACAAGCGCCACCAGCAGGCCAATCCAGCCGATGTTGACCGAGAACCCCGGCACCAGCCTGTAGTTGGCGAAATCACCACCGGTAAGCATGAGGGCCCCAGCCAGGCCGGCGAACCCGCCCGATGCGAGCATCGCGATCATCCCCTGAGCCGATTCGCTGATGCCGAACCGCTGAGCCACCCGCCTGTTCTTTCCCACGACCGTCAGCCGGTAACCCCAGAGTGTCCGGTTCAGCATCCAACCGACCAGCAGAATCAGGGCCACCGCGAGGAAGGCGCTAACCGGGAACTCATTCCCCCACAGAGTGATCCTGGGCATCCGGGTATCGGGCGGCAACTGCTCACTGACCAGGTTCCGATTGCCCACCTTCGCCTCTGGATCGAGCAGCAGCCACGGATTCTTGAGGCCGTATCCGACCAGATTCGAGGCGACCGCCACCAGCAGCAGGGTGGTGAGCACCTCCGGTACCTTGCGCCAGTAGCGGAGGCCGCCGGCGATGCCGGACCAGAGCGACCCGCCGACCACGCCGGCCAGCAGAATCAGCAGGAGCACGAACGGTCCAGGACCGGGAACACGGGTGCTGGCAAAGGTGGCAAACGCCGCACCCACGACCAACTGCCCCTCCTGGCCTATGTTGACCAGGCCCGCTTTCGTGCTGATGATCGTGCCTATTGCAACCATTGCCAGTGGAATCGTCACGCCGATAGTGCCGCCCCACCGGCCGGGCTTGAGGACGCTCCCGTTCAGTAGCGCCTCTCCAACAGCCGTCCATTCGAAACCCACCGCTTCCACCATGAGGCCTGAGATCATGAGAGCGGCCAACCCGCAGGCTGCGTAGATCGCCACAACCTCAAGCGACCGACTTCCTGATACTTGTGTGGATCCGACTCCTGGATTCACAACTGGTCTCCACCCATGAGGAGGCCGATCTTCTCGCGGCTGGCAGCAGAGCGCGTCATCTCCCCAGTCATCCGTCCCCGGTAGATGACGACGATGCGGTCGGCCAACTCCAGAATCTCGTCCAGCTCGCTCGACATGAGAAGGATTCCGACACCCGATGCCGCAACCTGCCTGAGCTGATCGGTCACGTACTCGATCGCCCCCACATCCAGACCCCGGGTCGGCTGGGCTGCCACCAGAACCTTGGGCGCCGCCGTTATCTCACGAGCGAGGACCACACGCTGCTGGTTCCCGCCGGACAAGGTCCACATGGGTGCATCCGGACCCGTACACATTATCGCGAAGCGGTCGATCAGGTCACGGGACATCTCGTCCACGCCTGCCCTGTCGATCACACCACGACTTGAGAGGCCGGACGGATCAGACAACATCAGGTTCTCGGCAACCGTCATCTCCAATACGATCCCGGAGTCATGCCGATCCTCGGGAATGACGGCGATGCCAGCCTCGATAGTGGCACCGTGCCGGCTCACATCGACCGTCACCCCGGACACGGCTATCTCACCCCTCGACTGGCTCCGCAGCCCGGAGAGGAGGTCTGCTATCACACGTTGCCCGTTTCCCTCCACCCCCGCCACGCCGAGTATCTCCCCTGCTCTGAGATCGAACGTCAGGTCGTCGAGTTCCATCGAACCGCCTGACTCCCTGACCTCGACATGCCTGAACTCCAGCACCGGTGGTCGCTCAGCGCTTCCCGAACGGACCCCGTAGCCTCCGGGCACGGGTGGCGCCTGCTCGGCACTCCGGAGCCTCACATCACGGCCGACCATCGCGCGTGCGAGCGCACCGGCATCGGTCTCGGCCGTCACACAACACTCCACGACCGTGCCGTTGCGCATGATCGTCACACGGTCGGTGACCTCCAGCATTTCGGTCAACTTGTGGCTGACCAGGGCGACCGAGCGGCCCTCCTGTTCGACAACCCCGCGGAGCGATCTGAACAGCTCGTCCGATTCCTCCGGCGTGAGAACCGATGTCGGCTCGTCGAAGATGAGGATGCTGGGCTCGCGCCGGAGGCACTTGATGATCTCGACACGCTGCCGCAGTCCCACAGGCAGATCCGCAACACGCGCATCCGGGTCGACATGCAGTCCGTAGCGTTCGCTCAGATCACCGACGGCACTTCTGACCGCTGTTCTGCTGAGCCTTCCCTCGTCCCCGAGCGCAACATTCTCCCACACGGTGAGAGCCTCCACCAGGCTGAAGTGCTGATGGACCATGCCGATACCCAGAGAGGCGGCAACAACCGGGTCCGGTATCTGCACACTAGAACCGTCGACGAGGATGGAGCCCGAGTCGGGCACGACCAGCCCGATGAGCATCTTCATGAGGGTGGACTTTCCGGCCCCGTTCTCACCCAGGATACCGTGGATCTCTCCCCTGTGGATTTCGATGTCGACCGCGTCGCAGGCGGCTACAGCACCGAAGTTCTTGCTCAGCAGGCGTGTGCAAACGGCCGGTGGGGGCCCCACCGAAGCGGGACCCCCACCATCAAGGCCGTTGTCAGGCCCGGTCAACTCTGTCAGCCACCGTAGGCGACGCCCTTGATGGCTCCGAACTCGCCTGCGAAGGCTCCGCTGGCGATCTCGGCATAGACGGCGTCCATGGCCGCCTGCTGATCAGCAGTGGCGTTGCAGATGACCGCCCCCGGCTCGGCATCGACACCCACCTTGAACACCTTGGTCTCGCCCTCGAGCACGTCACCAGCGAATATCTGCGGGAAGATCGCCGCCACGTAGTCACCGCCGTCGAACCTCACGGCGATGTCCCACGTCAGGTCGCCCTCACGGGTACACACGTCGGACGGTCCTGCGCTCAGAGCGACCACGCCGTTCTCGTTGGCCAACTGGACGATCGCCTCGTGTGCGCCACCCAAGTACGGGTAGACCACGCCGACACCCTCGGCCAGGGCGGTGTTGAACGCCTCGGTCGCATTGGGGACGTTGTCGAAGTCGTAGGGCCAGTCACCGGTCGGCACATAGGTGACCGTGAAGGCACCATCGACCGCCTGTAGGCCCATCTCGAAGCCCAACAGTGCTTCCATCTCGAAGTTCAGGTCACAGCAACCAATGAAGTAGGCGACCGTCGAACCACTCTCCTGGAGGAGAAGACCAGACGCATACCCAGCCGTGTAACTGATCTCGGAACTGTCATCGAGGCTCTGGGCCAAACCCGGCAGCGACGCGAAACCGGCACCACAATTGCAGTACCAGAAGATGTCGGAATACTTCTCGGTCAGGTCCGGCAGCGGCTCTGCGATCTCGCTGGCGCCCACGATGATGATGTCGACACCCTGCTCGGCCAAGTTCGACAACTCGGTGAAAGCATTGGCCGCCTCGATCTTGTCCACGACTATCGGATCCTCGAACCCGTACTTCGCAGACAGCTCGATCGCCGCATCCACGACCGCCTGGTAGTAGGCGCCATCGTCGGCTGGACCGGCCGCAGCAACACCAATCCTTATGACGCCATCACCATTTGCATCAAACGCCATGTAGTTCGGTGCGTATTCGGGGAAGCCGATACTCGTGTCAATGAACTCGTTGGTAACGATGTCGCCCACCGACAGACCGGCCGAGATGTCCATGCCAGCAGCGGCGATCTTGTCGATCATATTCTGGACGCGACCGGTGTCCATGTTCCCGACGATCCCGTCAGAACCGTTGCCGATAAGGCCTAGGTCTCTCTGGGCCTGCACCGAGAAGCCAGCCAGGGCCATGTCGTAGGTCCAGAAGGACCCGTACTTCTCGACGGCGTCGACAATTATCGCATTCGCCCTATCCGGGCTGGCGTCGTACTCGATGATCGCCTGCTGGACTACGGGAACGAACAACTCCAGGCAGGGCCGCAGGCCCTCTAGGCGGTCCGGGATAACCCCCAACGTTTGTGAATAGATCTCGAAACCCGCATCGTGGAGCAACTCGAAGTTCACGGCCTTGCCGTACTCCTCGAACACCATCTCGTACTGGTACGGCTCGGCTGAGGCGAACCCCTGCTGGGCGATCGCACCCTCCGCGGCGATGAAGCTGGCCGGTGAACCGTCATAGGACGGGTCGACCTGGTCGGACGACCAGATCCCCTCGGCCACGAACACATCAGCAAAGGTGCCACCGCCAAAGACGCTGATGGTGATGCCCTGGTCACCCAGATCAGCCAACGTGCGCACATCCGGGTAGTAGTCGGCGTCCCACATGATCATCTGCGGGTTCTTATCCAGAGGAGCCACAACAGCCAACAGCGGAGCGTCGGCGTACTGCAAGACCTGCTGATCGGTAGAGACGTAGCCCAGGTGGATCGAATCATCGGTGTACATGTGCGACGACGTCGGAGACCAGCCGATCGCCGGGCCGCCGGTACGCACCTCGATGTCAATGCCCAACGGGACACCACCCAGAACAAGCGGACCCCTCACCACCATGTTGTCGGCGTCGACCGTGTAACCGTCACCGATCAACTCATACATCGCCCCGTGCTCGGACTCCGGGAACCAGTCAGTCTGAATCACCAACGGCGAAGGACACACCGCAGCCAGACCGTCAGCGGCAGCGATGTCACCCACCTGGGCCGAGCCCAGGGGTGCGTACTCGTAGACGACGTTGGCCGTCGACACTCCGTAGTCGTTGATGTCGATGTTCTGGATGACGGTGATCTTCGACGAGCTGCAGTCGCCGTACTCGTCACACGACATCAGGCCGATGAGACCCGAGTAGTTCGACACGCCGTTCAGGAACTCGCGCACACCGGCCCTGTCGATGACCAGCGTGCCGCCGTCGTCGTAGGAGGCAGCGGCAATGGCGTCCATCAGCAACGCAGCAGCGTCATAGG
>Ga0310122_10003066_pt1 | contig 10616 bp, 15 predicted proteins | sample CB6_Bottom_1051__FD_203503 | JGI IMG/M metagenome (GOLD analysis project Ga0310122, IMG submission 203503) | Marine microbial communities from Western Arctic Ocean, Canada - CB6_Bottom_1051 | ecosystem: Environmental > Aquatic > Marine > Oceanic | place: Canada: Western Arctic Ocean | collected...
ATTAGAAAGAATCATGAGCCGCGACTACCCGGTAGTGTCACAAGGACAAACAATAGAATTATATTATGAAGATCTGAATTGCAAATATCTTATCGATATTGTTGAAACAAAACCCACTGAAATAATTAGTATTGTAAACACAGATATCAATATCGATTTTGACCAACCATTGGATTATGTCGAACCACCTCCACAACCGCAGTATAATCCTTCACAAAAACCACTATCTCCTATTGCAGAGATTCCATCTCCTGGTTCTCAACAAAATAAAATTATTAGACACGAAACACAACTAAAAAGTATGCAAAGTCCAATTACAAAACTATTTGTCCCGTTCTCTGGTCAAGGCAATAAACTTGGTTCAAACTAACATAAAAAAGAGCACTAAAAAAAAGGCACTAAACGAAAACCACAAATTAATTTATAATATCTGCAAAAAAAATGTATATTTTTAATTTTATCTCAATGTAATTATCGCTTAATATCCAAATCCACTGCCTCCGACTGCATAAAAGCTTGGCTCAAGTTTTTCTTCCCAAGTCTTATCAAAGCAATTGCGTACAAATCTTGTATGATACTGTTTTTTAGATTCTGTCAAGTACATTCGTGTCCCTTTTTTCCAGCCTCTTCCTATAGTATAAATGCTATCTTTGTGTCTTAGTTTATAAGTCTCATTAAACTTCCAAGTCAAACCACCAATGGTAATCTGTTTGTATTTTACTCCATAAAGTTCTTGTAACTCTGGACTAAATTCTACCAATTCTTCAGCGGGACCTACGCACTCTGATTTATGCCAGCCATTATCTAGTCCTACGCAGTTAACGTGGCCATAAGATCGTGCTAAGTAAATACCAATTGTTCTCACTTCGTCTCGTTCTTTTTCTTTAATTTCTTCTTTAGCTTTTTCATAACGCTCTTTATCTTGCTTTGATTTAATTAAATAACCGTCTCTTTCTTCTTCGCCCATAGAAGACCATTGCTCGCGAAAATGTTTTGTATAATATTGATATGCTGAGAGAGGTTTTTCTAGAGCTTTAATTTCATTTTTGGTGTTTTGGTTTAGTTCTGCTAGACTTGTCATGGTGATATATATATTTAAAATTATATATATATCAATAAATCAATTCAATTTAAATAAAAATAGTTGGCAACAGATTAAGGTAAGAAGAATAAGGTATTTTATTTTTTGGCGTTTTTGTCTTTGTGGATGCAAGAAATTCGACAATCTGATCGTCGATAAAGTAGAATAGCGTGACGAGTAAAGATTATTGCTTGCCACTTATAAATCTAGCCGTATAAAGTCCCAGTAAACATCCAGAAAACGTACCTGTTGCTTTTGCCCATAAAGGAATATCTCCTGAAGTATTTGTTAGAGTGATTAAAATATCACCAGCGAAAGTTGACAAAAATGCACTCAATGAATCAGAAAAAACGTTTCCATATCCTGCTTTTGTTAGATCCCCCTTTGGTAAAATTGGATCTAATGCATCCATTCCAAACCATAATCCCATATTATCTATAATTCCGAATACAATACCTGATCCGAATCCAACAAGAATTCTTTTGATAAAATTTTTATCTATTTTTCCTTTATTAATAAATTTAAAAAAATCAATATTTTTATTTTTTTTTTGTTCTAATAAAAAAGAAAGTGTTCCTAAACCTAAGAGCAGTATCCAAGAACCCGAGAATAATTTTATTAGTCGATGTGCTTCTTGTGTTGATATAGTTTTTATAAATCTAAAAATAATTTGAATAAGAAATAAGCCAGATATAAATCCAATGAATAATTTCACCCACATATATATTTATGAAGTTAAAATAATTAGTTAGAAAAAATTGGATATAAAATCCATTATCTGTAACCATAACAACTTTTAAAAAATTGGTTGGCAACAGATTAAGGTAAGAAGCAATAAGGTATTTATTTTTTTGGAAATTAATTATATTTCATCTCCATTGCGGTCGAAAAACCGCTCTTTACGCACCAGCCATCGATCGAATCGCTCCTGTCGTAAATGACGGCGAATTTCTTCGTCGATAAACGAAGCAAAACGGTCTGAGGCTAGATAGTGGTCCTTATCGTATTCAAAGCCTTCTTCAACTGGGCAGTCAGCATAGATATCCTCCTCGACAACCTCTTGCGTTTTGGTCTTTGTCTTCTGGTCAGAAGCAAACTCTTCGTCACATTGAAGAGACAAATCATAAGTTTCTTTTTTCACTGGACTTACAGCTTTTGCGCCAAGACGAGAAGAACGACGGTGTTGTGGGGTAAGAAGCATAATTGAAAGTTGTGTTAACAAAGATTAAGTATTGGGTTTTATACCAATATCTCATTATAAAAAATTTTTTTCAATTTTTTTATTAAAATACATAACCTTTATTTGTAACTCTAACCAACTAGAGCACATTGTATTTCGTTGCCTTGCCAGTCAGTCCATGGAGCAGGAGGCTTATTTGCAATAGCAATAATTCCCCAAATCCACAGTGTAATAATAGCCGCTGCCCACAAACAACCAAAACAAGAACTAAGACAGTGATAACACTCAAGTCGGTCTTCATTTTGAGAACAAAATCCACCCATCACGCAACAACAGCCAAGAACAACAACAGCTAATGGTCCAAATACAACGATCATATATACACCAAATATATCCCATCGACCTATATTGCCCCATCCCGAACCAAATCCACCAGTAAACGGAATAGCCTGCAATACAAGAGGAGCAACAAAGTCTTTTCCCGCAACTTCACAATGATCATTTACATCATCCCATTTCCAACAATTGTTGGGATGACAACCACCGGTAGAATTATAATAAGTTAAACATTTTCCAGGACAAGTACAATCAGGACCGCTGGTTCCAGCATTGCACGGAATGGGATCAACGGTAGTCTCCAGTTCTCGACGCAATCCAAAATCAGATTGCGCCGTGCCTAGCATAAAATTAAACACAAATGCAAATAGTAATATAGTGGCGATAGTAAGTCTTTGAGTCATGATTAAGAGTTGGGTTATGACACCAATAATGATCTTCTCAACATAAATCAATTTTTTTAAAATGCTAAAATTAATTAAAACGAATTAACTACTAATGCATAAGATAGATTTTAAAGCCCGCCTTAGCAAAACTTCCAACGCCTTCCCTCAATCGGTTATACAAGTTGTCTCTATTTTCACTATCAAGAGGAGAGAACATATAATTTTTTAAATCGCTTTGTCGCACACACAAATAACAAAATGCGGCTCTATCTTGGTAATATGCATCTGTGTTTCCATTTGTCATAAGGTCCAATATATCTTCAGGATCCATTTCCTTGACATCGTTGCCACCGAGTACTTTATTAAGATCCCCAAACATACAATGGGGATTGCCTCCAAGTTCATTCATCATTTCTTTAAAATCAAAGGTGAGATCACCTGAGATATGGGTAATATTGCCGGTTTTTTCAACTTGAAGAGTAGGCATTAGTAATAGATAATATACCATCACTATGTGATTAAAGTGATTCAATTTTTTCGTTTAATTTGTCTCAATCAATCCAAGAAAAATGATATAATAAATTTAATAGTATACTTTATAAATGAATATTCCTCACGAAGTCGAAGAGCTAATTTTAGCATTTGTCGGATTAAAAAGGAAGAAAAGATGTATTGCTCAAACAAAATCAAATAAAATATGTTCACGAAGAACCGGTAATAATTGGATACTTTGCACTCAACATATGAAACGAATAAACAAAGCTAATCAAGAAAACAAAAGTATATCTCCAACCTTTGTAAATTTATGTATAGTAATCCATCAAGCAATGCGAAACTCAGATGCATACAGAAGACGAAAAGAACTACGTAAAAGAACAAAAGGAAAAACATATTATTCTAGTCGATGCAACCATTGTTACAATGGGAGTTGTAATATAAACCAAATCATATCAGCATATACTTAATAAAAAAATTGAAAACCTAAACTAAGGTCAATAGTACAGTATTATCCCAACACTCACCCACTCTAAAGTTCTTACACACACACTAAAATGCCCCGAGGAAACCGTAAAGCTAGTCTTTCAGAGCGTCTAGCCAATCTCCAACCTAGAGGAATCGTTCCTCCAGCAGAAATTCCAGGAACGAAGACTTGGTGTTATCTAAGAGACCTGGACAGTCTAAGAGTAAAGTATAATGCTCAAAAAGCACAAGAAAGTTTCTTCGCTAATTATTCCGTCGAAGAGATGGCTGCATATGCAAAACTAATTCCGCGCACTGTCCCAATGGGTTTGGAAGCAAACAATGAATCGCTTATCGACAATATCAATTGCTGGGTAGACGGAAATGGTTGGCAATATATCGATGGAGGAGAATATGATGGTTCATGGGTCAATCCCCGTTATCCAAATAGAATCTTCATCGGTACTTCACGTACATTGCCAATTAGAGGTGGAGTTTCTGAAACAGTTGTATTTCCAATTGCAAGCAATGACGAAGATCCTATTGGCCTCGCTTGTCATTTTGAAGTCTCTATTGCCGGAACAAGATGCAATATTCTTCCGAATAAGTGGACAAATTACGATTCAACGCGCAAAGGTCGTTTGCGGGCAAAATATAATACTAATGCTGTGCGTCGTCTGAAGCGATGGGAAGCATATCAAACGGCAAACAAAATCAAAGATTCAATAAAGCGCAAAGATGCTACTTACGCGTTGAAAGCACGGTTCTTGTCGGAAGATATTTTAAAAGACCATGCTGAAATGGGTTACGATAGTGACCATGCCATTCACGATGAATTTTAAATTATCAACTTAATAATTAAAACAATATAATAAGAATTATATTAAATTTTTTATATGATAGTTACAATCAGAGTATTACGTTTACTTTCTAACAACTCAAAATATTTCACAATAAAAAATGATAAATTATTGATTACGCCAAATGGTGTAAATTTTTCTATTTTTTATCAACTTTTATGTCAAGATCTGAATCTCTATTCAACTAGTGCATTACAGAACAGAAAATTAGACAAAACAACCAGAGAATACGAAAGAAATAGATTAACAGCAGTACATGCAGGACTAGATATAGCCAAAGATTTATTTAAAAAATACGAAAAAAGATTATGTCCTGAGCAAGAGGAATACCATGCGGAAACTAACATTTGCATTTATAAAAAACAGTTGCGTATGTTTGTGGAATTAGTACTACATGAAAGTTTGAATATCATAGAGCAGAAAGGTATTTACCGATGGCAAACCCTAACTCATAAAAAAGGATTGTGGAGAGAATTCACGGGAAATAAGTTGATTCCAATGGAAGCAGAAACCACAATTAATAATATAACACAAAAAACATATATTAAATTCTCTCCAGTTCCGAATATCATAGTATAAAAAACTTTTTTTTTTGGTCATCACAATCTCTGTGAATGTTTTTTTGTTTTTTTATTTTTTTGTTTTACCTTTTTCTAAAAGGTATTTTTTGGCATACCTTTTTCTAAAGGTATTTAATTTATAATTTGCATGACTTCGCGTTTTGTGTCTTGCACATGGGAGCAATATTGCTCAAAACTAATAGAGTTACGACCGAATCCATTCATCACAAATCTATATACATCGACTGGCTTGTCTTGTCCGATACGGTGAGCACGAGCCACAGCTTGATCTTCAACAGCAGGATTCCAGTGAGGAGAAGTGAAGTAGATTTCCTGAAAGTGCTGCATATTGAGACCTTCGCAAGCAGTCTGAATTTGCACAATCATAACCTCTGGCGCAAGATAGCTATTGATTATTCCAAACACTTCACTTGGTATTGCATTCCATACCTTACATACTGTACGGAACTGTGACTCTGACACTACAGGCATTACTCTTTGCTTCTTATTACGAGCTTTAGTACGACCATCGATAGTCTGTACTGTCATACCAGTATTACGCAGCTTCTCGCTCAATATATCAATCTCGCCGCGATAATGAGAGAAGATCAGTTTACGTTTGCCACTGGTACGATTAGCCATTACATGCTCTACTACTGAAGTAATCTTGCTGTTGGTCTTGATATCCTTGAGATTCATATCCTGTGGAATAATACCTTTTCTCTTCATTTTCTTTACGGCTTTGTGAAGCAACTGAGGATAGATGCACATTTGACGAGCACGAGTCAAAGCAGGAAGAGGATGACGATTCAACCAAGCAATAAGCTCATCAACATTGTCTTTGTTGACACCTGTGAAATGCAGCATTGAATGAATGTCTGCTGCCATATCATATTCAGCCTCAGATGACCAGTCAACTTCTACTACTTGGGTTTTAACTGGTGGAAGTTTAATGCCGACTTGAACTTTAGTGCGTCGCAGCAGGTGAATTCCTAGGAGGCGTTTAATTTCCTCTTTGTTGGGCGTGAACACTTCAGCTAAGCCTATCACCTTACACAATGCATAAAGGTCCTTAAGCTTATTATTGATAGGAGTGCCTGTTACCATCCAACGGATATCGGCCTTGAGTTTACACGCTCCATCGTGTACCTTTGTTTTCAGATTGCGTAGATGATGCGCTTCATCATAAATAATGCGCGACCACTCCACCTTGTGAAGTTTGGAGTAGGTGAACTCCATGCTACCTTTTTCCACTTTGCGCGGACTAATCATACCATAGGTTGTGAGCACGACCGGCATTTGCATTAGCTTCTCAATGGTAACATTTTTAGCCTTGCTACCATGGTAGACAAAAGGAGTATGACCAAGAAACCGCTGGAAAACACTGATCCATTGTTGGAGAAGCGCAGGAGGTAGCACGATCAGAGTTTTAGCTTTAAAATTATGACGAATGCAAGCCATCATCAAAATCGTCTTGCCTAAACCCATCTCATCAGCAATAATACCACCGCGGACACCAGCATTGGGTTTCTTCACCAACTCGTGGTACAAGCACCATTTAATGCCTTCTAATTGGTATTTCTTCTCATCGAGACCTGCGCCGGGGCACCAATCTCGATACGCCTGTATCCTATCAGCAGTTACTTCATCCTGCTGTGTAAGCCTTTTACAGCGCCAACAGGAACAGCCATCGCCAAGAGGCCAAGAGGGGTCGCAATTTACACTAGACATTGCAGAAAGTAAAGTTGTGGTTTTGTTTAACAAATGAATTATACTAGGGAATACCAATCTCCTATTGACAGAATTTTTGTTCAATTTTTTTAAAAAAAACTTAACCACAACTTCAAATTGTGGTTAAGAATTATGTGCAATTATGTACAAATTATATCCAAATAAATTAACGACAATTGTCTTCACGCCAATAGTCGGCAACATCACTAGCATCGTATTCTTCTGAGTCTTCGAAAGTTTGACATTCTTCCCACCAATTATGGACAGACTCTTCGTCTTCACTATCAGAACCTTCTAATTCAGAATCAGTAGGTGGTGCGCCCCATTCAGTACCATATATTTTAATTTGTCGAATCTTTCTTTCCCACTCTTTCTGGGCAACAACTTGTGCAAGAGCATATGGAAGAGCCTTTGCGAAGATGTATCCACGCCAGGTTTTCTGGATGATCATTGCGGCAGCATAAGTAACACTTGTCATTTGTAAGTTTATAACTAGGAATATATGTTGAATACCGATATCATCAGGCAGAAAAAAGTTTTCAATTTTTTTGAAAGTAGAGTTCACATTAGGGTTATGGCTAATAATGTTAATCTGTTAATGAATTAGGATTCCGTCGTCTATAATGGCGTCGTTTTTTGTTCTTTCTCTTCCCCCATTTAAATTTTTTACGACATACAGGGCAAGTCATATCGTGCTCAAACCAATTTAACAAGCAAGCTGTATGATACGTGTGACCACAAGTCAGGGTTAGTGTTTGAGCATTCAATGAATCCAAACAAATAGCACATTCATTTGTAGAATATTTGGTTTCACAAGGTTCACAATTAATCGCATATATTTTATTTGTTTTATAAAATATATTATAAAGGCAACTCATTTTATAAATTGTAAATATAAATACAAATTTATATATACACAATTAATGGGCATGATGTCCACGCATACCTTCTAGTCCCATATCCTGATAACCTTTATAGAACATATACATAGATACTATAAATAAGAATCCTCCAAGAGTTAATTCCTTATAAGCATCTGATATATAACCTTCAAATTTAGCACCAGTCCAAGCTGAAAAGAAAACAACAACCATTAAAAATAAGCCAGCAGGAATATCTATCATTTTTTTCTTATAGTACTGGTAAACAGCTCCTAAAGATAACGGAGGCAGTATAGTAAACAATGTCAGTGCTGCTGCGTGTTTATAGTCTTTTGAAACACCGGTAAAAACTAACCCTAATATTAATGCATAAGCAGAAGAAGTACCTAAACCACCAGCAATTAAACCTGATATTACACCAATAACTAATAAAGTCAAGAATTTAACTATTGTATTCATTTATAATATATAACAGTAAAAAATTTATAAGAGCCCCCGGTGGGAGTCGAACCCACAATCTACAGATTAGAAGTCTGTCGCGTTATCCATTGCGCCACGAGGGCAATTTGTGCTAGTTCCAATAAACCATTAATTTTCTCCTGGAGAATGTGGGCATCGATCCCACTGCCTCTCGCATGCAAAGCGAGCGCTCTACCATTTGAGCTAATCCCCCATCGCTGTATAACAGGTCTTTTTACGTCTTACCAAGGACATTTGCCTTGTGTGGGATTTGAACCCACGACCACATGATTAAAAGTCATGCGCTCTACCAACTGAGCTAACAGGGCATTGTAATGTTTAATAATCTTAAATTGTTTTATTACAAGACAATTCTCGATGAGGGATTTGAACCCTCGACCCGCGGTTAATAAGACCGTTGCTCTACCAACTGAGCTAATCGAGAGTTGTTTCTGCTTGAATAGCATTTCCAGTACGGGATTCGAACCCGTGCCATCAGGGTGAAAACCTGATATCCTGACCTCCTAGACTAACTGGAAATGAGGCATTGTCTTATGATGTTTCTGTATTATTTTCGTGATAACAATAGTACATTATTATTATTATTATATTCTGGAATAATGCACCTGCTCCCATGAATATTATTGGTAAATCTCCAAAAGTATATCCATGTAAGATGTAGAATATATAACCAACCAGTTGGATAAACAATGAAATAATACTTAGATCGGTTGATTTTTTGGTCCTATATAATTTTACAATTTGAGGCATTTTATATATGACAGTAATGCCTGAAGCTATCCAACCAAATAATGATTTGTACATTATTATTTATATGCTATTCAGTTCTAAATCATTTTACAAAATTTTATAGGCATTGTCGGGATTTGAACCCGAATTGCAGGCTTCAAAGGCCCACGTCCTAACCGTTAGACGACAACGCCGTACCGTGCTCCCCGCAATCCTGCTGGTAATCGAAACCAGTTCCGTCAAAGCGGTGCTCACCGTCTGGCCAGGATTATGTACTAACAGCGGGATTCGAACCCGCGAAGCCGAAGCATCAGAACTTAAGTCTGACCCCTTTGACCGCTCGGGAATGTTAGTATGTGCTAGATTCTTCTAAGATTAAATTCTTGTGACCTCTGGGTCACATAAAATCGAGAATTGCTGTTTGAATCCATGTTCTCTTCACCTAGAACTACTACCATTTACAACTCATCCCGGTCGTTCAATTTTTTTAACCCGCACCGGTAACCCTATACAATAACAATATAGTCTAGTGCGTTTAAGCTGCTTCATAAAGAATATTAATGTCATATACTTATTTAATATTTCTATTAATATAAGTATATGAATGAATGTACAATTTGTTTTGAAACAATGCAATTTCAAAAAGACAGATTAACCCAGTGTTATCTATGTGGTCGATGTGTTCATACAAAATGCTTTACAGCTTGGAAAAAGAAATCTAGAAATTCTTCTAATAAATGCTTGTACTGCCAGATAGAAAACAACTTATATAGAATTAATAGAACTTGGGGGGAAAAATTATTAGATTGTTGTTGTTAATTACACCCAATCTTCTAAATAATAAGCAATTACCCATACTAGCCAAAATGGTGCTATAACCAATTCTATTCTTGCAAAAAATGCAATTAATAAAGCCAATAGCGCCTTTTTTGTTGCATTTTGAACCCTCTTAACATTTTTGGTATTAGCTTTTTTATTTTTCGAGAATCGGTATATTAAGTAGCACCATATCATAATAAGGACCAGATTTCCAATAGTTTTTGGATTTTTAAAGAATTTAATTGCTTCTGAACTTTTTTCCAAGTTAATAATAGCTCTTAGTGTCAGCAATAAAAACAATATAGCCGCATAGGGAAAACCTTGATCACTTCCAGCAAATAAAAAATTATTAATGGAATCTATCATACTCATTCTTCTTATAATATCCATATAAATTTATCTGATTAGCAAATGTGCTAATATTAAGAAAAGTATAAGCTCAAAAAGAAACACATGATATCTTGGTACAATAACTGCATTATACCACTAATTAAAATTGATTTGTAAATTAATTATAATATTTTAATTCATTTACAAAGAATGGAACGTTTCGTACTAGAATGCAAGATACCGATGGATATTTGGAGAGAACTAAAAACATATTTGGTTCATA
>Ga0310122_10003069_pt1 | contig 10611 bp, 10 predicted proteins | sample CB6_Bottom_1051__FD_203503 | JGI IMG/M metagenome (GOLD analysis project Ga0310122, IMG submission 203503) | Marine microbial communities from Western Arctic Ocean, Canada - CB6_Bottom_1051 | ecosystem: Environmental > Aquatic > Marine > Oceanic | place: Canada: Western Arctic Ocean | collected...
TATTCCTGCTGAATTTAATTCTTTACTTCATATAAGAGGAACAGTTTCAATGGCCAGAGCTCAGGACCCCGATAGTGCAGATAGTCAGTTTTTTATATGTTTTCAAAAATCTTCATTTCTTGACGGACAATACACAGCATGGGGGCAAGTAATTGAAGGTATGGAATTTGTGGACAAGATAAAAAGAGGAAGTGGTTCAAATGGCATGGTTAATGATCCTGATAAAATAATATCAATGAAATTAGCTAAAGAAGTTAAAGAATAATTTGTAATTAATATGAGTGTTCAAGCAATTGTTTTACCTTATTATGGAATAGGAGATTTTTTAAGTAATTTAACTTTTATTAATGCATTATTAAAAAAATTTCCAAAAGATAAATTTATAATTTTTACTAAACCACGAACAAAAGCAAAAAATTTATTAAGTAATGAAAAAAATGTAAAAATTTTTTATATAAAAGATAAATATAATTTTTTTTCTAGCATTATTGATTTCTTTTTATTAAGAAGTTTTTTTTTAAAAGAAAATATTATAAAAATATGGATTTTTCATAGGAGTCCTAGATTTGCAATTATTAGTCTTTTTTCTAAAGTTAAAGAGATATTAGGTTACGGTTACGGAATACAAAAAAAATTTTTAAACTCAGGCAAATGTTTAAATAAAAATTTTAAGAACTCTTTTCCTGTAGTTAAAGGTTATGAGTTTTTAAAAATAAATGGCATTAATTTAAATCCTTTAGATCCTTTTTTAAAAGTTTCAGAAAAAGAGATTATTAATATTAAAAAAAAGTTTAAATTATTACCAAAACCTTGGATTTTGATTGGATTTAGTTCAACAGATCAAAGTAGAACATGGAAAAGTCATTATTTTATTCAATTAATTCAATTACTTAATAAACAGTGTAAATATACTTTTTTTTTAGTAGGAGCACCATATGAAAAGCAAGATGCTAAAAAAATAATTAAACTTGTAAAAATAAAAAAAGGTAAAATAAAAAATTTTTGTAAACCTATAGATCAAACGATGGCTTTGATGCATCAATCGAAGTTTTATATTGGAAATGATGCTGGCAATGCTCATTTGTCATTAGCGTGCGGACTTAAAACTTATATTATTCATGGAGGTTCACCACCATATTCTCATACAGTTTATAAAAATTATTATCCAAATAAATTTTTAAATAATTTAAAACCAATCCTTCCACCTGATGGAGTAATAAGAAATCCTAATCTTCGAACTATAGATACTGTACCTCAAGAAAAAGGAATGGATTTAATTAAGCCAGAATATGTAGTAAAAAAAATTTTAAAAAAATAATTAAAAGTTTCTATCTATAACAAAATCAACAATATTTAATAAAGCCTTTTTTTCTTTTGAATCATCAAATATTCCGAGAGCATCTTTTGCCACTGCTCCATAATGTTTAGCTCGTATATAAATGTCATCTAGAATTTTTCTTTTTTTTAATATTGAGCATGCTTTTTGAAAGTCACCAGGATCTATTTGCCCATCTTCAATTGTTTTTTTCCAAAAATTATTCTCAATTTTATTACTTCTTCTAAGGGCTAAAATAACTGGCAATGTCATTTTTCCTTCTTTAAAATCATCTCCTGTCATTTTTCCAAAATCATTCTCAATAGCTTTATAATCTAAAAGGTCATCAATAAGTTGAAATGCTGTACCTAAATTCATTCCAAAACTATCCAATGCATTTTTATACTTATCAGGGTATTTTATTAAGTAGGTATTAATTTTTGACGCTGTTGAAAAAAGATGAGCAGTTTTTGATTTAATTATTTCTAAATATTCATCTTCAGTTGTTGCTATATTTCTATTTGATAGCATCTGGGATATTTCTCCTTCAATAATAATTGATGAAGTTTTTGATAGAATTTTGAGTACTTCTATATTTTCGATTTCAGTCATAAGTTCAAATGATTTACTCAATAAGAAATCTCCTACTAAAACACTACTCTTGTTACCCCAAATATTATTAGCTGTTTTTAAACCTCTTCTTTTTTTGCTTTCATCTATTACATCATCATGCAGTAATGTAGCAGTATGAATAAATTCTATACACGTAGACAAGTTTATATGTTTTGCCCCTTTATAATTACATAACCGAGCACATGCTAAACAAAGCGTAGGACGTATTCTTTTACCACCTGCTTTTACTAAATGACCAGCAATTTTAGGAATATAATTTATTTTATTTTTGATTTTTCTTTTAATTAAAATGTCAACTTTTTTTAGGTCATTAATTACCAATTGTTGCAAATCATCGAATTTTTTTTGATTATTTAAATTATTTTCTAAATCGTATTTGTATAATAAAACCACAATATAATAACAGTAATTTTTTTTTTCGTTTTCTCAATATAAAAAAGTTTATAGTATGTATTAATGCTGAATTTTTTTAAAAAAAAAAAAAAAATACCTGTAGTCTATATTTCTGGAATTATTGGGAATATAGGTGGTTTAAGAAAAGGTATAACTATATCGTCAATTGAAGATTTACTTGAAAAAGCGTTTAAAATAAAAAATTCGTCTGCTATAGCTATAATTATAAACTCACCTGGTGGATCCCCTGTTCAATCTTCTTTAATATATAAACGAATTAAAAAACTTGCAAAAAAAAATAAGACTAAAGTTATTTTTTTTGTTGAAGATGTTGCTGCATCAGGCGGATATTATATAGCTTGTGCAGGAGATGAAATATATGTTGATGAAAATTCTATCGTAGGTTCCATAGGCGTTATATATGCAAGCTTTGGTTTTGATAAGTTAATAAAAAAATATGGAATTGAAAGAAGAATATTTACTACTGGTAAATATAAATCAATTTTAGATTCTTTTCAAAAACAAAAATTATCAGATGTAAAAAAATTAAAAAGTATTCAAATGGAAATTTTTAAAAATTTTAAGGATATAGTTTTAAAAAGTAGAATTAAAAAAATTAATACACAAAACAAAAATATCTTCTCTGGAAATTTTTGGGTTGGAAAAGAGGCGATTAAACTGGGTTTAGTAGATGGGATAGGCGATTTAAAGACAGTAATGGAAAAAAAATTTGGAGAAAAATTAAAATATGTTCCTATAAAACCTAAAAAATCTTTTCTTAAGAGTATTTTATCAAAGTCTTTTTATTCGAAAGACTTAGTAGATACAAAAAAAATTATTAATGATATGATGTCATATATGGAGAGTAGAAACATTTGGGGAAGATATGGCTTCTAAGAAAAATGTTTTATCGTTCCAAGATATAATATTTAATCTCCAAAATTTTTGGAGTAATAATAACTGTACTATAATTCAACCAATAGACTTACAAGTTGGTGCAGGAACATTCCATCCCGCAACTGTCTTGGGTGCATTAGGAAAAAAGTCTAGAAATATTGCTTACGTTCAACCTACAAGAAGACCAACTGATGGAAGATATGGAAAAAATCCTAATAGACTTCAACATTATTATCAATTTCAAGTTTTATTAAAACCATCGCCTAAAAATATACAAAGTATTTTTTTAAGAAGCTTAAAATCTATTGGAATTGATCCAAAAAAAAATAATATTCAATTTAAAGAAGACGATTGGGAGAGCCCTACACTAGGAGCTTCAGGATTAGGCTGGGAAGTTAGATGTAATGGTATGGAGATTTGCCAATATACTTATTTTCAACAAATAGGAGGTATTGAATGTAATCCAGTTTCAGTTGAAATAACGTATGGTTTAGAACGATTAGCAATGTTTATCCAAAAAGTTAATAATGTTTTTGATATTGTTTGGAATATAAATAAAAAAGAAAAAAAAATTATTAAATACAAAGATATTTATCTTGAGTCTGAAAAACAATTTTCAAAATATAATTTTGAATTAGCAAATACTGAGTATTTATTTAAATATTTTGAATATACAGAAAACGAATGTAAAGAATTATTAAATAACAATTTACCATTACCTGCATATGAGAATTGTATTAAAGCTAGTCATTATTTTAATATATTAGACGCAAGAGGCGTTATAGGAGTTACTCAAAGGCAGTCATATATTTTGAAAATAAGATCTTTGGTTAAAAGTTGCTGTGAGATATATATAAAACAAGGACTTTAAGCTGATATGTCAGAACTATTCATTGAATTATTATCTGAAGAAATTCCTTATTGGTTGCAGAAAAATATTGTAGAACAATTTAAAAACAAAATAACTGATATAATTATTGAAAATAACTTATCATTATCTAAAAAAATTAATATAAATTCTAATTTTACACCATTAAGATTAATTTTTTCATGTGGCAATCTTATTAAAGAGCAAAAAAGCTCAATTAAAGAAATAAAAGGACCACCAGTTAATGCACCAGAAAATGCAATAACAGGATTTTTAAAAAAAGTTAGAGTTTCTAAAGAAAAACTAAAAAAAAAAAAAATAAATGACCAAGATTATTATTTTGTAAAATATGAAGTAATTGGAAAAAAATCAGAGGAAGTAATTAAAAATAATTTAGAGAATATTATTACAGCAATTAATTGCCAGAAATCAATGAGATGGATACATGATAGCTTTAAGTGGGCCAGACCAATAAATAATATTTTATTTTATTTTGATAATAAATTTGTTCCTTTAGATTTTTTAGAAACTTATTCAATAAATAACAATTCTTTTACTATTTCCCATAAAAAAATTGGAAAAGAACTTAAATTTAAAAATTTTGATCAATATAAAAAAAGTTTAATCAATTCTAAGGTTATTATTGAGCAAAGTAAAAGAGAAGAAAAAATTAAAAAAAGAATTAATAATTTTTGTAAATCAAAAAAAATTTTTTTAAAAGATGAGCATAATTTTTTGGTTTCTTTAAATGCAGGATTAACAGAATATCCAGATGTGTTATTTGGAAAAATTCAAAAAGATTATATGTTATTACCGAAAGAAATTTTAGAAGTGGTTATGATCAATGATCAAAATTTTATTCCTTTGTTTGAAAAAAAAAATAATTTAAGCCCTTATTTTGTAATTGTTGGAGATCTTATTGAAAAAAAACTTCAAAAAGAAATTGTTGAGGATAATGAAAAAGTTTTAGAGGCAAGATTTGCAGACGCAGTATTTTATTGGGAAAATGATTTAAAAATTAAGTTGGAGTCAAGAAAGCCATTACTTTCAAATATCCAATTCCATCAAAAATTAGGTACTTTTGATGATAAAACTAAAAGAATGGAATTTTTTGCTTTAAATTTAGCAGCCCAATTAAATTTTCAATTTAATACAAGTCATTTAACTCAGGCGGTAAAACTGTCAAAACTTGATTTAACAACTGGTTTAGTTAGAGAGTTTCCAGAACTCCAAGGAATTATTGGAGGATATATTGCTGAAGTAGAGAAGAAAGATAAAGTTGTTTGTTTATCTTTAAAAGAGCAATATCTTCCTAAAGGTCCTTCAGATTTATGCCCTAGAAGTAATTTAAGTATTTTACTTTCACTTTCTGACAAACTTGATAACCTTCTTGGTTTTTTTTTAATAGATGAAATGCCAACATCTTCAAAAGACCCTTATGCTTTAAGAAGATCTGCTTTAGGAATTTTACGAATAATTGTAGAAAATAATTTAAAAATTGAATTAGAAAAAATTTTTAATAATGAAGTCATAAATAAATATAATTTACAAAATACTAAAAATTTTGAGATCAAAAATTTAATAATTTTTTTCATAGATAGATTTAGATTTTTTTTAAAATCGATTACTAAAAGACAAGACGTGGTAAATGCTTTTTTTATTGAAAAATATTTTAGTAGTGATTTTTTAACTCTTTATAAAAAATTTATAGCTTTAAATGAGTTTATTAATAAAGGAGAAGGAAAAAAAATCATCGAATTAAATAAAAGAGCTCTAAATATAGTAACAATTGAAGGAAAAAAAATGGAGATAAATGATTTTATAAATAAAGATTTATTAAAAGAACAACATGAAAAGATTTTAGTTGATTCATTAGATAAAGTAAAAAATAAAATTGAAAACGAACAAGAAGATTTCAAAAGTGTATTAAATGCAATTTCTAGTTTGTACACTCCTTTAAATAATTTCTTTGATAACGTTATGGTTAATGTTGATGATGTTAAAACTAAAAGTAATAGGCTTTCAATTCTAAAAAAAGTTTTGGATACATTAAAAGTTTACGCAGACTTCTCAAAAATACAAAAATAATACTTATGGACATAAATAAAATTAAAAAAAGAGGAAAAACAGGATTGGCAGATGCTTTAGTTGAAATTGAAAAGAATCCTTTCGATAAAAAAAGTCTTTCTTTATTAACTCAGGCTTATAAATCTAAGAATGGAAATATTCTTGGTATAACAGGCCCACCTGGTGTTGGAAAATCAAGTTTGATTAAAAACTTGATAAAGTATTACAGAAATAAAAAAAAAACTATAGCAGTAATAGCAGTGGACCCATCATCAAAAAAAACCAAGGGGGCATTATTAGGAGATAGAATTAGATTAGAAACTGATCCAAATGATAAAGGTCTTTTTATTAGATCTATGGCAGCTAGAGATAAATTAGGCGGCCTTGCCTCAATTACTTTATCATCGGCATTTTTATTTAATGCATTATTTGATTTAACAATAATTGAAACTGTAGGAGTGGGTCAGTCAGAAACAGATATTGCTAATATTGCTGATACTGTTTTGTTTTGTGTTCAACCAGGTTCTGGTGATTTTTTACAATTTATGAAGGCAGGAATTTTTGAAATTCCCGATATCATTGCTATAACAAAATCAGATTTAGGAGATGTAGCTATTAATACACACAATGACGTTGTCAATTCAATTAAGATTGGTAATTATTCAAAAGAACAGGATATCCCAATAATTTTAGTTTCTTCTAAGGAAGAAAAGAATATAGAGAATTTAGCTAAGAAAATTGAAGAGCAACAAAAAAATAATTTAAATCTTAGAAATAAAAGAAAAGAGATCAGAAGTATTTTTTGGTTAGAAGAATCTATAAAAGAACAATTTGGAGTGGCTGGAATGAGGAAATTAAAAAAAATTAGGATTAATAAATATTCCCCTTTTCTACAATTTCTGAAAATTATTAAATAATTAAAATATTTTTTTCTTTTTTTATATTCTTTATTTTATCTATTTGAACTATAGCTAAAGCAATATTTTTGCAATGAGAAGTTGTTGTTCCAATTAATTGATTTTTAAATTTTATTTCTTTAGGTGAATTAAGGTTTTTTGTTAAAGATTTAACAACATACAATTTCTTTTTTAAAGAACCTCTTTTTTTCATTTTGATTGTTACTTCTTGTCCAATAAAACATCCTTTTTTCCAACAAATAGAATTTAAGTTTTCAAAATTGTATTGTAATAAATAAGCTTTATTGTATAAATTATCTTTTTCTATATCTGGAGCACAATTTAAAATTCTTTGTTTTTCATATTCTTGAGAATTTAATACTATTTTTTTATTTTTGATAATTTGAATTACTTTATTTTCATCTTTCTTATTATTGCAAATAATTCTTGATCCTAAATTAATATTTCTTGGATCATTAAAAATTCTTGCAGAATTTACTTTTTTTAATTCTCCTAATTTTTTAGAAAGTCCAAGCGTTTTATTCGTTAATTTTCCAAAAAATAAAAAATATGAATAAATTCTTTTTTCACTAATACTTATGTCTCTATTTAATTTATATAAATTAAGTTTTTCTTTTAATTTATTAATATTATATTTTGGAGCATCTAAATAAATTTTTTCCATGTCTTTAAATAAAAAGAAATCATGTAGCAATTTACCTTGCGGCGTTAGTAAAGTAGAATAAATTACACGATTAATTTTTAATTTATTTGTATTATTTGTAATTATTCCTTGTATGAATGATGTTGCATCTTTACCTTCTATACAAATAATAGATTTTTTTTTGAGTTTGTAGTAATACATAAAAGTATAAATACAAAATACTTGCTAAATAAGATTTATGAAAGTACTTTTTATCACATCAACTAGAATAGGAGATGCTGTTTTATCTACTAGTATTTTAAATTATCTAAAAAATAGATTCCCACATTGTTCTTTGTACATCGCAACTGGTAAAACAGCAGCTTCATTATTTAAAAATTTTAATAATATTAAAAAAATTTTTATTTTGGAAAAAAAATTTTTTAAAATTCATTGGTTGGAACTTTGGAGCCGAACTTTTTTCAATAAATGGGATATTGTTATTGATTTACGAGGCTCGATTATAAGTTATTTTCTTTTTAACAAAAAAAAATATGTTTATAAGTCAATTAATAAAAATATTCACAGATTAGATGAGCTTGCTATTTTAATGGAAACAAAGCATTTACCCTTACCTTGGATACCTGTTTTAAAAAAAGATATGAAAAAGATTTCTAAAGATTTCTTAAAATTAAAGAATTCTATTGCAATTGGTGCATCAGCAAATTGGCCTGCAAAAATTTGGCCATCTAAAAATTTTGTAAAACTAATTCACATGTTTTTGAAAGAAAAGCAATTTGGAAAAAAAAAATCCATAGTTTTTTTTGGTTCCTCAAAAGATTTAAAAAATATAAAAAAAATTACGAAACATCTTAAAAAAATTAAAGTAAAAAATCTTTGTGGAAAATTAAATTTAATTGAAGTTGCAGCACATCTTAAAAAATGTAAAATTTTTATTGGCAATGACTCCGGTTTAATGCATATTGCTTCAGCTAGTGGTATTCCTACATTAGGATTATTTGGTCCTAGTTTAGAAAGTCGTTACGCCCCAAAAGGAAATAATTCGTATTATATTCGTACAAAAAAAACTTTTAATCAATTAACAGGAGCAAAGAATTTCGATTGGAATACAAAAAAGAATTTAATGAGTTCACTCTCAGTTAACGCTGTTTTTAATAAAATTAAAAAAATTTTAACATCTAACAATTAATAAATCTTTTAAATTAGTTGTGAAGCTTGATGAACACCTACTTTTTTTCATTAACCATTTTTTTTCTACTCCTTCAGACGCAATACGAAGAGAGTTTTTACCGTACTTTTGATTTATAAAATCAAAAGCATTCATTAAAACTTCTTTTCTTTTATCATTTTCTTTTTCTTTAAATAAGTTTAAATCTATATTTTCAGCTTCTAATCCAGATAAAATTACCCCAGCTTTTTGATACAAATATCCTTTTTTAAAAATTTTATTTAGTCCGATTAAAATCTTTTTATTTAAAGTGATTGTATTATTTGTTGGGTAATCTAAAGGGATTGAAATACTATTTACATAATATTCACTAGGATTTCTATTAAACGGACTAGTTCGAATATATAGATTTATATTATTTGCGACTAATCTCTCATTTCTTATTTTTTCAGCTGCTCTTGTTATATAGGTAGAAACTGCTTCTGACATGTCTTTTAAAGACGTTATTTTTTTTCCAAAAGATCTAGATACACAACAACTTTTTCTTAATTTAAAATTATTATCTAATTCATAACAGGATATTCCGTTTAATTCCATTTTCGTTTTAAGACCTAATATATTCATATTTTTTCTTACCCACCTATTATCTTGTTGTATAAACTCATAAGCATTGTGAATATTGTTTTTTATTAAAAACTTAGATAATTTATTTCCAATTCCCCAAACTTTTTCTACTTTTATTGTTTTTAAAATTTTTTCTTTATTTTTTATTCTCGTAATATCAAAAACACCCTTGGTTTTTGGATTATCTTTTGCAATTTGATTTGCAATTTTTGCGAGTGTTTTAGTTTCACCAATACCAATACTTACAGGAATACCAGTCCATTTTAATATAGTTTTTCGTACTTCCATTGCGTATTTAGAGTAATTATAAATCTTTTTAAGACTCAATATTTCCATAAAAGCTTCATCAATTGAGTAAATTTCTATATTAGGAAATGATTGTTCCAGTATTTTCATTACCCTGTTTGACATGCTTCCGTATAAAGCGTAGTTAGAGGAAAAAACTTTTACATTATTTTTTTCTATAATCTTTTTTGCTTTAAATAAAGGTTCGCCCATTTTAATACCTAATGCTTTTGCTTCATTTGTTCTTGCAATTATACAACCGTCGTTATTTGATAAAACTATCACGGGTTTATTTTTGAGCTTGGGGTTAAACACTCTTTCACATGAAGCATAAAAAGAATTACAATCTGCTAAGGCAAATACTCTTTTTTTATCTTTAATATACATTATGAATAACTTTAGTGACTATCCCCCATATAAATATATCTGATTCGTTATTTATTTTTACATTTCCATAGTCTTTGTTATCTGAACTTAGTAAAAATTTCTTTCCTGAGATTTTAATTCGTTTTACTGTTAAGTCACCATCAATAGATGCTATAGCTATAGAATTATTTTTAGGCTTTATACTTCTATCTACAATCAGCAAGTCTCCTGAATGAATTCCAGCCTGTAACATGCAGTTTCCTTGGGATTTTACTATAAAAGTAGCTAACGGATTCTTGATTAAATACCTATTTAAATCAATTTCTCCTTCCAAATAATCGCTTGCAGGAGAAGGGAATCCTGCACATACAGAATTTAAATACAATGTTGTTTTCATTGTTCAAATGTTCATGTTTTGTTCTTTTTTATATTGTT
>Ga0310122_10003070_pt1 | contig 10608 bp, 11 predicted proteins | sample CB6_Bottom_1051__FD_203503 | JGI IMG/M metagenome (GOLD analysis project Ga0310122, IMG submission 203503) | Marine microbial communities from Western Arctic Ocean, Canada - CB6_Bottom_1051 | ecosystem: Environmental > Aquatic > Marine > Oceanic | place: Canada: Western Arctic Ocean | collected...
GCCTATGGTGATGTTGGGCACAAAACGGCCGTCCATAACGTCTATATGGATACGATCTGCCCCAGCCTGTTCGACTTCGGCAATCTGTTGTCCGAGACAGCGAAAGTCAGCAGACAGAATTGAGGGGAGAATTTGTGCTGTTGGCATGATTTTCTTCAGTGCCTGCGCTCTTTTCTGTCTATCTCCTCTGATGAGGGACGGGACGCTACATCCCAGCACGCGAGAGTACCCGGCGCAATGGCCTGTGGAGTGCTGGGCGGTGTGAGTGGCAGGGCATAGATGTGAGGTGGTGCGCTTGGATCTGATCCTGCTGTCTCAAGGAGGTGGCCGGCGAAGGCCAACGTGTTTCCATCAGGAGCTAGTAGTGGATGGGAGTAGGCATACTGATCAAAGAATGAAAACAGCAGGGCCTGCTCTCGGCTGGGAAGGAAACGGACGAGTTCCGTCGTTTCGCCAGTCGTCCGATCAAGTCTATACCATCTGAGCTGGTTCTGCTGCATGTCGACGCTCAGGTAAAACAGGTCGGCTCCGTACGGAGACCAAAAGAACCCGGCCAGCGAGGTTTCGAGTAACGGGGTGATCTGTCCGGTTGACAGATCAAGAAGGCGCAGGCTGGGGAACAGCAGCGAGCCCTGGTGGGCAGTACTGCCAAAGGCGAGCGTTCGCCCATCTGGTGACCACAGGGCTGTCGTCATGCCTGTGGCGACACTGATAGGGGCACTCTCTCCACTCCGGACGTCAAAGAGCCGTAGGGTTTCGGTTCCGTGTGCATCTCTTTCCACAAACGCGAGCAAATCGCCACTTGGCGACCAGGCAGGAACGCGAAACGTTCCCGGCCGAGTAGAGAGCTCTCGCACGATCTGTCCAGTTGAGGCCTCAAGTAGGACAATGCGCGCTGGCACCGAGTTCTTCTGATCTTCTCCAACGTGGGCGGCCAAAAGCCCGCCCTGTGGAGACCAAGACCAAAACAGTGGCGCTCCACTGAGCAGCGGGGTGGTATGGCCAGGCTGGGCTAGGACTATGGTTTCTAACGAGAGTTGCCCTTCTCCGCGTTGAACTAAGACGGTAAACACATCAGCCTGTGGAGACCAGTTGCCGTAGATGGGCATGCCATCCCCTAATCCTGCTCGCTCCCACGATTCCACCCCGTCTGCGGAAACCGTATACACACCAGCCTGGCCAGTCTCGCCGCGTACAGCAAAGCAGGCCAGCTGCCTCCCGTCTGGAGACCAGGTTGGCCAGGCATAGGTCAATTGCTGCGAGTCTGCGTTCGAGGGAACGTGGTCATTCCAACTCCAGGTGAGTTGACGACTCTGACCTGATGGGAAATGGCGGACAAAGATCTGACCGTCTAATCCGATATAAGCAAGTTGAGAAGAGGGGGAAGCGCTGGACCCCGACCGGATTTTCTCACTCACCTTTAGCCCCCTCCAGAATCAGGATGGGTTTCTTCTGGCCCCGTTTGCGTCGGAGGAGGATATACATCGCGCCAAGGCCCCCATCGTGGGGGCGCGCAGATGAGAACGCGAGCACCATTTTAGCCAACCTCCCGCGTGTGAGCCATTGTTTGAGTCTATCTTTAAGAACAGGGAAGTGGCCGGGAGAATTATTGCCGCGGCCGTGTACGACGAGCACGCAGCGTATACCGGCACGAGCAGCGTGGGCCAGGAACTGCTCAATTTCAGGGTAGGCCTCGTCTGCTTTCATGCCGTGCAAGTCCAATGCCGCCTGACGTGAAAACTCTCCCTGTCTCAATTTACGGACCAGACGGGTATCGGTGCCTGCTATACACCCTTCAACGTATTCATCTGTATCGGTGATGTCGAAGTCGCTCCGCCCGGTGACTAGATCGTATAGCTCAGCAATGGCCTCGCTCTCACTCTCTCCGGGAGCGCGGCGTACCACGGCAGGCGGGGGATTATTCACCCGAGGATCGTGCTTGAGAGGGGTGACATCTCGCATCTCGCGTTGAAAGAGATCCTTATCGTTCTCACTCCTCTCCTTCTGGATAGGCGCAATCTCGGACACAGCCGGTTTGGCGGGAGGGAGGACCTCCTTATACGGCTTAAGGGTCTTTTTGAGTTGGCGAAAAGGCGTGTTGAAGCCCGCCATGGCTCCGTATGGTATACGGGAAGAGAGATGAGGACAAGCAAGGCCGAATACGTTTAGGCAGGCGGCAGAAGGTAGAGGACAGACGAGCAGACTGAGAAGAAAAAGGCGTATGAGTGCCGACAGCAGAGAAGAGATTGCTGCGGGTAGCGCCTTTCTTTATAATCTTCGCCTATGCAGGTAGGAGCGTGGGTGGGGGGGCTGTGCAGCCTGATTTTTGTTCTAGCGGGATGTGGTCATGCTACACGGTCAGCGACCGTTTCTCGGACGATGCTTGCTCCGCCTGGCCACCCTCCTGGGGCGCATCCGTTACAGTCCGAAAGTGAGCTCACGAGTTTCAATAATCTCAATCCGCTCAATAATCTCAATCTGCAGCCTGGCAGAACTCCGGTTATACCCGCTTCACTCTTCGTCCAAACTGGAATGGCTTCCTGGTACGGGCCGGGGTTTCATGGCAAGCTGACGGCTAATGGGGAAATCTATAACCAATACGACATGACGGCCGCCCACCGGAGTTTGCCCCTCGGCACTCGTGCCATGGTAACGAATCTACGAACAGGACAAGCCGTTGAGGTGCGTATTAATGACCGTGGTCCATTTGTCGAAGGGCGTATTATTGACCTGTCCTTAGGCGCCGCAAAAAGTATTGGCGTCTACGGGCCAGGGGTCGTAACCGTACGGCTGGAGGTCATTTCCGCCCCGACACGAGTGCTCTCGGTGTTGTACGCGGTCCAAGTTGGCTCGTATACCGATGCGGCCAAAGCGGCAACGTTCAAACAATATCTCACCAGGCGCTTCAGACCAGTCTATATTAGTCCGTTTTTAACAAGTCGTTTTCGTTACTACCAAGTGCGCTTAGGTCCATTTGCAGAACGACACCAAGCGGAGCAGCAGGCCCGGGCTCTTGCTCAGACTGGAATCTACGCGGTTATAGTTGAAGAAGACGATCGGTGGGCTGAATGGTAAATCGACGGAAAATTTCGTCAGTCCTCTCCCCGCGTCTCTTGCTGAATCCAGTCTAGATAATTCTGTGCCCCGGCCAGAATGGGTAGGGCGATAACCTCCGGCACCTCGTAGGAATGCAGCGCGTGGACGCGTGTGGCCAACGCATCGAATACATCCGCTTGTGTCTTGATCATCAGCAGCCATTCCCGCTCATCGGCAATGCGGCCTTGCTAGCGGTAGAACGAACGGATCGGACTTACGATATTTACGCATGCAGCCAGGTGTTCTTCGACGAGAGCTTTGGCAATGGTTTCGGCTTCGGCCTCGGAGCCGGCGGTGACGAAGACGACAATATGCTGTGTCATGCAATATGCTACGTCATGAATGCGTCTCAGGCTCTGTTCCGGTGCGGCTCGGACGCTTGCGGCTTAGACGCTCGCGGCGCAGGCGCCGGCGCAGTTCCCCGGATGTCACCCGATATTTAAATGCTTTACGACTATTGACAAAAAGCACTGGGATTTCTTGACCAAATCGTTCTTCTAGTTCCGGCTGCGTTGAGATGTCGATTTCTTCAAGGTCAAAAGGCAAGTCAGGCTCGACTTCAGCCAGAACGGCTCTCATGTCCTCACACAGGCAGCAGCCCGGCCGGGAATACAATGTCAGCGAGACGGTCATGACGGCTCTTCTGGAGTGGTTGGGGTTGGGGGAGGTTGCACCTCAGCAAGTTTTTCTATTTTCACCTGGACAACATGATGGCTGTCGGTTTTAAGGATCGTCATGCGAACGGAGTCGTATTCAAATGTCTCATCGACTTCCGGAATGCGGCCGAGCCATTTATTGATGAGTCCGCTGACGCTGGTGTAATCATTGCCCTCGGGAAGCTCGAATGCAGCAACACGAGCATTGACATCTGCAACTGACAGTGAAGCATTCACAACATACGTATGCTCGTCCACCTGATGAATATCGTCCGGTTCGGCATCGTATTCATCCTGGATTTCGCCGACCAGCTCCTCCAAGATGTCTTCCATCGTAACCAGGCCGGCTGTACTGCCAAATTCATCAACAACAATCGCAATATGGACCTTGCGGTGCTGGTACTCACGCAGCAAGTCATCGATAGGTTTCGTTTCGGGCACATAATACACAGGTCGCAAAAGGTCGCGCAGGATAATCAGGTCACGATGTTCCATTAGGGTAAGCAGATCCTTGGCATGTACAATGCCGAGGATGGTGTCGAGTGAGCCCTCATACACCGGCACGCGACTATACCCGCCTTCGACCAAGAGCTTCACCAAGTCACTCGGCGGCGCGGTCACGTCTATGGCTGCGATATGTGTTCGTGGAACCATGATTTCCCGAACCACCGTCTCACCAAACTCAAAGACATTTTCGATGAGTTCGTGCTCCTCTTTTTCTATGGTACCGCCTTCACGGCCCTGCTCGAGAAGAAATCGGAGTTCTTCTCCAGAGTGGTAGTGCGCAGACTCGCCTGCAGACTCAACCCCAAAGAGACGCAGCACCTGGTTGGCGGCCCAGTTCAGGACTCTAATAACTGGGGAAAAAATGAGAGAAAAAAACCAGAGCGGATAGGCAATGGCCAGCGTTGTGGACTGAGGATGTTGAATCGCCAGCGATTTTGGTGCGAGTTCGCCAAAGACAATATGCAGAAATGTTATAAAGAGAAAGGCAATGGGCAGTGCGATCTGGTGTGCCAGCTCGGGGTCCGGTACAAACCCAGCCAAGTGCATTGTCCCGATGATGAGTTTGGCTACAACCGGCTCCCCGATCCATCCCAACCCAAGCGAGGCCAACGTAATCCCGAGCTGGGTCGCGGATAGGTAGGCATCCAGGTGGGAAATGAGATGCTGACCCATCTTGGCCGTTCGGCTGCCAGTTTGAACGAGCAGTTCGATTTGAGAGGCGCGGACTTTAACGATCGCGAACTCTGCTGCGACAAAAAATGCGTTGGCCAAAACCAACAAGAGCGCAATTAATAGGCCGAGGGTCGGACTCTCCATGCGTGCGCTTCATACCTCCCGATTAGTCAGGGTGCACCACGAAGGAGACTGAGGCCATTGATCATCAGATGGAGGGTCGTCCATATATTGAAAATCATAATACGAGTTGGCTCTCTATTGCAAGTGGGAAAATATTTCGCATTACCCCACGCCCTCGTTTTCCGTGAGAAATCGGTGGATAGCCTCGACTGAGAGGGGCGTCCAATTCTCGGCCAGCGCAACAGCCGCTTGAACGGACAGCCGTTCACTCGCACCTATCACCTCACGGCTGACGGCATATTGCCGGGTGTGGCCCCGGAGCTGAATACCGTTGCCGTTTTCCGTCCAAGCTGAGTGTTGGAGAAGAATGGGAGCCGTGGGTAAAGAGGCAATGACGTCATGTAGGAGCGGATCATCGCCATCAATGAGAAAATGGCACCGAGAGCCCACAGTCTTACACAGGACCTGCATTTCGTCCTGGAGTGTCCGCAGCAAGTCAACGTCGCTGCTATAGCTGGGGGTCAGAGTGGTCAGAATAGCAATATCCGGCACAACGGTTCGCAAGAGCTGGCGCATATCTCCCCGACTCCGCGTACCAAATTCGAGCACGAGTATATCGACCGCATCTTTACTCAAAAATGCCGTCCACACGGCCTGGCAAAAGGCCCGGATCAGGCTCCTCCACCGTAATGATCCTAATTCTATGTTCAGCACGGCGAGAGGCAAGCCTATCTCGGTATTATAGGAGCGTGGGTTGGTTTGGACGTGGTAACGCGTGGCCAGCAACTCGGCCACTATGCGTTTCACCACAGTCTTGCCGTGACTGCCGGCAATGGCAATGACACGTGGCTTTTTACGCCACACAAAGACGCGCGCCAGCGCTTGGAGAGCAAGGATAGCGCATCGTCGCAACCGGTGCCGCGCAAAGGGATGAGAGGCGATAAGAGGAGCTGGAGACTCACGGTCGGGCGCTGAACCGTGGACAGCGGTGCGAGCTGCGTGGATTCGATCCGAGTGAGCCCGCGTGGTAGCTGAGGGACGAAAATAGTCCGCCAGACGGGCAAAGGCGGTTTCGATGTCATCCGCTTCGCGGCCAAAGTTGAAGCGCAGATGGGCTTCTCCGCTTGGACCAAACGCAATACCGGGAACGAGGGCAACTTTTGCTTTCTCGAGAATATCACGCGCGAGCGTGTGTGAATTCCGTGCGCCGGCCACAGTGTCTTTGATACGTGGAAAAACAAAATACGCACCTTCCGGCTTCTGGTAGTCAAACACGTGGGACAGCCGGTCGAGATGGGTCAGGGTCAGATCTCGGCGGGCCTTAAATGCCTGTCGAAACGCCATGAGGTGCGCGTGACCTTCTTCCAGCGCCGCCAGCGCGGCGTACTGCGAGACAACGGGCGCACACGTCACCAGCGCGTCGTGCACTTTAAGAATTTCTTGGACATTGCGTGCCGCAGAATGCAGATAGCCCACGCGCCAGCCGGTCATGCCGTACGCTTTCGAGAAGGTGAAGATGCGGATAACACGATTCCGCACATCTGCGATCTGGGCCGGACTAAAATATGCCTCTTTGGTGAAAACAAAATCTTTGTACGCCTCATCACTAATGAGGTAGAGGTCGTGCCGTTCGGCTAGGGCAACAAGTGCGCGGGTTTCCGCCTGCGAGAATACGGTACCGGTGGGGTTGTTCGGATTACAGTACAGGATGGCTCGGGTACGCGTGGACAGACACCGTTCAAACGCCTCCTCGTCAAACGCAAAATTGTGTTCTTCCAGCAAAGGGGCGAACCGCGGGGTGCAGCCTGCCATGCGGACGACCTCTTGATAAGAGGCATAACTCGGAGACGGAAGAATCACCTCATCTCCCGGTTGTGTCAGGGTGAGCAGCGTTGCGGCGATGGCTTCGATAGACCCGCAGGAGATAATGATTTCCTGGTCCGGATCGTAGTGCATGCCTTCGCGTAGGAGAGACTCTGCAACGCATTCACGCAGTTGCGGCAGGCCTGGAGTGAGCGAATATTTGGCGCACGCACCTTCTGCAATTTTTTGTTGCACAAAAGCCTTAATCGGCTCAGGTGTATCAAAGCTCGGGATGCCCTGGGCCAGAGAAACTACACCGGGAATCCGACTGGCTGCCAGCTCGATCTCTTTAATCGGAGAGAGCTTGACCTTGGCCGTCCGAGCAAAGTGTCGATTTTCTCCTTTTCTGCGGTCCACAATGCGTCGATCTCCTTTTGTTATTGGCGAGATGGATGGGGTGTACGGGTGGGACGTACGGGTGAGATGTACGGGTGAGATGTACGGTATCCAGGACCCTATGGCTTTGCAATGTGGTAGGCAGTTGGGATATACCCCGGACAAGAACGACAAGAATAAGGAGGGCCGCATGAGCGAACGCTTTTTTTCTGAAGATGAAATTCGCCAAATGGAAAAACGCACGGTTGATCGATTGACCGAAGCCATAGAAGCCGGTGACACAGAGAAGGCGAAAAAGATTGCCAAACGTATGTATAATGAATTTCTCAGCATGCATGACCTGTATCGCAATTGGACTACCGCCACTTTGAGCGAGGTCGGACGTCGTTTTGGTGATGAGGTACTTGAAGAGATTATGACCGAAGGGGTCAAAGCCTGGTGGCTGCCCAGTCTGGAGAAGATGCCCTCAGAGCCTGAAGCCTTGCCCAAGAAGATCAAAATGTTCATTGCCGGGTTGCACGGCCATCTACAACCCATGAATATTGAAGAAGATGACGAAAAGGTCGTGATTCAGATGCGTCCGTGTGGCAGTGGCGGACGGCTTGTCCTGGAAGGAAAGTATGAGGGCCCGAATGCGTTTCATACTGTGGAGAAACCGCAGCGTATGACCTATGGCCGGGAAAATTTTCCAGTCTATTGTGCACATGAACCTTCCATGGAGCTGGTGGATATTGAAAAGAACGGTAAGCCGTTTGTGGTGGTTGAACCGGCCGCCGTGCTTGGAAAAGAACACTGCTCATTTATTATTTATAAAGACCCGGACAAAGTCCCGAAAAAATACTACGAACGCCTGGGCCTTAAGAAGCCAGAATAGATCCTCAAGAAGCCGGAGTAGATCTGATTCACCGGCTGTAAGGAGCACGTATGCTAGCTGCTGGAGTCGGCTTATCGAAACAGCAGGACACGGAACTGGCCACGCGCGAAGCCGTACACACTGCCCTCACCCGAGCGGGGAGTGATACGGCCGACTTTGTCGTGGTCTTTGCGACCGCGCATCATGGCGCAGCTTACGGCCGTCTGCTGCGAACCGCACAAGAGATGACGCAAGCAGATCATATTGTCGGCTGCAGTGCCGGCGGGGTGCTCACGTCAGACGGCGAAGTCGAGCGCTCTCCGGGCGTGGCTGTTTTGACCGTGCGCTCGGATACGCTGTCGGCTCAACGTTTCTTCGTGCCCCGGCTTCGAGGCCGTGGGCATGCCGTCGGCCAAGAGATCGTCTCCAGCATGAAACCACATCTGGGCCAGGAGAATCTGGCCGTGGTCTTTCCGGATACCTATAATTTTGACTCCCAGGCCTTCTTCCAAGGCATAGCCCAGGGAATAGAAGAGGAAGGCGTACCGGATGTCCCATTTGTGGGTGGCGGAGCGTCAGAAGACGGCAGCATGGGCGAGACCTTCCAGCTATGTGGGGAGACGGTCGGCAATGACGCGGTGAGCGGCGCGCTGCTCACCGGCCATTTTACCCATACGATTAGTGTCACCCAGGCATGCCAGCCCATTAGCCCCATATATACTGTCACCAAGGCGCATAAAAATATTCTTTTTGAATTGGACGGAAAGCCGGCTTTTGAAGTCTTCTCTAATGTGGTCAGCGCGCCGTTGCGGGAAGATTTGCAGCGTGCCGCAGCGTTTATCTTTGTCGGCTTGCCCGTTGATGCTGAACGCCAGCATATTGCGCCGGGCGAATATATCGTTCGCAATATTACGGGTTTTGATCCGGAACGCGGGATTGTTGCGGTGGGTGACGAGATCGTCGAGGGTCAGAAATTGATCTTTACCCTCCGTGACGGTAATGGCGCACGGACAGATCTCAAACGCACCCTGGAAGAGCAGGCCCAAAAATGGCAGGCCAGCAGTCCAGCATTTGGCCTGTATTTCAACTGCGTGGGCCGGGGGAGTGGCCTGTACGGCATTCCCGATATCGACACCTCATATCTGAGTCAATATCTAGAATCGGTGCCGATTATCGGGTTTTTTACCGGTTGTGAGATCGCTCCCATTCAACACCAGGCATGGGTGCACCAGTATTCCGGGGTACTGGTCCTGGTTGGGGAGAAGAATTTACACTAAGCTCGCTGATTTTTCCGGGCACGCGATTAAAACGGCCACAGACTGCTGAGAAAGCTCGGATCTTCTTCGCTCCGGGCAGGCTTGGCCTCGTCCCCACCAAAAAAGCCCGGGAACGGATTATACTCGGAGAGCAGGCCCGGCTTCGTAATCGTCTCACCTGGGGCGGGTTCAAAGTCACGCGCACTGCCATAGACGGGCACTGAAGGTGTGAAAGACTTGGGCTCCTGCCCTGCCGCTCTGGCATAGCGTGGCAGGCAGCAGATGTCTCCGTAACAACACGACGCCTCTTTTTCGCAACATTCGATTTTTTTCTTGGCGAATGGACCCCACGAACAGGCGTAGGAAAGAAAAAGAAAGCCCAGCAAAAAATAATACGTTTTGAAAGTACTTGTTTTGTTCATAAATAGCTTAGACCTACGGTCACAGATAGTCAGAAAATACCCCGGCAACCACCATGCCCATGCGTGTGGCCCTCAGCGGGCGCTAGCATAGCACGAGCGAAAAGAAGAAACAGGATACCGGCACACCGAGTTGCTCCGCGAGGCAGATCAGAGAGGTGTCTGCTAGGTCCGTACAATGCGCTGAAATGCTTTGCCGGAGTGTCGAGCCCGCCCGCCTGAAGTCTGAATACAACCGATAACGGGAGCTAACCTTTCTCCGAGCGATTCTCCAAGGACCTCTTCGCAGCGTCTCGCTACGGCTTCTCGAATGAAGGTAGACTGAGAAACGCCCAGGGTCTGGGCAGCCCGCTTCAAAGTTGTGTCAAGCCGGGAATCAAAACGTACGCTTTTCATGGGAAGCCTCTTGTGCAATACAACGCTTACAAATGTATTACATGGAGACCCCCTCTGACAACAGAGCTGTCGGTCTGACTGGCTGCTTGCAGAGTGTGGGCAGGCGTTCTACCCTGCGAGGTCATAACCATGATTTCGGTGGAACCGGAGATGTCTGGTCTGCCCCTTGCCTTTCATACCTGACAATACCTTTTAGATTCTACACGAAGGACAAAGCAGCGGAATGCCAAACAAGGTCATAGACCTGTACTGGGACCTGGGGAGTACCAATACCTATTTCGCCATCAAGTTGATCCAGCCCATTACTGCTCGCCACGGCGCTGAGATTCGATGGCATCCCTTCAACCTGGGTTACGTGTTCAAAGCGAACAACTATGTATTGATGGAGGAGCCGCGAGACAAACTCAAGAATCGGTTTGATGATCTGATGC
>Ga0310122_10003072_pt1 | contig 10602 bp, 7 predicted proteins | sample CB6_Bottom_1051__FD_203503 | JGI IMG/M metagenome (GOLD analysis project Ga0310122, IMG submission 203503) | Marine microbial communities from Western Arctic Ocean, Canada - CB6_Bottom_1051 | ecosystem: Environmental > Aquatic > Marine > Oceanic | place: Canada: Western Arctic Ocean | collected...
ACCTGGAAGCCATCGGCCTGCTCCTCCACATGACCGCCAAGTCCACGGAGCCCCGCGACCAAGGCCGAGATGCGGTCGCTCTCCTTGTGACGGAGCTCGCCGGCGCCCGTGACGCGGAGGGCGCCGCCGTGGGTCGCGAGCGCCGCGAGCACCGGCAGTTCGTCGATGGCGCCGGGCACGTCGGCCGGCCCGATCTCGAGCGCCGTCAGATGGCCATGTCGGATTCGCAGGGAGCCGATGGGCTCGTCGCCAACCGGGACGCCGCTCGAGATCTCGATTCGCGCCCCGGCTCGCTCGAGCCACGACAGGAATCCGATGCGCGTTGGGTTGAGTCCGACATCGTCGAGCGTGATGTCCGACCCGGGCAGCGCCGCCGCCGCGACCGCCCAGCAGGCGGCTGACGACGCGTCGCCAGGCACCTGGACCTCGGCCGCGCGCAGTCGCTGACCGCCGCGGAGACTGATGGTGCCGTTCGCCCGGGTCAGACTGACGCCGAACACTGGTAGCGCGCGCTCCGTATGGTCTCGTGTGGCTTGTCGTTCGGTGACGACCGTGTCCCCTGACGCATGCAGGCCGGCGAGCAGCACGGCGCTCTTGACCTGGGCGCTGGCGACCGGCGGGGTGTAGTGGATGCCGTGGAGCGCGGTGCCTCGAATGGTGATGGGCGGTCGGTCCTCGTTTCCATCCAGATGGGCGCCCATGCGCGACAGTGGATCGATGATGCGTCGCATCGGGCGTCCGCGCAGAGACTCATCGCCCGTAATGACGCTCTCGAAGGGGTGGCCTGCGAGTACGCCGGCCAAGAGCCGCAGTGTCGTCCCCGAGTTGCCGGCGTCGAGCGAGTCGGCCGGCGCCCGCAGGCCACCGAGGCCGAGTCCCTGGATGGCGACCACACGCTGGTCCGGGTGGGCGTGCGCAGTTCCAGGTCCGTCGATCGTGGCCCCCAGTGCCGCGAGGCACGACAGCGTTGATGCACAGTCGGCCCCCGGCGCGTATCGGCTGATCGTCGTCGTCCCCTCGGCCAGCGCGGCCAGGAGCGCGTAGCGATGCGATATGGACTTGTCGCCCGGAAGAGTGAGGTGCCCGCGCACGCGCGAGGCCGGATGAACCACGACCGACGGCATCCCTGCATTATGGCTCACGGGCCCTCTCGGAGATGAATTCGTCGCCGCTGGACGTCGCGGTGCTTGCACCGACCTTGGTGCGGGGGGTATCTTACGGGCGCCGTGCTGGCCGGTCATGGCCTCACGACGGCCCCGTTCTTCGTGGTGGAACGGGGATCGGATGAACGCCGCCAACCTAATGGACACTCACAGCGTCGTCCGGCTCGAATTTCGCAGTCATTTCGACATGCTGGATTTTGTCCAGGTCGTCTGCGAAGAAACCGGCCAGCTCATCGGTCTCGAGGAGGACTCGCTCCACTGGGTGGGCGTGGCCGTGCGCGAGTCGGTCATCAATGCCATCAAGCATGGGAACCGTGAGGTTGAAGAGAAACTTGTCACGGTGGAGTTCACGTTGACCCCTGCGACAGAGCCCACGGAGCTGCAAATTCGAGTGGTCGACCAGGGTGAAGGATTCGATCCGGTCGAAGTGGCGGACCCACTGGCCCCGGAGAATCTGCTCAAGTCGAGTGGTCGGGGCATTTTCTTCATGCGAAATTTCATGGACGACCTTCGGTTGGAACGAGGGCCCGACGGCGGTATGGAGGTCGTCATGGTCAAGAGGGTCACCCCCGCCGATTCCTGATCGCTCGGCCGCCACCGTCGCCTATGTCGCACCCACCCGCTTGGCTGGCCACCGCCATTGACATCGTGCTCCGTGCGGGTGCGATCCAGAGTCGTTCCCTCGGGGGTGACCTCCAAATTAACAAGAAGGGCGCGATCGACCTGGTGACCCAGGTGGATGTCGAGGTCGAACGGATGGCGCGCGAGACGATCGCGGCGCGCTTCCCCGACCACGCCGTGCTGGCCGAAGAGCTCGAGAACGAGCCGGAGCGGGAGCACCTCCACCATTGGTGGGTGTTTGATCCGGTCGATGGCACGGTGAACTACGCGCACGGACTGCCCCTGTTCTGCGCGAGTCTCGCGCTCGAAGTGGACGGACGCCCCGAGGTCGCGGCGGTCTACGATCCGACCCGGCACGAGTTGTTCACGGCCGAGCGCGGCGTCGGCGCGTGGCTGAACGGCACGCCGCTACGGGTCACCGATGCCGGCACGTTGCTCGATGCCATGCTGTGCACCGGCTTTCCGTATGATGTCCATGAGACGGTCGATGAGGTCGTTGGTCTCTTCGGTGCGTTCATCGCCCAGGCTCAGGCCGTCCGGCGACTGGGATCCGCGGCGCTCGACCTGTGCTACGTCGCCGCCGGTCGACTAGACGGGTTCTGGGAGCAGCGCCTCCACCCGTGGGACCTGTCCGCGGCCAGTCTGCTCGTCGAAGAGGCCGGCGGACGGGTGACGCGATTCGACGGAACACCGTTCGATACGCGGTGCGGGCAGATCGTCGCGTCGAACGGCTCGCTCCATGACGAGATGCTGGCCATCATTGCATCCCGCGAAGGCCGTGCTCCAAATCGGACGGATTGATCTCTGGCTGGGACACCGCCGGTGGCTGAGTTCGGTCTCGATCGGCCAAAAATCGCCTGTTTTTGCGTGTCGTCGCGGCTGGCATCATTCCTGCTAACTTCTCCGGTGTGGTGCCCGGGTCCGGGCCGACCCGATAGGAGGAGAGCGATGTCGACGACAGGACGATTCATTCAGGTGGTGATGATGTCCGCGGCCTTCACGGCGGCGGGGAGCAACGTTGCCAACGCCCAGACGCAGTCCCTCGGTCTCAGCCTTGGGTACTTCGCCCTTAAAGGAGAGGACACCCGGATCTTTGACGACGTCATCGCCACGAACCGCACGATTTTCGAGTTCGATCTGAGCCAATTTAACAATGCGAGCATCGGGGCCGAATGGCTTGTCGAGGTCGGAGACTACGTGGAGGCAGGAGTCGGGGTTGGCTTCTATCAACAGACGGTGCTGAGCTATGACCGTGAGTTTGTCCATGACGATGGGTCGGACATCCTCCAAGACTTCAAGTTGCGTGTGACGCCGGTGACGGCGGTCGCGCGGTTCTTTCCTTTCAGCCTCAGGTCTCCGGTGCAACCCTACGCCGGTGCGGGGGTTGGCGCGTTCAACTGGCGTTACAGCGAGGTGGGCGATTTTGTGGACCGCGGCACGCTGGATATCTTTCGAGACCGATTCGTGGCTACGGGGACCGACGTTGGCGCGGTGTACCTGGCTGGCGTGCGGGTCGATGTCGGTGATCGCTACCGAGTTGGTTTCGAGGCGCGATACCAGGACGCAAAGGGCGTCGTCGGAATCGATCAGGGCTTCCTGGACGAACGGATCGACCTGAGCGGTTTGACGTCGGTGTTCACCGTTGGCGTGCGGTTTTAGATTCAGACGGGGCTTTGCGGCATCACGAGTAAACGGGGCTTTGCCCCGAACCCCTCGCGGCCACTACGTGGGGACCCCGAACGCTCCACTCCGTGGCCGCGGGGCGCGCATTGTCGCGCGCCCTGGCGAACTGACAGACGGTCTGTGACCGAGGACGCACGCCGCCGGCCGGGTTGCCACGCTCGGAACCCGCTATACTGATTCTCGGTTCGGCCGGTTCCTCCGGCCGCGCGATTCTCCAGGTCTTCACAGGATTCAGATGAGTCGGCTGGTCAGTTGGGTCGAGACGTTCGCCGCCTCGCTGGGTGGTCCGGGTCTGTTTCTGGTGGCCTTCCTCGATTCGTCGTTCATCTCGCTGCCGGAAATCAACGACGTGCTCGTCGTGATGTTGGTGGCGCGGGACGAGACGCTGATGCCGTACTACGCGGCCATGGCCACTCTGGGCTCGGTCTGTGGGTGTCTGGTCCTCTACGTGATTGGCCGGCGTGGGGGAGAGGCGCTACTGCGGAGGCGGTTCGGTGGCGTGCGTGTCACTCGGGCCATGGGGTGGTTCAAGCGATTCGGGGTGCTGGCGGTGGTGATTCCTGCGATTCTGCCGCCGCCGGCGCCGTTCAAGGTTTTCGTGCTGTTGTCCGGGGTGGCCAAGGTTCCGACCGCGACGTTTTGCGCCGCCGTGACCCTGGGCCGCGGCATCCGCTATTTCGGGGAAGGAGCCCTGGCCGTGCGCTACGGCGACCAGGCCATCGATTTCCTCCAGGCGGACGGGCCGTGGCTATGGGTCGGGATCGCGGCCGTCTGCGCGGTGGCGGTGATTGCGTACGCGCTCCTACGAGGCCGAGGCCGCGGCCACGCCTAGCGAGCAGCCCGTGGTGTGGCCGCGCCGCCTACGACAGGCGGCAGGGACGATTGGGCAAGCGCCGTCCCCGTCGTCTCGCACCACACGTGTAACCTGCGCCGGTACAACGAGTTGTGTTGACGTTGGTTCGGCGCAAACCCTATAATTTCCATGAAGTCCGGCCGCGAAAAATCTGGCGGCTTCATCCACAACTAGCTCATGGGTCCAGAGCTCTCGGTCGTCATTCCGCTCCTTGATGAGGCCCTCAACGTGGAGGCGCTGTGTCGCGAGTTGACCGATACGCTTGAGGCGTGGGGCCGGTCGTTTGAAGTGGTCTTGGTAGATGACGGCAGCACCGACGACACCTTCGCTCGTCTGTCCCGCCTCCACGCGGCCGATCCTCGGCTGCGGGTCATTCGTTTGCGGAGGAACTTCGGCCAGACGGCCGCGTTCAGCGCCGGGTTCGCCCGCGCGAGGGGACGGCTCATCGTCACCGCCGACGGCGACCTCCAGAACGACCTGCGTGACATTCCGCGCATGGTTCAGAAGCTCGAAGAGGGCTACGACATCGTGTGTGGCTGGCGAAAGGACCGGAAAGACCCGTGGCTGTCTCGGCGGCTGCCATCGAAGCTCGCCAATGCTCTGATCTCACGTGCGACCGGCGTGCACCTGCACGACTACGGGTGCTCGTTGAAAATCTTCCGGGCCGAGGTGGTCAAATCGTTGCGGCTCTACGGTGAGATGCATCGCTTCATACCCGCCATCGCCAGCGAACAGGGTGTGCGGATGGCCGAGGTGGTCGTGAACCACCGTGCGCGCCAGCACGGCGTGTCGAAATACGGTATTTCGCGCACGGTCCGCGTGATCCTCGATCTCGCCACCGTGAAGTTCCTGCTGAGCTACTCGACACGACCACTCCAGATTTTCGGGTTGATTGGGCTGTTGATGGGCATTGCCGGTGTGGCGGTCACGGGGTGGCTGGTGTATGTGCGGCTCTTCGAGGGCCAGTCGATCGGTAACCGCCCCATGCTCCTGTTCGGCATCTTGCTGGTGTTTACAGGGTTGCAGCTGGTGACGCTGGGGCTGCTGGCGGAGATGCAGGCGCGCACGTACCACGAATCACAGGGGAAGCCGACCTATCACATCCGGGAGTTGCTCGACGGACCTGACGCCGTCCCCGATCCAGCCTCGCTGTCATCGGCGAATTCTGCACCGGACCAGGCCCTGGGCGAGGCCCCACCGGTGCCGGTGGGGCGGGTCTAGCCAGGCCGCCCCTGTCACTCCTCATGACCTCCGCCTCCTCGGACAGGCGTGCACTGGCGGTCCTGGCCTTGGCGGGGACGGCAGTCGGCGTGGCGACCTGGCTGATACCGGCCTCGCACCATATCGTGTCGTGGCGAGATGGTGTTCCCGGACGGCTGGCGCTGGTCGCGTCACCCTGGCTGCTCGTGCTGGCCGTGGCGCTCGGCATGGGCCTGGCCGGTGGGTTCGTGTGGTGGTGGTGGAGCGGCGGCCGTTCACTACGAACCGCCGCGTATCTGGTCGCACCGCTGCTGCTGCTCTGGCTGTGGGCGGTGCCCTACCTGCCGTGGCTGCCCGCGCAACTGCCGCTGCTCTTGGTGCTCGCCGGTCCGATTCGCTGGTTGGTCCTGCCGCTTGCCATGGGTGGCTGTGTGGTCAACGCCATCGAGGTGGGTCTGCTTCCGCGTCCCACGCCGACGTGGCCGGGGCGGCGAGCCGTCTTCGCGGCCAGCCTGGTTGTGTTCCTGGGCGCCGGCCAGTATGTGAAACAGACACAAGGGTTTGGCGGCGACGAGCCCCACTACCTGGTGCTGACGCACAGTCTGCTCGCGGACCAGGATATTCAGATCGAGAACAACCATCAGAACCGCGACTACTGGGGGTTCCATCCGGGCGAGCTGCCGATGCACTATCTGGCGCGCGGTCGGGACGGCGTCATCTATTCGATTCACGCACCGGGATTGCCGGCGCTCTTGCTCCCGGCCTACGCCGTGGCCGGTCACTGGGGCGCCCTGGCGCTGGTGGGCCTGATGGCGGCGCTGGCGGCGTTGGCGGTGTTCGATCTCGCGGCCATCATCGCGTCGCCGCCGATCGCGCTGGCTACGTGGGCGGCCGTCGCGTTGACGGTGCCGTTCGGACTCCAGAGCTGGCTCGTGTTTCCTGAGATGCCGGCGGCGCTGCTCATGGCCTGGGCCGCGCTCTGGATCTGGCGCGACCCGCCTGATCGGATGTGGGTCTGGGTGGCCCGGGGCGCGGCGCTGAGTCTGCTGCCCTGGCTGCACATGAAGTTCTCGCTGCTGTTGTTCGTGGCGGGATTGTGGCTGGCGTTCAGATTGTTGCCGCGGTTTCGACTCGTCGTGGCGTTGTTGGCCCCCATCGGCGTGTCCGGTGTGCTGTGGCTCGGGTCGTTCTATGTGATGTACGGCGACGTCAACCCCACGGTGGCCTACGGCTACTCGCAAGGCGCGGAGCTGGACTGGCTGAATGTGCCGCGGGGGTTGCTCGGGCTGTCGTTCGACCAGGAGTACGGTTTGTTGCCCTACAGTCCGATCTTCGCCGCATCGCTCGTGGGCGCCTGGCTGATGGCGCGGCGTCGGGAGATGCGCGGGTATCTTCTCGGCGTGCTGCTGGTCATCGGGCCGTTTCTGGCCAGCACCACGAATTACTACATGTGGTGGGGAGGAGTCAGTGTTCCGGCGCGGTTCGTCGTGCCGATCTTGCCGCTCCTGGCCCCCATGATCGCCGTCGCGTTCCGCGAACTGCGCAGCCCCGCGGCTCGGGGCGCGCTCGGCGCCGCGCTCGCCTACAGTGTCGTGGCGTTTGTCACAGTGGTCGCGCGCCCCGGCGCCATGCTGATGTACAACGACCGAGACGGCACCGGGCGGTTGGTGGAGACGCTGCAGGCCGGGGTGCCCCTCACGGCGACTCTCCCCAGCTTCATCGATCCGGACATTCTCGTGCAGTTGCCGATGACCATGGTCTGGCTCGCCGCGGCCCTGTTCGCGGCAATCGCGACGCGGCTGGTGGCCAGGCGGGTCGGCTCAGGTCCCTACGTCAGTGCCATCCTGGCCGCGCTGCTGTTCGGTGGGTCCGGTAGCGTTCTGGCCGCGGTCGCGCTGCCCGACACGGTCTCCGATGCCACCGTCCAGGGCGGGCGCCAGCGGCTGCTGGCCGCTTATCCCGGTGAGCGCCTCGATGCGTTCAGCTACGAGGCTGGGGTCGGCGGTGGGCATTGGCTGAGCGACGCCGAGCTGTTCGAGCGGACCACGCTGGAACTCCAGGTGGATACGGAGAGCACCGACCCCAGCCAGCTGACGCAGCCATTCGACCTGCCCGCTGGTCGCTATGATCTGCTGGTCTGGTTCGCTGAGCGGCAGATGGCTGACGGGCATGTCTTCGTGTCCTACGACCGAACCGCGGGCGTGGTGGCTCGTGCCCACGGCCGCGCGACGAATCCCGCTGTCGTGCCGGTGGACCTGCCGGTAGACCTCCGAGCGCTTCGGATCGGGGCGACGAGCGCAGAACTGGCCCGGACCGTTACCGCGGTGTCCTTGGCGCCACGCGCCCTGGCGCCGAGAGCCCAGCGTGGCGATGTCGGCCGTGTTCGCGCGGTGAAGCCGATCGGCGACCGGGTCGGAGCCTATGTGCTGTTCATGGACCTGAACACCTTCGTCGAGCCCGAGACCAACTGGGTGCAGGGGGCGCATGTCAGCGAGTTGCTCGTCTCGCCGGCTGACGCCGCCACGATGCGCGTGCGCATCCGTAATGGGGGCGCCGACAACCGAATTGTCGTGACCGCGGGCGAGCAGACCCAGACCCTTGTGCTGGCGGCCTGGGAGACGAGCGAGGTGGTCGTGCCGGTCGTGGCCGGCGGTCCGCGGCTCATCCCGGTCTCCGTCGCGCCAGACGGTGGATTCGTGCCGGCCGAGGTGGAGCCGGGCTCAACCGACCGGCGGTTGCTGGGGTGCACCGTGACGGTTGAGCTGGACTCCTGACGCGGGCCCACGGATGAGACCGACGGCGACAGCGCGATCCCGACCGACCTCGCACCCGGTTCACCTGGCCTTTCTCGGGTGCGGCTTCATCACCGGGGTCCACAGCCGACATGTGAAGCGGCTTCGAGACGACGTGGTCTGCAGCTATGCGAGCCGCGACCGGGAGAAAGCGGAGGCGTTTTGTCGTCGCTACCTCGGCGTGGGCAGCTACGCCAGCTACGGGGCGGCGATCGACGACCCCGCTGTGGATGCCGTGGTCATTGCGGTGCCGCCGCGCTTTCATCTCGAACTCACCCTGCGGGCGCTCTCCGCGGGCAAACATGTGCTGGTCGAGAAGCCGGCATACCCGCGGACTGACGACTACCTGCGGGTGCAGGCGGCTCGGTCCGACTCGGGCCGCGTGTTGCTGGTGGGCGAGAATGATCACTACAAGCCGCTGGCGGTCTGCCTGCGAGGACTGCTTCGCGACGGCGTCATCGGGGATCTCGTGCTCGCCCACTTCACCACGCTCATGAAGCGGCTCAAACCAGCGGACGACTGGCGGAACGACGAGGGCATGGCGGGCGGAGATGCCTTCTTCGAGGAGGGCATCCATTGGCTGCATATCGCCAACAGCCTCGGGCCGGCGATCACGGAGGCGCACGGTTTCCGGCCCCCGCCGTCGCGCGACGGGCCGGACCGGCGCGCCAAGAGCATGCTCGTGGCGTTTCGATACGACAATGATGCCGCCGGCACGTTGTACTACTCGCGCGAAGTCCCCTCCCTCTTCCGAGGGGTGCGGCTCTCGCAACTGTTTGGGCGTGACGGGATCATCACGTTCGAGTCGAATGGTGCGTTCGTGTTCGTGCGCGGTGTCGGTGGGCCGCGGATGATCCTGCCCGGTTTTCGCGACATGCGTGGCTATCAGGCGATGTATCGGGATTTCGTCGGCGCGATTCTCACCGGACGAGCCCCGGAGATGAGCATCGACGCCGCCATCGCCGACCAACGGCTCATGGACCAGATCTACGCCACTGCCGATCCCCGCGCCGATTCGCCATGCTGACCACACACAAAGTTTCGGCAGTACGCCAGAGCGCGCGACAATGCGCGCCCCGCGGCGGCGGGGTGGGGCACTCGGGGTCCCCGCGGTGCCGTCGCGTGGGGTCCGGGGCGAAGCCCCGTCTAAGCGAATGACCCAGCGGTACGACATCATCATCATTGGGAGCGGGGCAGGGGGCGGGACGCTCGCCTACGCGCTGGCGGACACGGGAGCGGAGATTCTGCTGCTCGAACGTGGCGACTTCGTGCCCCGGGAACCGGAGAACTGGGACCCCTCGGCGGTCTGGAAGGACCGGCGCTATCGCGCGGATGAGACCTGGTTCGATGGGGCCGGCAAACCGTTCACCCCGTATACCCACTACTGCGTCGGTGGCAATACGAAGTTCTGGGGGAGCGTCTTGTATCGCCTCCGCCGCGAGGACTTCGGTGAGATCATGCATGTCGATGGCGTGTCGCCGGCCTGGCCGATCGACTACGAGACGCTGGTGCCGTACTACGAGCGAGCGGAACGGTTGTATCACGTGCACGGCGAGGCTGGAGAGGACCCAACCGACCCGCCCCGTGGCGTGTTCCCGCATGCGCCCGTGCCGCACTCCGACGCGGTGGCGCGCTACGTCGATCAGATTCGTGCGCAAGGGCTGCATCCGTCACACTTGCCCCTCGGGCTGCGTGGTATTGGCGAACCAGGCGGGTGCGTGCTGTGCGACACCTGCAATTCGTTTCCCTGTCAGCTCGACGCGAAAAGTGACGCCGACGTCTGCTGTGTGCGGCCGTTGGACGCTCTGGCGAACGTCACGCTGTGGACATCGGCGCAAGCGCTGCGACTGGTGACCACCCCGTCCGGCGACCGGGTTGAGGGGGTCGAGGTCGACCGCCACGGAGAGCGCCGTCGCGTCGAGGCGCCCCTCGTAGCGGTCTGTTGCGGGGCCGTGAACTCGGCCGCGCTGCTTCTGCGCTCGGCCACGGACCGACACCCAGCCGGGCTGGCGAACTCATCGGGGTGGGTGGGCCGTCGCTACATGGCTCATCTGTCGACGATGATGGCGGGCCACCATCCCTTTCGCCGCAATCCGACGGTGTTCCAGAAGACGGTTGCCATCAATGACTTCTACCTGCGTGGACCGGACGGTGGGTATCCCCTGGGGCAAATCCAGTCGCAAGGTCGTACGCATGGGGTGATGGCGCAGACCGTCATGCCGTGGGTGCCGGGATGGTTTTTTGACTATTGGGTGGCGCGGGGGCTCGACTGGCTGGCGATGACCGAGGA
>Ga0310122_10003073_pt1 | contig 10602 bp, 13 predicted proteins | sample CB6_Bottom_1051__FD_203503 | JGI IMG/M metagenome (GOLD analysis project Ga0310122, IMG submission 203503) | Marine microbial communities from Western Arctic Ocean, Canada - CB6_Bottom_1051 | ecosystem: Environmental > Aquatic > Marine > Oceanic | place: Canada: Western Arctic Ocean | collected...
TGACCGGCTTTTTGGTCGGCGACGTGGCGGCGGTCAAGGCGGCCGTTGACGCGGGCGCGAGTGCCGCGAGCAAGGTTGGCGAGGTGGTCAGCGTGCAGGTGATTCCTCGCCCGCACGACGAACTCGATTCGATGCTGCCCACCGCTGACTGATCCCGGCAGCGGTCCTGGGGCCGGTCCTGGGGCTGGTTGTCTTGGGTCCTGCCTTTGGGGTTGGGCCATTGGGGCTTGGTCTGGGAAGTGGCTTGAGAGTCGGCGGCGTTGTGTCGCGTGGCGTTCGGGTCGGCGTTCCCGGCACCCAGCGACCGTTCACCCTGTGCCCCCGCGGGGGCCTGAAGAAGAGAGAGACTCAGATGAGTAATGTATCGATTGGACTGGTCGAGACTCGCGGCGTGGTGGCTCATACCGAGGCCGCTGACGCGATGCTCAAGGCGGCCAACGTGACGCTCTCGGGCAGCGTGGCGTTGGGAGGCGGCTGGATCACTGCGGTTGTCGAGGGCGACACGGGAAGTGTGAAGGCGGCGGTGGATGCAGGATCCCAGGCGGCCTCGGCCGTCGGCGAGCTGGTATCGGCTCACGTGATCGCGCGACCCGCCGACGGGCTCATCGAGATGTTTGTTTCCTGAAACCGGTAGCTGGAGGTTTGAAGGATCGAACCATGAAAATCCTCGTCGCCAACCTCGGGTCGACCAGCTTCAAGTTCCGGCTGTACGACCTCGACGGTGAACGCCAGCTGGCCCGCGGTGCGATCGATCGCATCGGGGGTGAGAGCAGTTGCGTATCGATCGAGATCACTTCGGATGGCCGCAGCGGTTGTGGCGTGGTCGAGTCGACCGTGACGGTCACAGATCATGCCGCCGCGGTGGGCCTGTGCCTGGATGCCCTGGTCGACCCCGACAGCGGTTGCCTGGGGGGAATTGAGGAGGTGGCGGCGATCGGGTTCAAGGCGGTCTTCGCCTCGGACCTCTCGGGAGTCCGCCTGGTCGATGAGGTCCTGCTTGAGCGGATGGAATCCCTGTCGGACGTGGCCCCGGCTCACAACCCACCGTATGTCGCGGCGATGCGTCAGTTGCAGAGTGCGTTCCCGAGCATCCCGTTGGTGGCGGCCCTGGAGACCGGTTTTCACGAGACGATTTCCGACGCTCAGCGTGCCTACGCGGTTCCTGTGGACTGGCAGCAGCACGGAGTCAGGCGTTGGGGCTATCACGGTGCCAGTCACCGATACATCGCGACTCGGATGGCCGAGTTGACCGGTCGTGAGGACCTGAAGCTGGTCTCGTGTCATTTGGGTGGCAGCAGTTCTCTGGCGGCGATCGATTCGGGAGTTTCGCGTGCTTCGAGCATGGGCATGAGTCCTCAGAGCGGTTTGCCTCACAACAACCGTGTCGGCGACTTCGATCCCTTCGCATTGCCGGTGCTGATGCGGGCCACCGGCAAGAGTCTCGAGGAGCTCCTCGACGACCTCGCCTCACGCAGTGGCCTGTTGGGGCTCAGCGGTCTCAGCGGTGATCTCAGGGATCTCGAGCAAGCCGCCGTTGAGGGCCATGCGGGGGCGACCCTGGCGGTGGACCACTTTGTCGCTTCGATCCGGAGCTACCTGGCGTCTCAGATGGCGGTACTGGGCGGCAGCGACGCGGTCGTCTTCACCGGTGGGATTGGAGAGAACAGCGTCGGTATCCGCGCCTCGGTCTGCGAGGGCATGCAGTGGTGCGGGTTGGAGATCGACGAGGATGCGAATACGGAGGCCGAGGGGGAGGCGGAAATCACCGCGGAGGGGAGTCGCGTGGCGACCTGGGTGGTTCCGACCAACGAGGAACTGATCGTGGCCCGGCAGGCGGCCGGGCTGGTTGGCGGGGAAGCCTGAAACCAGGACAGCGTGTGGAGACCGACGGCGATGTTCATGGCACAAATCACCGGCAGTATTGTTTCGAGCCAAAAGGTGGAATCGATGATCGGACAGAAGCTGCTGATTGTCGAGCCGCTGCGGGTCGACGAGAAGACCCGAGCGAAGCTCAAGGGCACCGGTCGCACGTTCATTGTCGTGGACACCGTCGGAGCCGGCGAGGGCGAGGTGGTGCTGTGTGTCCAGGGCTCCAGCGCCCGCTTCACCCCACAGACAGAAAAACTCCCGATCGACGCCGCCATCATCGGCATCGTCGACCAGGTCCAGGTGGGAGACACCACGGTGCCGGTGCCCGGTTGATCCACAAATCGAGAAACGGGCTGCGGGAAACGGGGATCCGATGGCACAGTCCCGACTCGACACAACCCAGATGCAACACGAACTCAAGACAGACAACCGAAGAAACAGAGGTTATGCGATGATTCAAGCCAACGAGCAGGCCGTGCGCACGGTGGTGGAAGAAGTCCTGGCCCAGTTGGGCAATCGTGCTACGCCGCCGGCGGATTCCGGGGCTTCGGCCGACGGGGTTTCCTCCGACGGGGACTGGGGTGTATTCACGAAGGTCGATGACGCGGTGGACGCTGCGTCGCGAGCGTTTCGGCAGTTGCAGGACAAGACGATCGAGGACCGGGCACGGGCGATTGCCTGCGTGGTCCGCATCTGTACGACTCAATGCGACGAACTGGGTCGTGCCGAGCTCGAGGAGACTCGCATCGGTCGGCTCGATCACAAGATCGAAAAACTGCAGATCATCAAGCTGGTGCCGGGCACCGAGTTCCTCCGTTGCGACGCGGTTTCCGGCGACCACGGCCTGACCGTGACCGAGTACGCTCCGTTTGGTGTCATCGGTGCGATCACCCCTGTGACTCATTCATTGCCGACGCTCGCCGGCAACGTGGTGAACATGGTGGCAGCGGGCAACACGCTGGTCGTCAACCCGCATCCGGCGGGTGCACGGATTGCCTGCGAGGGTGTCCGGCGATTCAACCGGGCGATCCAGGATGCGATCGGGATCGAGAACCTGGTGACGATCGTCAGTGAGCCGACTCTCGAGACGGCGGGCGAGATCTTCGAGCACCGTGGCGTGCGGTTGCTGGTGGTCACCGGTGGTCCGGGCGTGGCCCGGGCCGCCCTGGCCAGTCGCAAGCGGGCGATCGTAGCCGGACCGGGGAATCCTCCGGTTGTCGTCGACGAGACCGCCGACCTGGACAACGCGGCGGCCTCGATCGTCAAGGGAGCCGCCTACGACAACAACCTGTTGTGCATTGGAGAGAAAGAGGTCTTCGCGGTCGAGTCGATCTTCGACGCTCTGCTCGAAGCCGTCTCGAACAACGGCGGCCACCGACTGTCGACCGACCAGATGGACCAGCTGGCCGGCGTGGCCTTCTCGCCTCCGGCCGAAGCCGGCGGCCACCACGTATTGAACCGCGAGCTGGTTGGGGCTGACGCGGAGGTTTTGGCCGAGCGGATCGGGGTCAAGGTCCCCGTTGGCACCCAGATCCTTTATGGAGAAACTTCGACGGACAATCCGTTTGTTCCCGAGGAGCAGATGATGCCGTGCGTGCCCTTTGTCCGCTGCCGGGACGCGTCGGAGGGAATCGAGTTGTCGTTGGAGGCCGAGCACGGTTTCGGGCACACCAGCCTGATCCACTCACGCAACGTCCGCACGATGACCGAGATGGCTCGCGCGATGAACACCACGCTGTTCATCAAGAACGGCCCGAGCATGGCGGGGCTGGGCCTGGGCGGCGAGGGGTACCTCTCTTACAGCATCGCCACTCCGACCGGCGAGGGTGTGACCAACCCGCTGACATTCACTCGCCAGCGGCGGTGTACGATGGTCGATGACCTGAGGATCATCTGATGCGTTGGGGTCGCGTCATCGGCCGGACCACGGCCACCGTCAAGCACGCCACGCTCGAGGCTCAACGGTTGATCCTGGTGCAGCCACTCGATGCCCGGTCGACTGCCGAGGGAGATCCGATGGTGGTCATCGACGCGGTGGGCAGCCGGCTGGGCGACCGGGTGCTGTTGAGCAGCGACGGCCGATCGGTCCGACGCATGCTCGGATCCGAAAACGCACCGGCCCGCTGGGGCATCATCGGGATCATCAACGACTGACCTCCAGCCTGCCGGATCCCTCACCACGAAATCTCAGACACTCAACCCGACTTCTTCACCTCGGACTCGACAGCGAATGACTCCCGACCCGACTCTCGTCGAAAAGATCGTCGCCGCCGTCGAGCGTCGACTGAGGGACGATCTGGGCGGCTCGGCCGAAGCTCCGGCGATCGACGGGGCTTCTGCGGTGGGTGCTGCGGGGGGTGCTGCGGGGGGTGCTGCGGGGGGTGCTGCGGGGGAGGTCGTATGTGTCGAGAGTGTGGTCACCGGCGAGCTGCTTGCCGAGAGTCTTACGTCCGAGTCTCATCACCTGCGGATCGGTGCCGATTCGATTCTGACGCCATCGGCCCGGGAATTGATTGCTCAGCACGAACTGACCGTGACGGCCGATGCGGAGAGCGGCGGGTCCTCTTCAGCGTCCGGTCGACAGTGGGCGACGGGCTGGCGATTGCTGCTGTGCGGTTCGGACGTGTCGGACTTGCCTGGAGTGGTTTGCGAGCGATCCGACGGTCTCGAGGCGGCGGTCCAGACTGCAGTCGAGTGGTTGTCGTCTGCCGAGGGAGCCGGAGTCGTGGTGCTCTGCAGCGATCCTCATCGATTCGCCTGCCTGGCGAATCGTTGTTCCGAGGTTCGCGCGGTGGTGGTACGTGATGCCGAGGAGTCGGCTCGACTGCTGAACCGGCTGGGAGCCAACCTGGTGGTCGCCTGTCCGTTGGCCGCGGGCGCCTGGCAGTCTCGGCAGATCGTCGAAACCTGCCTGGCCGGAGATCCGCCTCAGGCACCCTCCGACTGGCCGTCACAGCGAGCCGTGACGGAAACGGGATCGTGATGAAACTGCCCAGACCGAGTTGCTGGAGAGCCGACTGATGCGTGTTGCCGAGGTGATTGGCAAGGTGACTCTGTCGTCGTGTCACCCGAGTTTGGAGGGTGCGACCTGGCTGATCGCCGTGCCGTTCTCTCACGACGGGCTCGCCGGAAAGCCCGGCGGTCGCGGCGAGCCTCTGGTGTTGCTCGACGAGCAGCATGCCGGGCACGGTGCTCTGATCGCGGTTGCCGAGGGCCCCGAAGCGTCGAACCCGTTCCTGCCCGAATTGAAGCCACTGGACGCCTACAACGCCGCGATCCTCGACAGCATCGATCTCGGATGACCACCGGACTCTCACGACCCACCACAGCCACCGCAGCCACCGCAGCCACCGCAGCCACCGCAGCCACCGCAGCCACCTCAGCCACCGCAGCCACCGCAGCCAATTGACGCACAACCCGGTTAGCAGCCACGAAGAGACAACCAGCGAAAGGACACGGAAAACGATGAGCGAGAACGACTGGGGCCGAGGGATCCACGACCGGGAGTTGAAGGAGGAGATCTGCGAGATCGGTCGACGGGTTTACGACAAGGGTTTTGCCGCGGCGAACGACGGGAACATCTCGATCCGCGTGGGTGAGAACGAGGTGTTGTGTTCTCCGACGATGATCTGCAAGGGGTTCATGGAGCCCGAGGACATCTGCGCGGTGGACCTGGAGGGCAACCAGATTGCCGGTCGCCGCAAGCGGACCAGCGAGGTGCTGCTGCACCTCACCATCATGAAGCACCGTCCGGATGTGCGGGCCGTAGTCCACTGCCACCCGCCTCATGCCACCGCCTTCGCGGTGGCCGGTGAGCCGATCCCGCAGTGTGTGTTGCCCGAGGTCGAGGTCTTCATGGGCGAGGTGCCTCTGGCTCCTTACGAGACTCCCGGAGGCCAGACGTTTGCCGACACGGTGATCCCGTTCCTGAAGGGGACCAACACGATCATCCTGGCCAGTCACGGCACGGTCACTTTCGGCAAGGACCTGATCGATGCCTACTGGAAGACGGAGATCCTGGACGCGTATTGCCGGATCCTGCTGCTGGCCAAGCAGTTGGGCAACGTGAACTACTTCGACGAGCGGCAGACTCGCGAATTGCTCGATCTGAAGCAGCGGCTGGGTTTTGACGACCCGCGGTTCCACAACGAGGATTGTGACCTGTGCGGCAACACGGCCTTTGTCGAGGGATACGGTGGCCAGGCTCTGGCTCAGAAAGCCTTCTCCCCGGCTCCGACGTTCCCCGGCTACCTGCAGGATCCGGCGACGTCCGAGGCGGCCGGGACCGGTGGTGGATCTGGCGGTGGATCTGGCGGTGGATCCAGTGGTGGATCCAGTGGTGGATCCAGTGGTGGATCCAGTGGTGGATCCAGTGGTGGATCCAGTGGTGGAACTGGCGAGCCTGCCGAGGAACTGGTTTCGGCGATCACCGACCGTGTGATGGCGGCCCTGTCTGAATAGCCCCTGGCGGCCCGGTCACGGTGTTGACGGGCCCGGAGAGACCCCAGAGATGACCGATTCTCCTCTCAAGTCGCTCGACCGCAAGCTGGCCGCGATTGCCGCTGATCCTTCGGGCAGCCGCGAGTTCATCCTGGCCGATGCCAAGGACGCCGACATGGCGTTCGGGATGGGAGCACCCGGTCGGTCTCCGGAACGTCACGACAGCGAACTGGGGTTCCGTTCGCTGGGCGCGTACCGCGACATGATGCGGCAGATCGTCGAGGCGGGACTGGTCGACATCATGCTGATGTCGGCATCGACGAACGAGGAGTTGACGATCCGCGAGCGGATTTTTGACGGCAGCGAGGTGACCGCGGCGGTGCGGGCCAACGACACGACCGACATCCATGTGGTGCGTGGTGGTCGGATTCACGAATCGGCCTCGAAGCCGTTCCGCAGTGCTTCGATCGACCACATCCAGTGTGGTCACCTGGATTGCGAAACCGGTGAGCGGAGCAGCGGAGCCAATCTCGGGCTCTACTCGGTCACCTTCGCCAACAACCGGGACGACGATCTGGAGACGATCGAGGCTTACCGGGTTTTCCGTGACGAGGCCGAGCGAAAGGGGTTCCGGCATTTCCTGGAGGTCTTCGACCCCAACCTGGCCGATTGCGTGTCAGCGGACTTGCTGCCGGGTTTCATCAACGACCTGATCGCCCGCACGCTGGCCGGTGTCACCAGCTCGGCACGACCGGTGTTTCTGAAGATGGTTTACCACGGCCCTCAGGCGACCGAGGAGTTGGTCCATTACGATCCGGGCCTGGTGATTGGCATCCTGGGAGGCTCGGCCGGCACGACGCTTGATGCGTTCCAGCTGATCCACGAGGCACAGAAGTACGGGGCACGGGTGGCGTTGTTTGGCCGCAAGATCAACAACGCCGAGAACCAGCTGGCGTTTGTGCAGTTCCTGAGGCTGATTGTCGACGGGGTGCTGGATCCCCAGGAGGCGGTTCGGGCCTACCACTCGGTGCTCGAAAAGCTCGAGATCCGACCTCGTCGATCTCTGGCGGACGACCTGGTGCTGGAGACGGGGGTAATGAGTTACGGTGGCAGCGAGTCGACGACGATCAGTCTGCCGGCATCGGTGTCGGTGACCGAGCCGGATTCGGCCGTAGCGGCCAGGGGCGTCAGGGGCGTCAGGGGCGTCGGGGGCGTCGAATTCGACGACGCGCCCGATTTCTCTGCGATGACATCCGAGGAGCGGTTGTCGTATCATCGCAGGCGGCTGGCGAACCTGCTGGGTCCGTAACCGCCCCGACCGCTTGTGTCCCGTCCTGAATCCTGCAGCCATGAGCGACGATTGGGACGACGGGGACGACGGGTCGGGATGGGACGAGGGGGACTGGGACGACGACGGCCCGGCCGAGACCGTGACCTGTCCTTCGTGCGGCGTGGATGTCTACGAGGAGGCCGAGCAGTGTCCTTCGTGCGGCGAGTGGATCACGTCGTTCCACTCACCCTGGCAGGGCAAGTCGACCTGGTGGATCGTGCTGGGTGCCCTGGGCGTTGCGGCGACGATCTTGGCGCTGAGCGGTCTGACAGCCTTTTGAAATACACAGGCTCGGGGACCCGGCGGCGTCTGACCCCAGCACCTGGCGTTATTCAATCCGCCGCAGGCGGGTTAGGCGGCTGCCGAGGAGGGTGCGGCGGCCAGCGGGAATCGGAGCGTGAAGCGGGTGCCTCGTCCCACAGCGCTCTCGACGCGGATCCGCCCCTGGTGCGACTCGATGATCTCGCGGCACAGCGACAGTCCCAGCCCGGTGCCGCCCTGGCCCTGGCTGTCGGCGTCCTTGGTCGAGAAGAACGGATCAAAGATCCGTTGGAGAGTTTCCGGCGGCATCCCGGAGCCGGTGTCAGCCACCGTGATCTCGGCCATCTGGTCGTCGGTGTTGTTGGCCACTGAGATCGTCAGCTGCCCTCCGTCTTGCATGGCCTGGCGGGCGTTGATGATCAGGTTGAGCATCACCTGCTGCACCTGGCTGGTGTTGATGGCGGCGAAGACACCGTCCTGGAGCTGAGTATCGAGGCCGACGCGGTGTGTCTGCAGGTCTTTTTCGACGAGCAGCATCAGGTCGGTGACCAGCTCGGCCAGGTCGATCGGTTCGTGCCGATCGCCGCTGTTTCGGGCATAGGAGAGCATGCCGGTGGTGATCTTCGCAGCCCGCTGTCCGGCGGCCAGGATTTTGGTAAAGGCCTTTTCCCGAGTCGCCTCGTCGGTCTTCCTGAGACCCATCTTCGCGTAGTTGATCACCGTGGTGAGTATGTTGTTGAACTCGTGCGTCGTCGACGCGGCGATCGCTCCGATGGTGCTCATTTTCTGAGCCTGCCGGAGTTGTTCCTCGAGGACTTCGATGCGTTGCTGGGTGGTGGGGGCCGATTGGTTGGAAGTCATCGAGGTCCACCGATGCGGGAGTGGGTGGGGTGAAGGTGCACTCGGCACGCTCACTGTCTTCGGTGTATCGGCCACCGCTGGCGTGCGACTCCACTGGCAGGGCCCGCTGATCGTGCTGTACCGGCGGCGGTGGATGTTCGCGCTGGGGGGTCTGGGTAAGGCGAAATCGTCGATTCGAGGGGGCTTGCGCTGCCCCGTGCCCCGGCTGTGGGTTAAACTGGCCGTGGTGAGAGGTGGTGAGGGGCCTGGCGCCCCGGGAAACGTCCCGGACCGTCTTGCGACTCGAGTGGCCGATTGGGATTGACCCGTGATTGCCGTCGAACAACTCAGCGTCACAGTCGGCGACTTTTCGCTCCGGGACATCTCGTTTTCTCTCGAGGCCGGCGAGTACGGGATCCTGATGGGTCGGACCGGCAGTGGCAAGACGACGTTGCTCGAGTCGCTGTGCGGTCTGAAGCCGGTCGTTTCGGGTCGGATCCTGATCAACGGCGAGGACGTGACGAAGCTGAAGCCGGGAGCCCGGGGGATCGGTTTTGTTCCTCAGGAGGGAGCTCTGTTTCACAGGATGTCGGTCCGCGACCAGATCGGATTCGCCCTGCAGATTCGCCGCCAGCCGGCGTCGGTGATCGAAACCCGCGTGAGGTCGCTGGCCGAATTACTGGGGATCGGCGACCTGCTGGAGCGGGGCCCGGAGGGTCTCAGTGGGGGCGAGCGTCAGAGGGTGGCACTGGGTCGTGCCCTGGCGGCCCGGCCGAGCGTGTTGTGCCTGGACGAGCCCTTCAGCGCTCTTGATGAAGAGACCCGCGGCGACATGTACAACCTGGTCCGCTCGGTCACTCGTGAGGCCGGCGTGACGACGATTCACATTACCCACAGCCGTACCGAGGCCGAACAACTGGGCGATCGGATCCTGAAGATCGTCGATGGCCGGATCGAGCCGCTCGAGGCGTTCGAATCGGCCGAGGGAGCCGATCGTGAGTCGGGTGGCGGTGGTGAGATTCAGCCGGTTGAGGAGTCGGGTGCGGAGGACGGGCAGGCGGGTGCATCGGAGTCCGATGCAGACTCGGGACCTTCGGTGGATGTCGCGGTTGAATGCGATGGTTGAGAGTGCCAAGTGAGGCTTTTGCGGCGGGGACGTAGGGTCATGACCGGTGTGATGTCAACCAGCATCCGAGTCTTCGTCGCAGTCTCATGGCTGGGGTGCGGTCTGGGCGCGGCTGCGGCCGAACCGGGTTCGAGCGGTTCTCATTGGGCCTACCGCGTGCCGGTACGGGTGTCGGTTCCGCCGACGCGGTCCGGTGAGGAGATCGGCAACGGGGTCGATGCTTTTGTGTTGCGTCGGTTGCGAGAGCGTGGACTTGAGCCATTGGGCCGGGCCGATCGGGAGACTCTGATTCGCCGCGTGACGCTCGATCTGCTCGGTGTCCCACCGACTCCTGTCGAGATCGACGCGTTCCTGGCCGACGGTCGCGGGGGTGCGTGGGACCGCCTGGTCGACCGCCTGCTGGCCTCGCCTCGCTACGGCGAGCGTTGGGCGTTGCCGTGGCTGGACGCGGCCCGGTTCGCCGACAGCAACGGTTATCAGCGAGACGGTCGCCGCGAGGCGTGGGGCTGGCGCGACTGGGTGATCAGGGCACTCAACGACGATCTGCCATTTGACCGGTTCACGATCGAACAACTCGCCGGCGATCTGCTGCCCGGTGCGACGGTCTCTCAGCGGGTGGCGACCGGTTTTCATCGCAACACGATGGCCAACGTCGAGGCGGGCGTGGACCCCGAGGAGGAGCGTGTGCTGGCGGTGGTGGACCGCGTCAACACCACCGGCACGGTCTGGCTGGGAA
>Ga0310122_10003074_pt1 | contig 10602 bp, 13 predicted proteins | sample CB6_Bottom_1051__FD_203503 | JGI IMG/M metagenome (GOLD analysis project Ga0310122, IMG submission 203503) | Marine microbial communities from Western Arctic Ocean, Canada - CB6_Bottom_1051 | ecosystem: Environmental > Aquatic > Marine > Oceanic | place: Canada: Western Arctic Ocean | collected...
TGTGGCTGCTTGGAAGCCAGGCTGCGCTCATGTTTTTGCTGTACTGGCTGGTGCCGTATTGTACGTGGACCCAAGTCTTTTTTCGGATCCGGGGCGCTATCGAACACGGGAATGTGCCTGATCCACACAATCCATATCGACAAACCCGGACCTATTTTATTCCGGCCTGGCTCGGCTTCTTTTTTGCGCCCAAGAATGTGAACTATCACCTTGAGCATCACCTGTATCCCTCTATACCGTTCTACAACCTGCCCCGAATGCATGCGGTCCTCAAGCGAGCCGTGTATCCACGTGAGTCCGGCTATTGTGAACCGTTTGGGGTCAGCCTACAGAAGTTGGCCGAGGGATAAATAGATCTTTCCCCTAACGTCAAGTCTCCACATGTTTGGTTCGCGTTTCAGCTGACTTGGGGTAGGTGTCAGGAGGGGCTTAGATCGCTCTGTGCGGACGACCTTGGACAAGGAGGCGTTCGACTTTTTCCTTTACCAGATTCGCGTCGATAATCGGTTTAGCGATGTAATCGTCGCACCCTGCGTCGAGCGCCTTTTCTTCATCTCCAACCATGGCTTGCGCGGTCAATGCAATAATAGGGATCTCACAAGCTGGACTCTGCAGTTGTCGGATCCGACGCGCGGTTTCCCAGCCATCCAGAATGGGTAGCTTCAAGTCGAGGAATATGAGGTCAGGAAGGTCCTGCAGTATGAGGTCAAGAGCCTCTTGTCCGTGGCTGGCCGCCCTAATCTCGAAGTCGCCTATCTTGCGTAATCGATACACGAGTATATGACGATTGTCTTCGTTATCTTCCACTACCAGAATCTTCTTCCGACCCATCACTGCCTCCCGAACCAGCGCCCGGTGGAATGTCCCATTTTTTTCGCGTGCGATGAAGTATGCACGGCCGAGTAAGAAGCACTGCCTTCGCCGGGAATCGAACCCGGACCCCAGGTTCCGGAGACCTGTATGATATCCATTTCACCACGAAGGCGTGGCAGCTGAAGTATCATATCAAGGCAGGCGGGGCAATGTTTTCAGGCGTGATAAAGGAGTGAGAGGGGTACGGAGAGTTACTCTGCTCGTCCCGAGCCTTCAATTGATAAGAGTTGTCCGTCATCAAATAACTTGTCGCTGAGATACAGCTCAGGGTAGCGCGTTTGCATGTCGAGCCGTTCTTCTTCACCGTTTGTCGTATCGCTGGCCGCTGCCTCAGCGCTGGCTCCTGCTGCAAGATTCCCCCCGTATAGGTCTGGGTATCGCAGGCGCATGTCGAGTCGTTCCTCCAACCTATTCCCCGTGGCGCCAGCTGCCTCTTCTTGGCTCTCTATTGCAAAACCTCCACCCAGGAGTGAGCCTGAAGATCCTGGACGAATGGAATATGAAGACTGGGCAGCGAGATGCGGAGGAAGGAAGAGTATGAGCAGCATGGCGCTTAATAAGGTTTTCATGGCTGGGACCCCCTTGTTTCTGAGTGGACAGATTAGCCTGCCAGAGCGTGTTTCGCCAGTCGCGTGGGATTCATATCTCTTGAGGAGACATGGGTGGCATGGACGAGCAGGCAGCCTCTCAGGCGTACATGAATCGTTTTTCCGGCTCCATAGCCTTTGACGATGACCTGCTGGCCTGCGCGGAGTTGTTGGACTTCCTGCATCTGCGTCCGGTCCACTTGACACTCAATACCACTGAGTCTTGACTGAGCCCCTTGTAAAATGACGGAAATTTGCCCCGAGCCGTCTTGCTCAACACGCATGACCATGCCCGATACCTGGAGCACTTTGTCTCGGTATTTTTGATCAGCCGCCTGTCGGTCGTTGTAATACTCCTGGTCCAGTGCTGATGCCGAGGTTCTGACATGAGGTTTTTGTCCCAGTTCGACAGCTCCTTCGTCAGGTGTCCGAAAAAACAAGACTATACCGAGACAGAGTAGCGGGATGGCCACAAATCGCATCATATTCATTCTATGCCCTCAAAAAATTAGGCCATTCTTCCTACTCAGGGTCAAGGGAGTACCTGCTTGAAAAAATACAGCAGCCATAAATAGCTGGGGATTTCAGCCGACAGCAGCAGGGTATGTGGATATGGTTTTAGATGTTTATGCTGTTCTCGTTGCTGCTGTGGCCTCAATCGGGCAAAACGCAGGTGCTCACTCCGCCACCGTCTGAGACCCAAGCAGCCGAGAAAACGCTGTCGGAATCCTTTTCTCGGCTGGGTCAAATGCCGCAATGGATGGATCCCTTTAGTGTCCCTTTCGAGAGACTCGGTCAGCGCATGGGCGAGCATAAAAAATACGTCCGCCCCGCAGATCCCGTTGTTATCGCGACAGTGAAGAAAAATGATCCGCAGCGCCTTTTACAACAGATCGATGCCGGGTCTGATCTCGAAGTCCGGGATGCGTACGGGTACACGGCTCTGATGTGGGCGGCGGCTGAAGGAAAGGGCGCCATAGCGTGGATCTTACTCGGTGCTGGAGCTGATATTAACGCAGGGACTGCGGATGGAACGACGGCATTGATGCGTGCCGCAATCTACGGTCATACGGATATAGTCAGATTCTTTCTTGAGCAAGGGGCAGACGTCGAAGCGAATACGGCATCCGGAGCAACGGCCCTGAGCCGTGCCAGTGACCGGCGGTTATGGCATATGGGCGGTAAGCAGCACGCCGAGGTTGTGACCCTCCTTACGCAGGCCGGAGCCGCTCAGCGAACAGCGCCTTGATGAACGCTGTATTGTTATTCTCGCTTGGCTATTCGTGTTTGAGGGTCTCGATATCCAGCAGCAGTTGTCCCATGGATTCCGCATCATCCCCGTGGTAATAGCCCCTGATGCGGAGGTGAGGGTCTATTAATACAAAACGGTTACTGTGCACGATAGGCTCACTTGTGGTCAGACGTGGGTCATTTGGGTCCAGGGCTTCCACACTGAGCTGAAATCCGTGTTGAATAAGGGCATACATCTGGCTGCGCTCGCCGGTCAGGAAGAGCCAGCGCAGCGCATCCGCGTGGTAGCGCTGGGCATAACGCTGTAAGACCTGGGGTGTGTCTCGTTCGGGGTCAACACTAAAGGAGAGCAAGCGGACGGGTTCGTTGTGCAGAGTCGTCTGCAAGCGTGACATGCGCCGGCTTAACATTGGGCACATGCCGGGACAATGGGTAAAAATAAAATCGGCGATCCAGATTGAGCCGAGCAGGTCGGTGTGTGTAACGGGTTGCTGACTGCGCTCGATCAACGAGAATTCCGGGACTACGCCATAGATGGGCAGCCTACCTGATAGCGCTGAGTCTGAGGGAGCTGAGAGGCTAGACCACGCGCCGTAGCCAATAACGCCGGCTAGGACTAGCCCAAGCGCCCCCCAGATGAGCTGCTGGGATCGAAGCTCCTGGACCTGGGGAGCCGACATGCTCGCGGGTTAATGCTGAACCGTTTCGCTGACGACGGGTTGCTCAGGTGGAGTGTAGGTTTTCGTACTTGCAGTCAGGTCTGGCAGTAACATCACAATAAGAAAGACACAGATCACCATTGGCGTCATGGCAATGACCCCGAGGAGTGTTCGTTCGTACCGTAGATGCATGAAATACAGTGCGACGATGACGGCTTTCACAACTGCCAGCGAAACAAGTAGCGTCCCCGCGGTCAGTTTTCCTGAAATGACTTGGGGAATGATGATTTCGATAATCGTCAGGATGGTGAGTATCACCATAATGGCGAAATAGTTCGGTTCTGCATGTTCTGCATGTTCGCTTGCCATCGTATCTCCCGTCTACAGCAGGTAGACAAAGGTAAAGACCAAGATCCATACTAGATCCACAAAGTGCCAATACAGGCCGACAATTTCGACTGGGCTGGCATTGTCTCCAGTGAATCTGCCTCCGATGCCTGTCCACAGAACGCAGGAGAGATACACCACCCCGCTAAAGACGTGACAGCCATGAAAGCCGGTTAGGACGTAAAAGGTCGTACCAAACAAGGGAGCCCCCCAGGGGTTCCCACTCATGGTCATACCTTCGTGGGTCAGATGCGTCCATTCATAGGCCTGCAGTCCCAAAAAGACGGTTCCACCGAGAATGGTCAGCAGCATGAATTTGCGGAATCCGGCAAGGTCGTTGTGTTTCGCTGCGGATAGAGCTTTGACCATAGTAAAGCTGCTGACAATCAGCAGAAAGGTCATGAAAGCCGTGAGCTGAATTCCTAGTGTCTGAAGTGGATTGGGCCAGTCCGGACTACTCGCGCGGATCGAGCCGTAACCGGCCAAAAGTCCGCCAAAGGACATCGCGTCACCAGCGAGGAAAACCCACATGCCCAGCTTGCCCCAGCTCTCTGGGGTGACTGGTGATTCTGCCGGCTGCTTCACGTGGACATGGGCGTCTATAACAGCTTCGCTCAAGGTCGTTCCTCCTTCGGTGTCGACATGACCTGGAAAGATACTAGCGTCCCTTCTGCTCGTGATGAGCGATTCATCTTCCAATAGCGGTAAAAAATACAGCCAGCTATGGAACCGAATACGACGAACGGCATGGCCATTAAAAAGAAGGCGCTGCGTAACATACCCTGAACCAAGGTTGCATTTTCACTGGGGAAAAGAGTCTGGCACATCGCGCATCCTTGCGCTAGGGCGTCTTGGCTCGCGGCTACTATAAGCATGCTTAACACGGCCAAGAATGCAATCGTCAGGTATGCAGTCGTATAGCGGCGGACGGGCAATTGAGGCGTGTGAGGTATTCGCATAGGCTATGTTTTAATTCAAATAGACGAGGGGGAATAGCACCAGCCACAGAGCGCCGACATAGTACCAATACATGCTGCACGTCTCGACGCCTATATGGCTGTGGTCTGAAAACTTGCCACGTCGGGCTTGCATCAAGACAATGCCCAGCCAGAGTACGGCTGCAAGCACATGCAATCCGTGGCAACCAATCAAGGTATAGAAAGTCGCGCCATACATGCCCGTGGAGATGGTCAGACCATCACGGACGAGTTGGACCCACTCATAGCCTTGCACGCCCAGAAAAATGCTGCCTAGCAGCGCTGTAATGGTGAGCCATTTGACAAACGGCTGTTGCTGGTTTGCCCGGCCAGACCGGATAGACTTGAGAGCCCGGTGCATGGTGTAGCAACTGAACAGGAGAAAACACGTATTCACCCCGGTCACTCCGACTGGCAGGTATAAACGGCCTGAGGGCCAGACCTGACTGCCAAACCGGAAAACTACATAGGCGCCTATTAAACCGGCGAAAAACATGGTTTCTGCACCGATCAACATCAGCATGCCCATGCGAGCGTTACTCATCGGCGGTTGTGAGGCGCGGGGCGGGCGTGGGCCACCGAGGCTCGGCACGGCGGTCAATACATCATTCGGAGGGGAAATCGGAGCGGGTACGGCGGGTGTGGCGGGTGTGGCGGGTGTGGCAGGTGCGGCGGGTGTGGCAGGTGCGATTGATGCGTGCGACATACGCGGTGCGTTCCGCTCGGCTAGACTACACTAAAATAATAAAACAGGTAGTTGCCGCAATATACAGCACGATGAAGAATGCGAGCCTACGGCCTAAGGAGTGATTCTTGTCCTGCCGTTGGACTTGGGTTACCATTTCATGAAACTCCTCTCCGCTCAGAGCGGAACCTTATCTAGGGCCATAGCGGTCAGCAAGACCGGCAAATACACAAGCGAGACAAACATGAGCTGTCGTGCGGACTCACGCGAACGCGTTCGTGCCAAGAGAATACCATACCACAAGAACAGACAGCCTAGGCAAAATGCCACAACAAAATAGCGTGGTCCGGCTAGACCGACGAGGGTGGGCAGGAGGCCAACGGCTAAGAGGGCAAGACAGTTGGTGACAACCTGCCGCCCGGTGCTGCGGCCGTCCGGTTCAATAACCGGTAAGAGTTGAAAGCCGGCGCGTGCATAGTCTTCCCGGTACAGCCAGGCGATAGCCAGGGAGTGTGGCATTTGCCACAAAAACATAATCGAGAACAAAATCCAGGCTTCGATACTCAGCGTGTCATTGATGGCTACCCAGCCAATGACGGGAGGTAGTGCGCCGGGTAGTGCCCCAACGATGCCACACAGTGAAGTCTTTTTCTTTAAAGGGGTGTAGGCAAATAAATAGCTCACCGTGATAAGCGCGGTAACCAGAGCGCTCAGCGGGTTCACCACCAGCATGAGGTAGACCAACCCAACCGAGGTCAGCAGCGCCCCAAATATAAGCGCGTCTATTGGTTGTAGCCGGCCATCCGGCAGCGGGCGTGTTTTTGTCCGATCCATCAGGGCATCCGCCTCACGCTCTATGAGTTGATTGAGGGCGAGGGTACCACCACCGGCGAGTCCAGTGCCGATCAGGGTGTGCAACAGGAGTCCACAGTCAATGCTGAGCCCAGAGCCGAGATAAAAGCCGACGGTTGTCGTCACCAGAATCATGCTGACTAAGCGTGGTTTGGTGAGTTCGATAAAGGCGGCCAAGCGATGGCGGGTGCGTGCCAAGTCCCGCCCCATGGTCTGTGTTTGCTGTATCATACGCTGACCTGTTTCGAGAAAATGGGTTGTGATGGTGGTGTTTGAGGCTCGACAAGAATGTGATAGGCGCGCAGGGCGAAACGGACGCTAGTAACCAGCATGAGCGCGCCGATAATGACATGACTCGTTGCGAAGAGGACGGCCTGTGACGTCAAGAGGCCGTCTGGGGCAAGATATTTTACGACGTAAGTGAGAAATCCGAGACCGACTTGTACCAAGAGTAGTCTGCGTAAGACAAGAGCTGAACGCATCAGAAATGGCTGGTCAGCATGGTATTGTTGTACATGATCGACGAGGAGAAAGACGCTGATGAATACGACAACGGCTCCCAGAATATGCAGACGCAGGCCGGCACCGGTGTGGCGAAAAACTGCCCCCAGGATGAGCTGGGCATAGATCAGCCCAGTTGCCCATAGGCCGAGTTGTCTTGTTTTTTTCGTCGCTTTTGAGGGCGTTTGCTGTGTATACGATTTCCATTCTCTAGAAGTGAAAAGGGCGAGGCTTGTCACCAGTGCAAAAAATGCCTGTGCGACACAGGCATGAATAATGGCAATCTTGTGCAGCACAAGAATCACCCGCAGTCCGCCAAGAACTCCTTGCAGAATGACTGCGCCAAGCGCAATGAGACCCAGCCAACGCAGCCATTGACGGGATTCTTTGAACCAGAGCACAACCGCGAGTAGGATGGTGAGCAGACCGACGGCCGATCCGAGTAAACGGTGACTATGTTCGTAGAAGATGCCGCCTATCATCTTCGACCAGGGGTAGAGGAACATATTATAACCAAAGGTGGTCGGCCAATCCGGGACAACCATACCGACCTTGAGACTAGTGACCAAGCCGCCCACAAAAAGCAGCGGCAGGGTCATGATTGCTGTGAGTACGGCAAAACGATGAGGCCAGGGCGAATCGTGATCAGATGGGTCGTGATCAGGTGAATCGTGATCAGATGAGTCGCGATCAAGAGAGGCCAAAACGATCTTCTCCATGACTATGAGCTGGAAGATGGGCTGGAAAAAATTCCTGCTTCTCCAACCCGGTTACTGTCTTTCCTCCAAATAAACAGAAAACCCCGGTCGCTCTCCTGTGTTGACTATAGCAGAGAACGACCGGGCAAGGTGCAGCCTATATATCTAATGTGAGACGCTAGCCGCTGCCGGGCCGAGTTGCCGATCCTGGGGTAACCAGTCTTCTTTCACCAGAGGAGAGCTGTACTCGTATGGACCTCGATACACGGTCGGCGTTGTGTCAAAGTTTCCGTGCCCCGGAGGAGAGGGGACCGTCCATTCCAGCGTATTGGCGTCCCACGGGTTATTTTCGGCTTTCTTGCCGGCAATCAAACTCCAGACAAGGTTCACAAAAAAGACAATCTGGGAGGCGGCCAGACAGAGCGCACTCATGGTGATAAAGACGTTCCACCACTGCATATCGTGCAGAAATTCATACTGCATGGGGTTGTAGATGCGGCGCATATGGCCGGCCACGCCCAAGAAATGCATAGGAAAGAAGGCACAGTTGAAGAAGATATACGTCAGGAAAAAATGCGTCTTGGCCAGCTTTTCGTTCATCATGCGGCCAAAGAGTTTCGGGAACCAATAATAGAGTGCCGCAAACATGCCGAAGATGATGCCCGCCACGACATAGTGGAAGTGGGCGACAATGAAGTAGGTGTCGTGCATGAAGATATCGACCGGGGTTGAGGCCATATAAATGCCGCTTAACCCACCAATCACAAAATTGGACACGAAACCCAAGGCAAACAGCATAGGGCTGGTAAAACGAATATTGCCGCCCCATAAGGTGCCGAGCCAATTAAATGTCTTAATGGCTGAGGGGACGGCAATGACCATCGTGGTGAGCATGAAGGCTGTCCCCAGAACCGGGTTCATGCCACTCACAAACATATGATGGCCCCATACGATCCAAGACAGAAAGGCCAAAGAGATCATAGAGAAGGCCATGGCTTTGTAGCCAAAAATGGGTTTACGCGAGAAAGTGGCGAGAATGTCTGAGGTGACACCCATGGCGGGCAACACCAGGACATACACCTCCGGATGACCGAAGAACCAGAACAAATGTTGCCACAGGATAGGCTCTCCGCCCCCACCAGGTAAGAAGAAACTCGTGCCCATGGTCCGATCAAACAGCAACATGCCGAGCGCGGCAGTCAGCACTGGCAGTGCCAGCAGTAATAAGATCGCGGTGATGAACAAGGACCAGACAACCAAAGGCATGCGGAACCAGGTCATCCCCGGCGCCCGCATATTGATGATCGTGGTGATATAGTTGACTGCCCCCATTAGAGAGGAGACACCCAGGATGAGCAGGCTGATGATCCACAGGTTCACGCCGGCATCCACACCGCTCAGGGTGGGATCTGCTGATAAGGTGGCGTACATGGTCCAGCCGCCGGCTGCGGCACCGCCTTCCACAAAGAAGCTGTACAGGATGAGACCGATAGCCGGCACAGCCGTCCAAAATGAAAGCAGGTTCAACAGCGGAAAGGCCATGTCGCCGGCGCCGATCATGAGTGGAATGAGAAAATTACCGAACCCGCCTATCAGAAACGGCATCACGACAAAAAAGATCATGATCGTGGCATGCATGGTGAACAGCGAGTTGTAAAAGGCTGGGTCCATATACGCGCCGTATAGACCATGCTCTGGCTCGGCATACATGAACGGCTCAGAGATCCAACTGGTAAACGGAACCGGAGTCTCAGGCCAGGCCAGTTCCCAGCGCATCATCATCGCCATGAGGCCGCCAAAGATGAGCATGATGATGGCTGAAAACAAGAACTGGCGGCCGATCATTTTGTGATCAGTCGAAAAAATATACGTGCGGATAAATCCTAGCTCGTGGTGCTCTGCATGTGTCGCGTGCGCGGCGGCGGCTCCTGCGTCACTCATTGACTCTCTCCTGTCTTGTATTGGTACGCTTGCGGGCTGATTCAGTCTTATTGGCTGTTTATTCAGCCGCTTCTTCGACAGCATCCTCAACGCTAGCAGCGGCTGTGTCCCCATCCTCTTGCGTCTGTTCGACTGCAGCTTCGACTGTTTCCTCGGCGGCTTCAGTCGTTTCTTGTGCTGCTTCAGCGACTGCTTCCCCAGCTGCTTCAGTGGGCGCTGCTCCTGCTGCCTGCATGTCAGCTGCCGCCGATGCCGCAGCTTCTATAGTTTGCCCAAGAGTCTGGTCGCCTGCTTCTACGTTAGACTCGGCTGATGGAGCAGCAGCAACTTCTTCCTGAGCCTCTGAAGCAGGGGCGCCGTTTAGAGCTGCATCTGGCCAACGCTTCTTGAACCACGCGGCATAGTCTTCAGGCGTGTCGGCATACAGCCAGCCTTTCATGCCCGAATGGCCGAACCCACATAGTTCAGCGCATGGCATTTCGTACTTGCCGGGTTTATTCGCCTGAAACCACGCCTCGATCGTTCGGCCTGGCATTGTATCCTGTTTGAAGCGCAGGTTCGGCAGAAATAAGCTATGGATGACATCCCTAGACTTCAGGAGGACGCGAATTGGTTTGCTGACTGGGACGTGGATATCGTTATCGACCTGATAATCGTCTCCAGTCTCAAATTCGCCGTCTGGGCCGGGGTAGAGGATTTCCCAGTTGAACTGTTTGCCGGTGATTTGAATGACCTGGTCGGTTTCCGGGATGGTGAGTTTGATTTCTTCCCAGAGCGACTTACTGGCTAGTCCGAGTCCAATAAAGACCAGGGCCGGAATGATAGTCCACACCAACTCCAGGGAGGTGTTGCCATGGGTGTATATTGCCCGGCGGTTGTCATTATGGCGATACTGATACAAGAAGATGATCATGAGCGCGGTGACCAGAATGAAAGCCGCCGCCGTGATGTAGTAGATAAGATAGAAGAGCGAATCGATGCCTGCCCCGTATGGGGATACGTCTTCCGGAAGCCATCGTAGCATGGATTTCTTTGCCCCTTATGTCTGTGCAGAATCGCCCCCCTTTATACCGGAAAGCCAGACCTCCGCAAGGGGAGGGGAGGATAACAGAAAGCTTGTGTCCACTAGAAAATATCGTGTATTATTCATACTGAATACGCAGACGAGAAAGTATATGCTGGCTCGGACCA
>Ga0310122_10003076_pt1 | contig 10597 bp, 9 predicted proteins | sample CB6_Bottom_1051__FD_203503 | JGI IMG/M metagenome (GOLD analysis project Ga0310122, IMG submission 203503) | Marine microbial communities from Western Arctic Ocean, Canada - CB6_Bottom_1051 | ecosystem: Environmental > Aquatic > Marine > Oceanic | place: Canada: Western Arctic Ocean | collected...
GTGCAGGCGTCGGCGCCTGACCGTCCGTTCTACGATCCGGCCAGCATGCGGGCCGCCATCGGGTCCGCGCTCGTCGCGGCGGCCATCGTGGTCACCGGCATCGTCCTCGTGGTGAGGGTGGGACCCCGGGTGTCGTGGCGATCATCGCGGGGTTCGTGTGCCTGCTGAGTTCGCTCGCGATTCTGCGTATGACCCCGGAGGCGAAGTTGCAGCGGAAGAAGCTGCAGGCGTTCCGACGCTATTTGAAGGACTACCACCAGCAAAGTCGGGTCGGGGTGGGCGAGCGGATCGGCGAGTATCTGGTCTACGGGCTCGCACTCGGGGTCGGCGCCAAAGTGATCGAGCGGCTCTTCGGGTCGCTGTCAAAGGACGATCGGGCGACGTATCTGCCCTGGTATGTGCAACACCACGGCACCGCGTCGCCGGCCGAATTCGCCCACGCCATGACGGCCGTCGTGACCGCCACGACCGCCGTCGTCTGCTCGTCGGCCGGCGCCGGTGGGGGCGCGTCCGGCGGTGGTGGCGGAGGGGGAGGTGGCGGCGGCGGCGGCGCCGGATAGCAGCGTCGATGCAGCGGGACCTTCGGTCAGGGACCGCTCGCGTCCCGAGCCAGGTCCTGCATCGGTATAATCGTCGCATTCTGAGCGACTCATGCCATTCGACCCAGGAACCCTCCTTGCGCGCGGCGCTGACCAGACGGGGCGACGCGTGAGGCTCCTGGCTCGGGGCGCGAGCCTCATCGGATTGCTGTGTGTTACAGCCACGGGAACGGCCGGGGCTGCGTGCGGCGACACCGGCGTCTCGCTCCAGGTGCTCGGATCTGGCGGTCCGTTCGGCGCGGGACGGGCATCGGCCGGGTATATCGTCTGGGTCGACGGCATGAGCTGGGTCATGGTGGACGCCGGGGGCGGCACCTTCGTGCGCTTTCATGAGGCGGGTGCCGGGCTCACCGATCTCCACCTGCTGGCCCTGAGTCACTTTCATCCAGACCATGCCTCGGACGTCCCGGCCCTGCTCTGGCCGCGGGGCGGCAACCTGCTGGTGGCCGGCCCATCGGGGAGCACGGCGTTTCCCTCCGTTGACGACTTCTTGGGGGGATTGTTTGGGCCGCGAGGCGTGTTCCGAGTGTTGCAGGACCGGGTGACGCTCGACACCGTGACTGTCGACACGACCGCAGCCGAGCCGATGGACGTGCTGAGCGAGGGCCGCGTTCGTGTCCGGGCCCTCGGCGTCCCGCACGGCAACGTCCCGGCGGTCGGCTATCGGGTCGACGTGGGCGATGCGAGCGTCGCGTTCAGCAGCGACCAAAACGGCTCGAACCCCGCGTTTGTCGACTTCGTGCGGGACGTGGACGTGCTCGTGGTGCATTTCGCCGGGTCAGAGGCGTCCGCCGGGGCAGTCACCGACCTGCATGCCAAGCCGACCGACCGTGTGGGGCCAGATGGCCACCGACGCGAGCGTGGGCACGCTGGTTCTGAGCCACGTCTCGTCCAACCAGAATCTCGAGGAGAACGTCGCCCATCTCCGAACGCGGTATCAAGGGCCGCTGACGGTCGCGTCGGACTTGCTGTGTGTACCGGTTGAGTCGGGGTGATCACGGCCGCGCCCGGTCGTTCCCCGCTGGCATCGGGTCGCCGCCGACCTGATGAATGCTCGTGTCCCGGAGGCTGAGATGCATCGTCTGTTCGCTACGCTCGTCACCATCATGCTGCTCGGGGCTCTGCCGCCTTCTGCTGACGCGGGACAGCGTGACGAACCGTTTGCCGCCGGGGGGATTGCGCCGGTCCCGCTGCCGGACCCACCGGTCGTCTACGGGACCGCCGAGGGGCAGGGCATCCGCGTGAGCGTGGTGACCGACGGGCTGACCTACCCGTGGGGTTTTGCATTCCTTCCCGACGGTAGCGTGCTCGTGACCGAACGATTGGGCACGCTCCGGGTGATCCGCGACGGCGTGTTGGAGCCCAATCCGCTGGCCGGCCTTCCCCAGGTCTATACCGGTACTGCCCTGGCCGGCCTGATGGATGTGGCGGTACACCCGGATTTTTCCGACAATCGATGGGTGTATCTGACCTACTCGCAACCGACCGACGCCGGGTCCACCGTGGCGCTGGCACGCGGTCGTCTGGACGGGCAGGTGTTGTCGGAGATGCGCGACCTCTTTGTGAGCGAGGCCGATGGCGCCGCTGCAGGGGCGTCACGGATCCTGTTCGCACCAGACGGCACGCTGTTCATGACGCTGGGGGGCGCGTTCGGGGGACGCCGTCCCAGCGCGCAGGACCCGGCCAGCCATGTGGGTAAGGTGCTGCGCCTCCGCGACGATGGCACCGCGCCCGACGACAACCCGTTCGTCGGGCAATCGGGGCATCTGCCTGAAGTGTTCTCGCTGGGGCACCGGAACCCGATGGGCATTGCGCTCCACCCGGAAACGGGTGAGCTGTGGGCCAGTGAACACGCCCCGCAGGGTGGCGATGAGGTCAACATCATCCGGGCGGGGCAGAACTACGGCTGGCCGGAGGTCTCGTACTCCCGTGAGTACACGGGACAGCGGGTCTCCGAGCGTCCGTGGCGTGAAGATCTCGAACAACCGGAAATCGTCTGGATCCCATCCATCGGTCCGTCGGGACTGTTGTTCTACACCGGCGATCGCTTTCCCGCCTGGCGGGGCGATCTCTTCGTCGGATCGCTGATGACCGGTCGCGTCGAGCGGACGGGACACCTGGAGCGGATTAAGTTCAACCGGCAGGGGCTCGAGCAGCGACGGGAGTGGCTGCTGGCCGACCTCCGGCGACGTATCAGAGATGTCAAACAGGGTCCTGATGGATTGATCTACGTGCTGACATCCGGCAGTTTTCTCGGGGTCGACCCGACTCGAGGCGATGCCGCGCTCCTGCGAATCGAACCGGTCGATGAATGAGTAGACTCGCCACCGCCCTGCGGCGAGATTGGTCAGTGCGATCGTGGTGGATGAATCTTATCTTCTACTTTTGTGTGTATATGGCCGTTTTTTACGTGCCGTTTGATCTGTTTGTGAAGCCGATGGCGACGGACGACGAGATCTGGTTTGGCCTCGTCTTGAGCGGTCCCTGGGCCAAGGCCACCGAGCCTCTGCACTGGTTCATCTACGGGGCCGGGGCCTACGGGTTCTGGAAGATGAAGTCGTGGATGTGGCCGTGGGCGGCCGTGTACGCCGCGCAGGTCGTTATCGCCATGTTTGTGTGGAACGTCATCAACGACGGGGGCGGTGGCTGGCGGGCAGGCGCGGTGGCGGCCGTGTTCTTTATGGTTCCAACGGTAGCGCTGTGGCGAGCGAAGCCTCATTTCGCGGGAAGATAGCGGACCAATCATGAATAGATTGCAACGGAGACACGTCGCTGTGGTCGCGCTCGCCGGGATGGCGCTCGCGGGGCGCGCGTACGCGCAGGGGCCGGAGCTTGGCGGTGACTATTCGACCGAGGACTGGCCCTTCGTCGGCGGAGACCAGTCGAGTTCACGCTACTCGACCCTCACCGACATCTCGACCGACACCATCGACCGCCTGGGCGGAGCGTGGGTCACCCGCCTCGACGGCGGCGGGTCGTCTCGGTCGACGCCGGTCGTGAAGGACGGTGTTCTCTATCTGACCGCCGGGGCCAGTGTGCTGGCGATCGATGGCGCGACCGGTGACACGGTCTGGCGCTGGCAGTCTGACGACCCCGAGGCGCGGATGGTGCCCACCTGGCAGGGGGTCGGACTGGGTGACGACCTGGTCTTCGTCGGGTTGGGGAGCGCGCAGGTGGCCGCCCTCCGTCAGGATACCGGTGAACTGGTCTGGGCCGAATCGGCCGGCAGCGTGCCACAGCAGGCCGGCGAGTCGGTCACCACCGCGCCGATGCATGCGCGAGGCACAGTTTTCGTGGGCGTGGCCAACGGTGACAGCGGCGGCCAGGGGCGCGTCGTTGCCCTGGACGCGGCCACCGGCGAGATCGACTGGACGTTCTTCGTCGTGCCCCGTCCGGGCGAGTTCGGTCACGAGACGTGGCCGCAGGATTCGAACATCTGGGAGGTGGGCGGCGGCGGCGTCTGGCTGAACGGCACCGTGGATCCGGAGCTGGGGCTGGTGTATTTCTCCACCGGCAATCCGGTGCCGATGTTCGGTGGCGAGGTGCGCGAGGGCGACAACCTGTTCACGGCGTCGGTGCTGGCCCTCGATATGGAGACCGGCGAGCGACGGTGGCACTTCCAGGTGGTGCGTCACGACATCTGGGACGCCGACATCGCGACGCCGATGCTGCTCTACGAGGTGGAGATGGGAGGCCAGACCCGCAAGGCGCTGGCCGCGATCCGGGCCGATGGCCTGCTGTTTCTGTTCAACCGGGAGACCGGCGAACCGCTGATTCCGATCGAACAGCGACCGGTGCCGCAGGACGCGGATCTGCTCACGGCGGCGACCCAGCCGTTTCCGATCGGCGCCGAGAGCATCATTCCAGACTGCTCCTATTGGCGAGACCGGGTGCCCCCGCCGTTCGAGCTGAGTTGCAGTGCCTTCACGCCCCCCTCGGTCGGCCAGGAAACGGTGGTCGCGCTCAGCTCGCCCATTCCGATGGTGCGCGTCACACCGATGTCTTTCAGCCCACAGACCGGGTATATCTACGCACAGGGCCGCGGGCACGTCGGGCGTGCCAAGCGTTTCGCGGATCCGTGGATCTCTGACAATCGCCCCGGCGGCTACCTGAGACTTGGACTGCCGGAGTCGACCGGCGTCCTGGCGGCCGTCGATCCCCGCACCAACACCGTGGCCTGGAAGCAGGAGCTGCCGGGTGGGCGGCTCGGTACCAGCGGTCCGTTGGCCACGGCCGGCGGTCTGGTGTTCTGGGGTGCGGCCGATGGGCAGCTCGACGCGTATGACGCTCGCAGCGGCGAGCGTCTGTGGGCGTTCCAGGCGACACCGGCCGGGACGCGGCTGCGTCCGGGTCCGGCCGCGACGTATGCCGTCAACGGCAGGCAGTACGTCGCCATCCCAATGGGCAGTGAACTCTGGGCGTTCGCGCTCGATGGCACCGTGCCGCCACGCGACGTCCCGTCGGCCGAGCCGTTGTCAGACCTGGTCCGGTGGACCGGTCCTCCTCCCCGGGAGACCAACGAAGTGGAGACTTCCACCGTGCGCGAGAATCCCTCCTGGTCGTTGGGTGGCACCAGAGGCGCCATCGACGAGCACGCGTTCAACCCGCAGCGCGCACAGGTGACGGTCGGCGCGCGGCTGCGGTTCATCAACAACGGTGCGCTGGCGCACACGGTGGTGGCGCAAGACGGCAGCTGGACCACCGGCGTCATCGAGCCCGGACTGTTTGACTACGTCACCTTCGACCAACCGGGCACGTTCTCGTTCCACTGCGAGGAGCACCCCTGGGCGCTCGGTGAAGTGACGGTTGTGCCGTAACTCGTTGTCCCGTGGGAACGGGGGCGAGCGCGCCCGGGGTCGACGCCCTCATACGAAACGACGGATGGTCATGACTCGACTGCAGAGAAGATTTCTTGCCAGCCTGGCCGGCGCCTGGGTGACGCAGCTCGACGGCGGCGCAGCGTCGCGGGCGACCCCGGTGGTCCAGCCCGGCACCTTTCTCTACCACTGTACCGATCATCCCTGGGCCATCGGCGAGATCACCGTGGTGCCATGAGACCCGCTCACGGCCCTGGTCGGTGTCGTTCGCGATGCCGCTGACCGACGCACGGCTTGCCACGGTGTTGGCCAGACTCGGTCTGTCGAGCCCGCCCACGGTCGACCGGGCGGGGCTCGATCGACTCTACGGCGCCTGGTGCCAGTCGGTACCGTTCGACAACACGCGCAAGCTGATTACGCTGCGCTCCACCGCGCCCGGCCCGTTGCCAGGCATCGATCCTGTCGATTTTCTCGACACCTGGCTCGAGCATGGTGTCGGGGGCACGTGCTGGCCGTCGTGCAACGCGTTCTATACCGTGGTGGTGGCGTGTGGCTTCGACGCGACGCGCGTGACCGCCTCGATGGCGGACCTGGGCCCGCCAAACCACGGTACGATTCTGGTGGGTCTCGACGGTCGCGACTACCTGGTCGACACGTCGATGTTGCTCAACCGAGCCGTCCCTGTGACGCGTGACGAGACCGGGATCGATGACGACCCGTTGAAGCCAGTCGAGTACGAAACAGTCGACGGTGCCGTCAGGTTGTGGTTCGAGTTTGTCCGCCGCGACGAGACCTTCTCGATTCCGTGTCGTCTCATGACGCGGGGCGTTGACGAGTCGGTGTTTGACGCCCTGTACGAGGCGTCGCGCCGTGTCGGGCCGTTCAACGATCAACTGGTGGCGACCCGAGATTTTCCGGACCGGGTCGTGGCCATGCACGCGCGGTGGGAGACGAGCCGATTCCGTGACGGCAGCGTGGTCACGGTAGAACACGATGGCGCCGGCCTGCGCAATGCCCTCATCGGCACGATCGGGCTCTCGCCGGCGTTCGTTGATGCCTGGGCCGCCAGCGGGGCGCTCGAGGCCTCTCTCGGAGAGCGACCGCCCCCGACCGGTCCGGCCATGCCCGCGGTTCCGCCATCACGGCGGGGGCGCGAGAAAGACACCCCGAACGTCCATATTGAGGAATAATACAGATCGGGTGTCTAAATACTTGGAGGAGAACGTGTGGACTCGATAATGCGGCGCCGGCTGTTCTGGGTGATGCTGGTGGTCGCCGTGGTGCTGATCGGGAGCGCCTCGTCCCAGTTCGGGGCGGGAGAGGAGCCACTCAGCTTCAGCGAATTCATTCGGTTGGTGGACTCCGGCCAGGTCGACCGCGTCGAACTCACTGGAAATGAGATCGTCGGCACGTCGTTGAGCGGCGAGCCGTTCCGCACCTACGCACCAATCCAATACGACGGCCTCGCCAACAAGCTGATCGAACGCGACGTGGTGATCCAGGCCAAGGCGGAGACGCCGAGCGCCTGGCTGACTCTCCTGTACGGATGGGGGCCGATGTTGCTGATCATCGGCTTCGTCATCTTCTATATGCGGCAGGCGCAGAGTGGCGGCAACGCGGCGATGTCGTTTGGCAAGAGTCGGGCCAAGCAGTCATCGAGCACGCAAAAGAAGGTGACTTTCGCTGATGTCGCCGGTGTGGACGAGGCGAAGGAGGAATTGCAGGAGATTATCGATTTCCTCCGAGATCCGCAGAAGTACCAGAAGCTGGGGGGCCGGATTCCGAAAGGCATCCTGCTGACGGGACCTCCCGGCACCGGAAAAACGTTGCTCGCGCGCGCCGTGGCCGGCGAAGCCAGTGTGCCGTTTTTCTCGATCAGCGGGTCCGACTTCGTGGAGATGTTCGTCGGTGTCGGCGCATCCCGGGTCCGCGACCTGTTCGAGCAGGGGAAGAAGAACGGCCCCTGCATCGTGTTTATCGATGAAATTGACGCCGTCGGTCGGCATCGCGGCGCCGGGCTGGGTGGCGGCCACGACGAGCGGGAGCAGACGCTGAACCAGTTGCTGGTCGAGATGGACGGGTTCGAGTCGAATGAAGGGGTCATCCTGGTGGCGGCCACCAACCGTCCCGACGTGCTGGACCCCGCGTTGCTGCGGCCCGGGCGGTTTGACCGCCGGATTTCGGTCGACCGGCCGGATGTCGCTGGCCGGAAGGGCATCCTCGAGGTCCACGTGCGCAAGACGCCGCTGGCCGATGATGTCGATCTCCACGTCCTGGCTCGGGGCACCGTTGGCTTCTGCGGCGCGGATCTGGCCAACCTCGTCAACGAGGCGGCGCTCCACGCGGCGCGGTACAACCAGAAGACCGTGACGATGCAGGACCTGGAATTCGCCAAGGACAAGGTGATGATGGGGTCGGAGCGCCGCTCGCTGGTGCTCAGCGACGAGGAAAAGCAGGTCACGGCGATCCACGAGGCGGGCCACGCCCTGCTTGGCTCCGTGCTGGAGCACGCGGACCCGGTACACAAAGTGACGATCATCCCGCGGGGCCAGGCGCTCGGGATGACGCAACAGCTGCCGGTGGACGACAAGCACAATTACTCGGCCGAACATCTGAATGACCGGCTCGCGGTGCTGCTCGGCGGACGGATCGCCGAGGAGATCACGAACACGGCGGTGACCACCGGCGCCGGTAACGACCTCGAACGCGTGACCGACCTCGCGCGCCGGATGGTGTGTGAGTGGGGCATGAGCGAGGCCGTCGGGCCGCTGACGTTCGGTCCGAAGGACGAGCAGGTGTTCCTGGGACGTGGTCTCGGCCAGCGGAAGACCTACAGCGAGTCCACCGCGAGCGCGATCGACCGCGAAATCAAGCGAATCGTCACCGAAAATTACGATCGTGCCCGGTCGATTCTCACGGAGGAACAGGGCGCGTTGCGACGGATCGCCGAAGAGTTGCTGATGCGCGAGGTGCTGTCCGGCGAGCAGGTCAAACAGATCGTCGCTGGTCAGCCGCTGGCGGCGCCGGTCGACTCTGTGCCCGTCACACCGGACCAACCTGCCCTGCCCGAGCCCGATCGACCCACGGTCGTTCCGTCGCTTGGCAAGCCGGTGCCGCAGGAATAGGGCGCCGCACGAAACCACGCCGTCGGTCAAGGCTTGGCGACCGAGATGACGAGACAGATTTTCTCCGGAGTCGCCGCGACAGCGTGCGGCCTGATGCTTGCCTCGACGTCTGCATTCTCTCAGACGCCGCCGCCCATTGAGGGGCCGGCGGTCGACGGGTCGCCCGCCTGGTTCCTCCAAGGCTCCTTTCCAGACCCCGGTGGACGTACCCGGATCGATGGGGACGGCCGGGTGACGATCGTTCCACGCAGCGAGGCCGGCGGATACCGGACGTCCGCCGGCGAGACCCCCGGGTGCAGCCGCTCGCCGGTTTGCGGCAGCCGAGTGGGCCGTCGGCGCCAGGACCTCCAGCGTGTTCAGTGGGAACAAACGTTGGGGTACACGTTCACCTATCCGGAGATGCTGCCCCCCGGCTTGGGCGGGGTCCCGGCCGTGGCCCTTGATTCGAGCCACAACCTCTGGGTCTTTCAGCGCGCGGAGGCCGGCAAGCCGCAGCTCCTCAAGTTCGATCCGAACTACCGCCTCATCCTGAGTGTCGGTCCGGAACTGATCGGCTATCAGGACAAGGCACATGGCATGGCGGTCGATGCCGAGGACAACGTCTGGATCACCGCCACGCATGGCGCCACGGTGATGAAGCTGAGTCCGGAGGGCGAGCTGCTCCTGACGATCGGGGAGAGTGGCCGTCGGGGAGATTGGGACGAGGCCGCGGGGCAGCGGTTGCTGTGGCAGCCGGTGATGGTCGCCTTCGGTGCCAACGGTGACGTCTATATCGGCCAGGGACACGGCAACGAGAGTCCCAACGACACCGGTTCAGATGATCCCACCAACAACATCGGCGCCTCGAGGATCCTGCATCTCGACAGGCACGGCACCTTCATCAATCAATGGTTCGGCAACGAGGCCGGCCCGGGAAAATTCAACTCGGCCCATGGGCTGGCGGTCGATCCCGCGAACGGCGATGTCTGGATCGGCGACCGCGAAGACTACCGGATCGTCGTCTATGGTGGCGACGGCACGTTCCGTAAGACTCTCCCGATGAGAAATCTGCCGTGCGCCCTCTACTTCGATTCGCACGGCCAGCCGTGGATGGCCAGTGGGCAGGATGGCCAGTTCCTAAAGCTGAACCGAAACGGGAAGGTGCTCGGCGCGATCGGCAACGGCATGGGGATCGGACCCGGCCAGTTCATCGAGGCGAGCTACTGGGTCATGGACGCGGACGACAACCTGTACGCGGGCGACACGGCGGTTGGCCGCGTGACCAAGATGGTCGCGCCCCCGCGATAGGTGGACGTCGCGCTACCCGGCCGCACCTCTCACCCGCCAGTGCGTATCGCTGGCCAGCCTGCCAGTCTGCCGACACACAACGACCGCGATTCGGAACTACTGCTCCGGTGACGGCCGGCTCCACAGGGTCATTTCGTTGATCGTCCAACGCCACACCTCGGCGTTACCCAGCTGCCGGAATCGAAGCGCCGACGACCGGTTGGGTGGCAGGTCGATGTCCAGCACCACGGTGCGCCCACTCCGCGCGACGGCGGCAACCAGGTCCGCCAGGATACGACCGTCGAACAGGACACGATCAAATGTCTCACCGTCACCGGATGACTCGATACGTAAACGACGCGGATAATCGCCCCAGCTCCCACCCGTCACCTCGAACCGAACGCGCGCAATCGAACTCGGTGTACCGAACCGCAGGCTGACCCACTCGTTCCCGGTTTGAGCCGTACCCGTCGACCACCGCGTCTCGACGTCGCCGTCGAAGAGCAAGGGCAGACTCGCTGGTGCATGAGACGCGTCGGCGCGAAACGCGCTGGGCAACAGACGCCGCGCGTCGACGAGCGCCGTCTCCGTGCCGTCTTCGCCGTCGACCCGGGTGCTCCGATAGGGCCAGGGCACCTCGCCGAGGTCGAAGACGTGCGTGTCCCCAGCCGACTGGACTGCGGCCACTTGGTCGCGCTGTGCGCGTAGAGCGGCGGTCGTCGCCCGCGCCAGATCCTGGTCAACGTACAGCTGCTCATGCACGATGACGTAGCGAACCCCGATCGTGCGG
>Ga0310122_10003077_pt1 | contig 10596 bp, 7 predicted proteins | sample CB6_Bottom_1051__FD_203503 | JGI IMG/M metagenome (GOLD analysis project Ga0310122, IMG submission 203503) | Marine microbial communities from Western Arctic Ocean, Canada - CB6_Bottom_1051 | ecosystem: Environmental > Aquatic > Marine > Oceanic | place: Canada: Western Arctic Ocean | collected...
TGAGCCAGTGGCCGGCAACATGGGCGTAGTTCCCTCGGAAGATGAATTTTTGGAAGGACTTAGAGAGATCACAACCGGGCGTGGCGTGTCGCTGATTTTTGACGAAATTATCACGGGATTCTGCGTAGCGCTCGAAGGCGCACAGCGAATCTACGGAGTCACGCCGGACCTGACATGTTTCGGCAATATCGTCGGCGGGGGCATGCCTGTGGGCGCATATGGCGGGCGCGAGGAGATCATGAACGTCGTGTCTCCGCTCGGTCCTATGTATCAGGCTGGCACTCTATCCGACCATCCGGTTGCGATGGCGGCAGGCATTCAGACGATCCACCGGCTGCAACAATCAAGCGCCTATGAACAACTTGAAGAGAACGCCGCTCTCTTGGCCGATGGCCTGAACGATGGGTTCGCCGAGGCCTAGACTCCGCTGACTATCAATCGCGTCGGGTCACTGATGACGCTGTTCTTCAACCCAGGGCCGATCAATAGCTGGGAAACTGTCGCCAAGTCCGACCGCGAAGGCTTCGCAAGGTTCTTCCACAACATGCTGGACGAGGGCGTCTATCTGCTGCCGTCGTCGTTTGAAACATTGTTCGTGTCACTGGTTCACACGAAGGCGGACATTGAGCGCACGATCGAAGCGGTTCGCAACTCGCTGAAATAATCCTGTCGCTCAGCGTTCTACTTTGAGGATGCTCAAAAATGCCTCTTGAGGAATCTCGACAGTGCCCACACGTTTCATGCGTTTTTTACCTTCGGCCTGTTTTTCGAGCAGCTTGCGCTTGCGTGACACGTCGCCGCCGTAGCACTTGGCGAGAACGTTCTTGCGAAGCGCGCGGATATTCTCTCGGGCGATGATTCTGTTGCCGATCGCGGCCTGAATTGGCACCTCGAACATCTGGCGTGGGATCAATTCTTTCAACTTGTCCACCAGCGCCCTGCCCTGTCGAGCGGCCTCGCTGCGGTGGATCATGATTGAAAGGGCATCAACCGGTTCGCCCGCCACCAGGATGTCCAATTTCACAAGGTCGCCACTTCGGTATCCTGAAAAAGAGTAGTCCATCGAAGCATAGCCCGAAGTCTTCGCTTTCAGTTGGTCATAGAAGTCCATTAACACCTCGGCGAGAGGAACTTCGTACTCCAGCAGGACTCTTGCGTCTCCGCCGTCTCCCGCGCCGACGATAGAATTGCCGTACTGGAGATACTCCATCTTGTTGAAGATGCCTCTTCGGGTCTGCACGAGTTCCATGATCGGCCCGATGTAAGCGGCTGGCGTGATAATACTGAGGTCCAACCAGGGTTCCCTATAATCTTCGATACGCTGGGGTTGGGGAAGTTTCGCCGGGCTTTCAATCTCAATTTCCGAGCCGTCGGTCAACAGGATGTTGTAGGCCACGCTTGGCGACGTGGCTAGCAGGTCGACATCGTACTCCCGCTCCAATCGCTCTTGGACGATGTCCATATGCAGCAGTCCCAGGAATCCGCAGCGGAAACCCGTGCCCAGAGCCAGCGACGATTCGGGAGTGAACGTTAACGCCGCGTCATTCAATTGAAGTTTCTCCAGCGCCTCTCTCAGTGCCAGATATTCTTCGCCATCTGCCGGATAGAGTCCGGCGAACACCATAGGCTTAAGGGTCTCGTAGCCTGTGAGTGGCTCCGACGCTGGTCGGGCCGCCATTGTCAACGTGTCGCCCACCGGAGCGTCACCGACGCTCTTGAGTCCCGTTGCGACGTATCCGACTTCACCTCTCTTCAGAGACGTTGATTTTGTGGGACCGGGTTGGAAGTAGCCGACTTCGAGAATTTCGCTCTCTTTGTCGGCGGACATCACCCTGATCTTGCCTCTGGATGAAACCTCCCCGTCCAACACCCGAACGTAGGCGACCACGCCTTTGTATGGGTCGTACTTGGAGTCGAAAATCAGCGCGCGCAAAGGCGAGTCTGATTCGCCTTTCGGGCTCGGCACTCTGTCAACTATGGATTGGAGCAACTCATCAATACCCTGCCCTGACTTGGCCGAAACCATGTGAACTTCGTCGGCATTGAACCCGAACGCCTGCTGAACTTCCAGCGAAACGCGCTCAGGTTCAGCGATATCGAGGTCGATCTTGTTCACGACTGGGATAATTTCCAGATCGTGCCCCATCGCCAGATAGACGTTGGCGAGCGTCTGCGCCTGAATTCCCTGAGTTGCGTCCACGATCAGCAACGCCCCTTCACAGGCGGCGAGACTACGGGAGACTTCGTAGGAGAAATCGACGTGACCGGGTGTGTCGATGAGGTTGAGTTGGTAAACCTGCCCATCTGCCGCGGTGTAACTCATCCGCACGGCTTGGGCTTTGATGGTTATTCCTCGCTCACGCTCAAGATCCATCGAGTCCAGAACCTGCTCAACCATATCTCTGGCATCAACGGTGTTGGTTGCCTGGAGGAGACGGTCCGCAAGAGTGGATTTTCCGTGGTCGATGTGGGCGATTATGCAGAAGTTTCGTATGTCGTCAGCGTGATCAGAACTCATGAATTGATGGTAGCATACGGAATTTTGACCCAACAAGCGTCAGGCGTCAATTCGACACTGTTGATATGTCAACTGCGCCCGAGCGCGAACTGTCGAACGTTGAAAGTGATTGAAGAAAAAACTTCGTCGGCGCGGCGAATACTATCAAGAGCGGACATGATAGATAACACGTCCCGTTGCGAATAGTTATCAAGGATGAACGGGTTGTGCTGCCAGGATTCAATGTTCATACGAAACATCGTCGCGGTGTCACGGTCAGAAACTCTCACAGGTGTAACCTGGTCGATTAAACAATTCAGGCCCGCTGAGTTTACTAACTCTTCGACCGTCGGACCCAGATACAGGTTATTAGACTGGCCGACAAGCATCCGAGTCAAAATATCTAGATAGTTGACAAACACTGGATTGTCGGTGTCGATGCTCTGGTTTTCTTCAATCAAAAGCCTGCCGTCTCGGCTCAGGAAGTCGAGCCATCGAGAGACAACGACAGTCGGGTCAGAAATGTGAGTCAAGAGATACCGAGCGTACATAAGGTCTGCCGGAGGGCCGGGGGGCGGATTGCCTGTCACGTCGTGTAGGTAAAACCGCGTTGTTGCGTGTTCCCTGCTCCGGGCCGAGCGGATGAAATGATTGGATATGTCAAGCCCAATCACCGATGCTGATGGAAATGCATCTGCCAGCATGCGCGTGGCGTATCCCGGACCGCATCCGAGGTCAATGGCATATTTGACTGATTCAGGTCCGGCATGACGGATGAATGCCGCCGAGGTTGGCTCGAAGACTTGGGCTAATAGCGCCAGAAGTTGATCCGCGAGCATTGAGTCACCGAATGCGTAACTCTGATCTTCAGTCATGAGAGCGATTCTGAGTCTCGGCGCTTATCGTGATTCCCACGTGTTTTTTGCTGGTGGGGAAGGGGAGACTCGAACTCCCACGCCTTTCGGCACATGATCCTAAATCATGCTCGTCTACCAATTCCGACACTCCCCCGCAGATTTCTGAATGGAATATGGGTAATTATACCGTCGCTGCCGTTGTGGTGTCGAACAGTCCATCGCGTGCTGACTCGTGGAGTCTGGTACGATGCGACAGCACCACGCAGAGTTAATGCGATTCGTCGAAATATAGCTAGGAACTCGATATGGAGATCACAGATTTCAAAACGTTCATCATGCGCGGAATCGCGCGAAACTGGCTATCCGACAGATCAGGGACGTCGAGGAATCTTGCTTATCAACCCCACGGAGCGTGAAATGTATCTTGGAGTCCAGGGGCTGATGCTAAAAGATCTGAACGAAGTCACCGAAGCGACAATGACAAACATTCGAGACCACGGGTTCACCGGAGCGGCTTGCCGGTACCTTGAAGAACCTTTGGAAACAACCGAATCAGATGCGAAGCGCCTTCGTGAAATAATGAATGTTGGGGGCGTCAACCCGTGCCAGACGGCGGCCCAGCACCCCGATCTGATCGACCCGGACCCGGACAAGCGGGCCAAGGGCGTTTGGGCCATGCAACTCATGTGCAAGGTGGCTCGTTGGCTGGGCGGGGACAACCTCTATGTCAGGTCCGGCAGAGTGCACCCTAATGGCTCGTGGTATGCCCACCCCGACAACTACAAACCTGAGACATTCGAGACGCTGGTCTACAGTCTCAAAAGGGTGTGCGAAGCGGCAGAATCTGAAGGCACGATGCTAGCGATTGAAGACCACACGCTATCGATATTGGACACTCCAGAACGCATCGCCGAGCTAATCGAGGTCGTGGGATCAGACACCCTTCGATTTAACATGGATCCGGTAAATTTCGTGGGCAGCGTTCCCGAGGCGTTCTCCACAACCGAATTGATAGACTATCTCTTCGACGTTCTCGGATGCTACACGATCTGCGGCCATGCAAAAGATTTGTTCCTTCAGGACAGATTGGTTTTGCATGTTGAAGAGACGGTGATCGGACAGGGAATCGTCGACAACGCCCGGTATCTGCAAAGGTCTGAAGAGGCGTGCCCCTGCGGCTTCGTTCAGATCGAACGTCTGCCCGATGATCAGATACCTGCCGCGCGCAAAGCGTTATATGAAATCGGAATCGAAGCCGGCGTTGAATGGCTCGACATAGACTCCTAACCGTTCCTAACCGATGCCGATGTGAAATGCAGTCGAGTTTGGCGCTACAATATTCAATGAACGTCAAATTTCCAACCCGGAGCTGGATTCATCTAGTATCAATACAATCAGAAAACACATTTGAGGTGAGAACTACATGGCCAAGCAATTTCAACACAGCGAGGATGCTCGAAGAGAGCTCATGGTGGGTATCGAGACACTTGCGCGTGCCGTGGGCGTGACACTGGGGCCTGCCGGCAGGAACGTAGTTCTCGATCAGGACTTTGGTCCTCCTCAGATTTGCAGCGACGGCGTGACAATCGCTAAGGAAATTGAGCTTCCAGATGCGTTCCCGAACATGGGAGTGCAGTTACTGAAAGAAGCCGCGTCGAACACGAACGATGACGTCGGTGATGGCACCACTACTTCGACGGTTATAGCCCACAATATGGTGCGTGAGGGGTTTAAGAACCTTGCCGCCGGAGCGAACCCGATGGCGCTCAAAAAAGGCATCGATTTGGCCGTCGATGCCATTCGCGGTGAGATTGCAAATATGTCCCGACCAGTCGAAGGTCGAGAGCAGATTGGACAAGTTGCGATTCTATCTTCCCATGATCCAGAGATGGGTAATTTGCTGGCCGACATTTTGGATAAAATCGGAAGTGAAGGAATCGTGACTGTTGAGGAATCCAAAGGCATGGGATACGAGGTCGAGTATGTCGAAGGCATGCAGATCGACCGAGGGTACCTCTCCCCTTACATGGCGACTAACCAGGAACGAATGATCGTCGAGATAGATGCGCCTCGAATACTACTCACCTCTGAGAAGATTTCATCGGCCTCTGAACTAGTCCCCATTCTTGAAACCATCAGCGCGACCACCAAAAATATCATCATTATTGCAGAGGACATCGACGGAGAAGCTCTGGCCACGCTGGTGGTAAACAAGCTGAGGGGCAACCTCAACTGTCTTGGAATCAAGGCTCCCGCTTTTGGCGACCGCAGGGCCGCTATCCTAGACGACATGGCCGTCCTATTTGGAGCCAACGTCATCAGTTCCGACGCCGGCCGAACGCTAGATTCTGTCACGTTAGACGATCTGGGGACCGTTCGGCGAGTGATCGCGACGAAAGATGAGACTACATTCGTGGAAGGTGGCGGAGACCAGGTAAATATCCACGCCCGAATCGGCCAGATTCGCCAACAGGCCGAGGAGACCTCGTCCGATTACGACCGCGAAAAGTTGGAGGAACGAGCCGCCAAGCTGTCCGGCGGGGTGTCGGTTCTAAGGGTTGGAGCCGCAACCGAAATCGAGCTTCGCGAGAAGCGCCAGCGACTCGAAGACGCCATCGCAGCCACCCGGGCGGCTATGGCAGAAGGAATTGTTCCAGGCGGCGGTGTTGCGCTATTGCGGGCTTCCAATGCTACTTTGGCGAATATCGACGCCACTGGCGACGTTCTCACTGGCGTTCAAATAGTGGCGCAGGCTGCCAACTACCCAATTATGTTGATCTCTGAAAACGCTGGTCTCAGCGGTGAAATCGTTCTTGACAAAATCAGGCAAGGCGAGGGCGACTACGGATTCGATGCAGAGATCGGCGAATATGGTAGCATGTTCGAAATGGGAATCGTTGACCCTGCCAAAGTGACCCGGTCGGCTCTTGAAAACGCCGCCAGCGTTGCCGGAATGGTGTTGACGACTGAGTCGTTGATAACCGAATTGAACCCAATGAAACTGCCTGCTCCATTCGACGACTAATTGTGATCGCACAACAGGCAAAAACTTAACTGCGTTGTCCCCCATACAGGGCCGCCCGTTCCTGGGGGATGACGCCGACTTGCGAAACCGCGTACCTGCCAGCGCCGTATCCAAATACGAGATGTTTCAGGCGATGATGGAAGAAGAAAAATCACAGGTGTCCGAGGTCGAAAACCAACCAGACGACGGCCAGGAATACACAATCAATGTCAAAGGCGTGACCAAGAACTTCGGCGCGCTGATTGCGGTGGACAACCTTTCGTTTGCTGTTCGGAAGGGTGAGATCGCCGGGTTCTTGGGGCCAAATGGCTCTGGCAAAACGACCACGATGCGGATGTTGACTTCCTACTACACTCCCGATCGAGGCTCCATTACGATCAACGGCGTCGACACTCAGGAGAACGATCTCGAAACGCGTGCATCCATCGGCTATCTGCCAGAAAACAATCCTCTGTATGAGGACATGCTTGTTTCAGAATACCTCGCGTTCGTCGCAGAGTTGAGAGGATTGTCAAAGTCAGAGCGCAAGGAAAATCTTGATCAGACCGTGGAGGAAACTGGCCTCCAGAACGTTTACCACCGTCCGATTCACGAGCTGTCCAAGGGTTACCATCAGAGGGTAGGGCTGGCACAGGCGATCCTGCACCACCCAACAATTCTCGTGCTGGACGAGCCTACGGAAGGGCTTGACCCCAATCAGCGCATCACAATTCGCGACCTGATCCGCAATCTTGGGGGCGAACGAACAGTGCTTTTGAGCACACACGTGATGCAGGAGGTCGAGAACACCTGCCAGCGCGTGTTGGTGATCAGTCAGGGAAACTTGGTTGCCAACAGCCCCGTGGATGAACTTCTCCAACAAGCTATGGAACTGCGATCCGTCTATTTGGAGGCGGAAGGCAACCAGATCGAAAGCGGTCTAGCGACATTGGATTCTATTTCTGAAGTCGAGCCTTTAGAGAGTGATGGCGGTCGCAAGAGATACCGGATATCGATGTCTGGAGACGTCGACGCGCGAGCGGATATATTCCATCTTGCCAAGAAGCGAGACTGGATTTTATGGGAGTTGCACGAGGAACGTCCCAGGCTGGAGGACGTGTTCCATAGTCTCACCGTCGGCGCAACGGAATCCTCGGAGAGCGCGAACTAAATGTTTCGTTCTCCCCTACTGACGCTCGTCAAAAAAGAGGTCAAAGGCTACTTCGACCAACCCGCGACATACATCATCATCGTCCTGTTTGTGGCAGTTATATCCACAGTCTATTTCAGAACTGCCCCGATTCTGGGCGAAGCGTCGCTCAGGCCGATGTTTACGGTCGACCTTGTGATAGACCAACCATCGCTGCCCTGGCTCCTAGCAGTATTCGTTCCTGCTGCCACGATGCGGCTGCTCGCCGAAGAAAACCGCGACGGGACACTCGAAATATTGCTCACCCACCCCATAAAAGGCTGGGTCGTTTTGATGTCGAAGTTCATATCCGGATTTCTGTTCGTTGCCCTCATGATAGTGACCACGATTGGGATTCCCATTGCGGTTCAGACCGCAGGAGACCTCGATGTTGGCGCGGCGATCGGGCAGTACATTGCCAGCCTTTTCCTGGCTGCTTCGTTCGTCTCTATCGGCCTGTTCACGTCCAGTTTGACCCGAAATCAGATTATTTCGTTCATCCTGGGCTTCGCCATGACTATGATCCTGATGATAGTCGGCCGAGACGAAGTCGCTGTCACATTGCCGGCTAAGCTCGCAGCCTTGTTACAGGACCTGTCTCCGGTTACGCACTTCTCCAGCATTGCGCGAGGGGTGATTCATCTTCGGGACGTGATCTACTTTGTCGCTTTGATATCAACGTTCCTGAGCGCGACGTTCCTGATGATCAGAGGCCGCACTCTCAGCCACAAAAGCACTCAATACCGCAACCTCCAGCTTGGCGTGGCTGGCTTGATCATATTTTCTGTTCTCGTCGGTTGGTCAGGTACGACAATTGGTGGCCGACTCGACCTCACCGAAGACAAACTGTTCACCATGAGTCCAGCGACTTCACAAATACTTGCACAGCTTGACGACATTCTCACGGTGGAAGTGTTCGAGTCGGACGAACCGCCTCCCCAGATAAAATTGGTCACACGAGACGTCAACGATTTCTTGGACGATTTTGTTGCAAGCTCTGACGGCAAGGTCCGACTCGTTAAACGGTTCCCCGCTGACAATGAAGACGAAGCCCGCAAGGCATCTCTTGCCGGCGTCCCTCCTGTTCAATTCAACCGCCAGAGCCAGAGCGAATTGCAGATCACAACGGGATACCTGGGCCTCGCGATGACATACATCGATCAGCGCGAGGTGTTGCCGTTTATTTCCACCGTGGACGGTTTCGAATATCGGCTTGCTTCTCTTGCGAACAAAATGCTGCAAGAACAGAAAAAAACCGTAGGATTTTTTACCGGACACGGCGAAAAAACGGCGGCTGCAGGATTCCAGACCTTTGCGGGCCTACTCTCGGACGCCTATGAAGTGGTCGATATTCCCATCGAAGAGGACGTCGCTCCAGACCTGTCAGGCATCGATGTGGTTATTGTCGGAGGCCCAAATCGCCACATCCCCGATCTCGCAGCCGATGCATTGCGCCAATTTATCGATTCCGGCGGCCAAGCCATGCTAATGATCGACTCGGTCCTGATAGACCAGTCTAGACTAATCGCTCAACCCAATTTGAACAGCTTCGGTCAGTTCCCTGCCGAGTATGGCGTGGTCGTCGAGAACGATCTGGTGTTCGACATGCAGGCGAATGAAACGCTGTCGTTCGGCACACAACTGGGAAGCGTATTCCTGCCTTATCCGTTCTGGCCTCGCGTCCCTGTCGTCGACGAAAAGGTCGCCGGCAACGTATCCACCGCTCTCATGCCGTGGGCCAGTTCTCTCGGCATAATAGAAGATGCCCGAACCCGAATCGATGTAATTCCGCTTGTCGAAACCACTGAATTTGCTTCAATCGACTTCAACTACGGAGATGTGCGGCCAAACTCGCCCACACTCAATGACCCTGTCGGAATTAATCAGGTGCAGAGCCTGATGGGCGTCGCAATTTCAGAACGCCAAAACTCCCCTGATGATTCATCATTCAGGCTCGTTGTTTTTGGCACATCCCGTTGGCTGATGGATGGGATCACCGACAGGTCCCAGCAGAATCTGGCGATGGGACTGAATCTAGTTGATTGGCTCGCTCAGGAGGACGCTCTGGCCTCCGTGAGGTCTAAAGCAGTGACGGCCCGTGATTTGTTGTTCAACTCGACCACCCATGAGAACGTTGCCCGCTGGTCCAACGTCGCGGGTGTTCCGTTGGCCCTAATCGCATTCGGTCTATTCAGATCCGCTCGGCGCCGGCGTTTCGGCATGTCACAGTATGGTCAAACGAGTGCTAGTCAATCTCGGTTCCGCCTTAGGCGACGAGCCAAGCCGCCCAAGGATGATGAAGGTGACTCAGAGTGAAGAGTAAACAACTCGGTTACGTCTTGATGGCGCTCATCGTCGTCGGGATCGCGGGTCTCGTCATTCGGGTCATCGCACGGACCGGACCTGAAGACATGCTCGCCGGTCTCGTTCAGGTGTCGAGAGAGGCCAGTGACAAGATCATTATCACGAGTGATGAATTTGAGGCAGAGCTTGTCCGACTCGGCGATGAGAACACCGGATACGCTTGGTTCATCAACGACGAGCCGGTGTTCGTGCCCAAGCTTGAACAGTTCTGGCTTGCGGTCTCGGACCTGTACAGCGCTCAGCTAATTGCCGAAAATCCCTCTAGCCAGACTCGCATGGGAGTCGCTGACGGCGAGGGCGTTCAGGTGTCATTCTTCCAAGATCGGCGCTCGCTTCAAGAGAAATTCATTGTGGGGACATGGAAGCCAGAAATCAGGCTTTGCTATGTTCGACGAGCGGGCCATGACGAGGTTTATGGAGTGCCTTGTCCTCTGGGAAACATTTTCGATCCGATTCCCGACGGTTGGAAGAACCCTGTGGTCGTGGCGATTCCGCCGCAGGAGATTGCGTCCGTGGAGTTCACGTATCTGGATGAGCGGTTCTTGCTGATAATGAATCCGGATGAGGAATGGGTAGTTGTCGGCGAAGATGGAGAAGTGATTCCAGCCCACCCGTTGGCAGTCAATTCAGTATTCGGCGCCTTGCAGGTGCTGGTGTCATCCGGTTTCGCTGAGGAAGAAGTAGC
>Ga0310122_10003078_pt1 | contig 10593 bp, 6 predicted proteins | sample CB6_Bottom_1051__FD_203503 | JGI IMG/M metagenome (GOLD analysis project Ga0310122, IMG submission 203503) | Marine microbial communities from Western Arctic Ocean, Canada - CB6_Bottom_1051 | ecosystem: Environmental > Aquatic > Marine > Oceanic | place: Canada: Western Arctic Ocean | collected...
AACGGAAATACCGAGTTTTCGCACAACTGATTTCGGCAAATCTTTCAAAATTCGTTCAGCTCTAGTCATGAGCGATTGACGTGATGTTTTCAACAGACGATATGTAAGATTCTGCCGCATGGCAGGCATATCCTGATAACTCCTCAGCACTTCTTCCAATAACGCTAAAGTCACCTTGTCACATCTGAGCGCTCGATAAAGTGGATTATCGTGCAGTTTTTTCACGATTCCTTTTTTCCCGCAGACAAGTCCCGCCTGAGGACCTCCGGGGAGTTTGTCGCCTGAAAAAGTTACCAGATGTGCCCCTTGCTTCAGTACCTCGCTCACCACTAGTTCACCGGGAAGATTAATCTCTTTCATGTCGAAAAGTGCGCCGCTTCCGAGATCAGCAATGAGAGGGATACGCTTCTTACGGGAGAGCTTACCAAGACTTGCAATGGCAACTTCTGCCGTAAATCCTTCAATCCGGTAGTTACTCATGTGAGCGTAAAGAATGGCGGCGGTTCTAGGCGAAATGGCATTCAAATAATCTTTTTCATGAGTGCGATTGGTGGTTCCTACCTCTTTAAGAATGGCACCGCTTTTGGCAATCACTTCCGGAATGCGGAAAGAGCCGCCGATCTCCACAAGTTGCCCGCGAGAGATAATCACTTCCTTCCCTTCCGCTACAGTGTTAAGCGCTAACAGGACAGCGGCGGCATTGTTGTTCACGGCAAGGGAAGCCTCTGAGCCGGCGAGAGCGTTTAGGAGTCCGGAAATGTGACTCAGACGTTCGCCCCTTTTACCAGAATTTAGATCAAGTTCCAAATTGGCATAGCCGGTAACTGTGCGGATTGCCTGCTCCATCATGCGAAACGAAAGCGGAGCACGTCCCAATCCCGTATGCAGTACAATGCCCGTTCCGTTGATTACCTGTCTTAAGCTCCGCTTTGCTGACTTCAGTACGTTTTGCTGGATACGCTGACTGATCTGCTCCCGGGTGCCGGGTATCTCGCTGTCAACGGCGTCTCTGCGCATATCCGACAACTCCGAGCGAATCAATTCGGTAACATAACTTCGCGGTGCGGAAATGGAGCTCATATCCAAGTTCTCTAAGATGGAATTGACAGATGGAAGTTCACGCAGTTTCATTTATTACCTCGAGTACAAAAGGTAGAAGGATGAGAAGTCATTTGCAAGTGAAAGAACAAATTCTTCATGAAATTTTTCTTAAGTAGAGAGCCAGTAAAAAGGCACATCCCATGAAAATGGCTACAAATGGAAATACAACTTGAACACCGTGACTTTCTGCCAGTGATCCGCCAATTCCCGCGGCAAACGATCCCAATCCGAAACTGAGAAAGAATGAAATTCCATACCCCAATCCTCGATTTTCAGATGTGGTATATTGAGCAATTAGGGAGTTACCTATAGGCTGATAAGCGAAGTGTACCAATCCGAGCAGAATTCCGAATGCCAAGAGAGACGGTCCCGAATTGAGTCCAAAAGCTATCAGCAATGGTGTGTGAATTAAGAAAATGAGCGCAAGCAGAGTAGGCCGGTTGTACTTGTCTCCTAACCTTCCGCCGATTATCTGTCCACCGATTCCTGCTAATAAAACGATGGTAGAGAACAGTCCGCCCCGAACCACCACGTCCCAGTTCTCAAGGAGTCCGGTGGCATTCATGCTAAAATGAACCGGCATAAAGGTTTTGAATCCGTAAAATGTCAATCCCACAAAAACTGCAATAAGGTAATAAACTACTAAAGGTTTCATTCTCGTAACTTCTGTTTTTAAGACGTCTTCTTCCGTTTCGCCTTCACGGGCGGGGATGAAAACCGCTGTCGCCCCTGCCAGCAATAAGCAAAAGAGGCCTATCCCTGCATATGCCCAACGCCATGATCCCGCCACTGCCGCGAGGGATGCTAATAACGGTCCCGCAGCCAACCCGGCACTGCCGGCGATTCCGTGGTAACCCATGGCTCGGCTTGTCTGATGAATTCGTCGGGAGATGATGGTAAGTCCTGCGGGATGATAGATGGACGAAAAAAGTCCCAGAAAAACGAGAGCTATGGTTAGCATAGTCAAACTTGTGGAAAATGCGACAAATAGTGCTGATGCGGCGGCACCTGTTTGATAGACCAAAAGAAGTTTTCTGCCACCTACCTTTCCTTCGATCCAGCCCGCAGGAAGCGCTCCAAGTCCAAACATGAAATTAGAAAGTGTGTAAATCCAGCTCAAAGTCGCCAATGTGATAGCTTCGGCTGAAAATTCATTTTGGAGCACAATGAACAGAGCTGGGAAAAAAAGCATGCTGCTGTGGACAGCAAAATGGGAGAGTCCGGTAAGAGTGATGATTGTTTTAGATTCCGGTGTAAACATATCTTAAAAATTAGCCAGATGTTATCTGAAGACAAAATAGGGGTAAAACTTGTATTTTACCCCTCAAAATAGAACCATAGATTAGGAACAGAAATTTACCGGCGTTCCTTGATTCGGGCAGCTCTACCTCTGAGTTTCCGAAGGTAGTAGAGTTTTGCCCTTCTCACTTTACCTCGACGTACAACATCTATGTTGGCTATGATAGGAGTATGGAGAGGGAAAATACGCTCAACTCCTACTCCGGAAGATACTTTTCGAACAGTAAAAGTGGCATTTGTTCCAGATCCTTTCCTGGAGAGAACAACACCTTCAAATCTCTGAATGCGTTCCTTGCCACCCTCTACTACTTTCACGTTTACACCAACAGTATCGCCGGCACGAAAATCTGGGATATCGGTACGTAAATAATCTTCTGAAAATTGCTGTGGGTCCATAATTCTTACCTCAACTGGTTTGTTTTTCTTCGTATGCTTTCCAAAGGTCAGGACGACGTGATTGAGTTCTTTTTTCTCGCTCTTCCTGACGCCATTCTTCAATTTTTGCATGATGACCACTCAGGAGCACTTCAGGTACATTCATCCCTCTTACTTCCGCAGGCCTAGTATAATGTGGATGATCGAGAAGTTCGTTGGTAAAAGAGTCTCCCTGGGCAGATTCATCATCGCCTAATACTCCCGGAATCAATCGGACTACAGTATCAAGAATCACCAGCGTAGGGAGCTCGCCATTGGTCAAAACAAAGTCACCGATAGAAATCTCATCCGTTACAACTGATTCACGAATTCGCTCATCCATCCCTTTATAATGTCCTGATATGAATACCAAATCTCCATTCTCTGACAGTTCCTTGGATTTCACTTGTGTGAGCAGTTCGCCTTGAGGAGTAGGAAAAATAACTCGCAAATTCCTATTGCCGGAACGGAGTTTTTCAACTCTGTCGAGTGCTTTCAAAATGGGCTCCGGCATCATGATCATTCCCGTTCCGCCGCCGAACGGATAGTCATCAATTTGCTTAAATTTCCCTTCTGAAAACTCGCGGGGATCGATCAAATGGTATGAGACCAATTCCTTTTCGGCTGCCCTACGGAGAATACTCTCACCGATAACCGCTTCCACCATTTCTGGGAAAGGTGTAATTATAAATATTTGCTTGGTTGTTTTGATTTCGTATTCCGGATTTATGATTTCGGATTTTCTTTTACTTTTTCAGGTTCTTCGACTGTCTCTTCTACCTCTTCTGAAATTGGTTCTACTTCTGTCTCGTCTTCTTCTTCTGTTTTCTCTTCCACTGTCTCTTCTGCTGCTTCCTCTACGGTTTCTGATTTTTCCGGAGCTTTAGATTTAGCCTCTGTTTTCGCTTCGGAATCTTCATCATCTGCATCTGCCACCGATTCTTCTGCTTCTATCTCAGCAACCACTTCTTCCTCAGATTCCTCTCCCTTCGCCTCAGTTTCTTCCTCAATTTCATCTGCATCTGCTACTTCTTCAGCTTCAGGTTCAGCAGGTTCCTCAATATCTTCGGCTTTTTCTTCTTTCGGTTCTTCAACTGCCTCTTCTTTGACTACTTCTGCTGCTGATTCAGATTCTTCTACTTCTTTTTCAGCTGATTCGGGCTCTTCTGTCTTTTCCTCTTCAATTTTAGAATCAGCTGTCACTTCTTCCTCAGATTCCTCTCCCTTTGCCTCAGTCTCTGCCTCTTCTTCAACTGCGTCTGCTTCTTGTTCCACTTCTGCATCTGCTACTTCTTCAACTGCTTCTTTCTCAGGTTGTTTTTCTTCAGCAGTTTCAGTCTCTACAGTTTCATCCTCAACAGCAGTTTCTTCCATATCGGTTTCTTCAGCAGTTTCTGGCTCTTCTGCAACTGCCTCCGCCGCTGGTTCTTCAACTTCTTCAGTCACTTCTTCTTTTTCTACTACGACTTCCTCTTCCTTTGCTTCTACTTCTGCCTCTACTATTTCTTCTGCTACTGCCTCTTCTTCAACTGCTTCTACCACCGGTTCCTCAGCCTTTTCCTCTGCCTCAGCCTTAGGTTCTTCTGCTTCAGCCTCAGCATCTTTTTCAATTTCATCTGCCATTGGATCCGCTACTTCCTCAGCTACTTCTTCTTTTTCTACTGCTACTGCTTCTACAACTGTCTCTTCAGCCTCAACTTCTGCCTCTTCTTTTACTTTTTCCTTAGCTTTAGCAACAGTTTTTTCAGCTTTATCCTTCATTCGAACCTCACGATCCATTGACCACTTCTGCATTTCTTGATCGATTATTTGCTCATCCAAACCCTGTCGAATCAAATGCCAGCGATGAAGTAAGCCTTCCTTCTTTAAGAGATTTCGCACTGTAAATGAGGGTTTTGCTCCGTCTTTCAGCCAATGGAGGATACGGTCCACTTTCAATTTATAGTTATCACCATCGCGTTTAATCGGATCATACCAACCCAATTCCTCTATGGGTGCACCATCCCTGCGTTTGCGTGAATCCATTACCACAATACGGAAAAAGGGTCTGTTCCGTCGTCCTAATCGCTTCAGTCTTATTTTTGTAGCCAAGTTATTCTCCTTAATTCAATAGACCGTCAAGTTGTCCCATCATCTTACGGTTTACTTTTGACCGTGAAAGATTCTTCATCATCTTCTGCATCTGCCCGAACTGTTTCAGCAGGGTATTAACTTCCTGGATAGACCTTCCGCTGCCTCGAGCAATTCTTTTCCTGCGGCTGCCATCTAGAATTGACGGATTGTGCCGCTCTTCTTTTGTCATAGAGTTGATAATGGCATCCGTCCACACCAACTGCCTTTCGTCCAAAACCAAGTTTTTGGTCATTTTCCCCATTCCGGGAATCATACCCATGAGCTGTTCCATGGATCCCATATTCTGCATCTGGCGAAGCTGCTCCTGAAAATCTTCCAGAGTAAACTGCATTTTCTTGAGTTTTTCGGCTGTTTTCTCTGCCTCATCTTGGTCTACTACATCCTGGGCTTTTTCCACAAATGAAATCACATCACCCATTCCGAGGATGCGACCAGCCATCCTGTCGGGATGAAACGGATCCAAACCGTCCATCTTCTCACTTACGCCCACGAACTTGATGGGCTTCCCGGTGATTGCAGAGATGGAAACCGCCGCTCCTCCTCGGGCATCTCCGTCCAGCTTGGTGAGGACTGTGCCTGTAATTTCGAGAGCATCTGAAAATGCCATGGCGGAGTTAACTGCATCCTGCCCGGTCATCCCATCAGCTACGAAGAGAATTTCCGTGGGAGTTGTCGCCTCGGCAATATCCATGATCTCTTCCATCATCTCGCTGTCAACATGAAGCCGGCCGGCGGTGTCAAGAATTACCACATCGTGCTTCTGCCGCTTGGCATCATCAATCCCATTCACACAGATATCCACAGGATCCCGTTCCTCAGTCCAGACCGGCACATCAATCTGCTTTCCAAGAATCTGCAGTTGCTCCACCGCCGCCGGGCGGTAGACATCCGCCGCTACGAGAAACGGCTTTTTGCCGTCCTTCTTTAAAAGGTTGGCTAGCTTGACAGCCGTGGTAGTTTTCCCGGATCCCTGCAGTCCCGCTAATAGGATAACTGTAGGCGGTTTCTTAGCGAAGATCAGTGGTGCTTGCTCCTTGCCGAGAATAGAGGTGAGTTCATCGTGCATGATCTTGGCAAATTGCTGACCTGGAGTTACCGATTTCAGAACTGTCGATCCTTGAGCCTTCTTCTCGATGCGTGCAACGAAATCTTTCGCTACATTTAAATTAACATCCGCTTCCAGCAAGGCCCGGCGAATCTGACGACTCGTCTCGGAGATGTTCTTCTCCGTGATTTTTCCACGTCCACGAAGACTGCGGAGTATCAGACCGAATTTTTCTTGTAATTGTTCGAACATATCGCATTCGCTTCGAATTAAGCTTATAAATTTAGTCGAGAGAGCTAGAGAGGTGCAAGATATATCAGAAATAATCGTTTAACAGATTCTGTATTAAAGCGAACAGAAATTAGGAATATTGCAGTAAAATTTAAAGTGAGCCATGATCCTTTTAATAAAAAAAACAGACTTAACTTATTTTAAATAAATAACCTTTTGTGTTTTTGACTTATCTCCAAAACGGAGATTTATGAAATAAACTCCACTGGGAAGATTTCTCGCATTCCACAGAATCTCGTTATATCCCGATTCAATTTGCTCTATTACAAACGTTTCCACCAGACGACCGGTTATATCATAAATCTGTAGAGAGGTATTGTCACGCCCTGCCGGGATCCCTACCGAAAAACGGATGGTGGTGGTAGGATTGAAAGGATTAGGATAGGCAGGAAGAAGAGAAAAAGTCCCGGGAATCAAACTGTTTTCATCAACTGATAAAATTTCCACGATATCATTTTCATCCCTTGGTAGAATTTTGAATTCACCATAGGAATAAAATAAAATACCGGTGACTTGATAAGAGGTACCTAAAACCGGCATGAATTCATCATAAATAAAATCATCCACTCTCACCGGGCCGGATCCATCATCCAATGACCATTCGCCATAACCAAAGTCATCGTTGTCACAGGTTCCCTCTACTCTCACCAGAACTCCTTCGAAAGCTTCGGAATTGTCTCCCCCGGTACTGATTTCACCTGTGGAAACTAAACTTGGTTCGATACCGTTATCACTTGCACCCAGTATCTCAAAATCTGTGAGTCCCAACAAGATTGTTACATTGCTATATTCGCCAACGGTACCAGATAGGGTTACGCTGTCGCCAACGGTTACGTCTTCGGTATAATTGATCATGATGCCGGACCACGCCGCCACGGAGTCCTGTACGAAAAACATATCATCATATCTAAAAGAACCCGTCGTTATGATACCAGAGATCTTAACTTCTTGATCAAGGAGCGGTGAATCCCCTGAGAAGTCTGTTGTGTATTGAATATCCCGAATAGCTACCAATGAAGCAACTGGAGAATTGGACCCACCGGGAGTTCCCAAATCACCAGAACCAAAAGATTCCAAGGATTCTCGCCAGTAGAATCCATTGCCATTATCCAAATTGGGATCCAGTAAGGACATGGAAACACCTTCAGTGTTGGGGAAAACATTGGTATCATAGGCTAAGCCGTCAACCACCGTTCCCTCTGGTGATACGAGTTCAATTTCATCTGCAGAATTATCTAGTGAAAAACCACTGTATTGATAATCAATAACAAGGCCGCCATTGGAATTTCCATCAGCATTGTTACCAAGAACCAGAAATTCTCCAGGAGCCAGAGTCAATGATTGGGAAATCGTATGAGAATCAGTCCCATTGTCCATTATAACCCAACCATTCAGATCGATCGTTTCTGAACTTTCATTACTATTATTGTAGATTTCAAACCATTCACCGAATTCGTCATCTACTGACAATGGATCAGGCATGATTTCGTTTATGATGACCACCGATGGATTGATGCGAGGATAGACAAACAGATGAGATTCAATACCGGCTGATTCTTCCCCAGCGGTGAAATAACCCATTCCATCGGTGTCCCAGCACACCGCTTCACCCTGAAGTTCCTCGATATAAGGTACCATGACTGGGTCAGCATCAAATGCTTCCCAAAGGTTTTCTTCGGAAGTCCGGCTCCAATAGTAAATCATTGGATAGGTTTTGATTAAAATTTCCAATCCGTTTGGGGAGATATCACCGGCAACTACATTGTATAAACTGAGGGTGGCCACATGATCCAGCGTGTTGAGTTCTGTAGTGGATTGTGGATAAGGAGCCCGGTATACTCGTATGTCTTCCCATTCCCGTTTGGAAACCACATAAATATCTTTTGTGAGGGGATCCACCATCAAGGTTTCCGAATCCCGATTGCCATCCGGATATTGATAGGTAATGGTTTCCACACCGGTGAGTGTGGTTTCAACAGGTTCCTGATTAGCATCTACATCCGGTTCGGGAACACGATATATGTATTTCTCATCATATTGGGAATAATTATCTCCGATCTCGCCGATATAGATATAAGATTCTCCCTCATCAGGTCCGGGTCCAACGGCAATGTCCTCCCAATCCCGAGCATCGGCACCTTCAATAAGGTAGATGCCAAGATGTTCGCCGCGAAGGTTTAAAGCATAGATAACATTGTCATCACCGGAATCATTATGACTCCATATGACATTTTCATTTTTCTGACTGGCGGCAAGACCAGAGGCTTCATTGAGCCATTCATATTCAAGCTGGCCCAATTCCACACCACCGGCAAAATCTGGAGTATCCTGCCCAAAGATATTCTGAACCATAAAACCAACCGTAAAAGTAATTACCCAGTGAAAATTCTTCATCTTGGTGACCTCTATTTTTTGTTATATGGAAAGAAACATTTCAAATCTTTGCTACTCTCCTGGACAGATTGGATACACTTGCGGTGTAGTTTCATCTTCCTGGAAAAAATCACTCGAATACGCAAATAGAAATAAGAAAATGGACGGTAGTCTTATCATTCAGTTTTCCCTACTATTTAGATGTATTTCAAACCTTTACAGCTGGTAGGTGTCAATTTAGATTTTAAACTAATTTATCGCAAATATTAATAGGAAATAGACAACATCATGAGCTCTGGGAAAATAATTTAGAATAGAAGAAATTTGATCTTAATTAGGCTGCGCAATCAGATTCAGTGCCGACCCCGCCTTGAACCACTCGATCTGAATTGGCGAATAGGTTTGATCCAGCCTGGCGGTATGAGTCGTTCCATCAGAATGACTGATGACCATCTCCAGCTGCTTTCCAGGCGTAAAATCAGTCAATCCGCGGATGGCAATCCGGTCGTCTTCGCAAATTTCTTCGTAGTCAGTCGGATCTGCAAATGTCAGGGCCAGCACTCCCTGCTTCTTTAGATTGGTCTCGTGGATGCGCGCAAAACTGCGAGTGATAACGGCTCTTCCGCCCAGGTGCCGCGGTTCCATGGCGGCTTGCTCTCGGCTTGACCCTTCTCCGTAGTTCTCATCGCCGATGACCACCCACCCAATACCTTTTGATTTGTAGTCCCGGGCTATTTCCATGAACCTGAGATTCTGTTCGCCGGTAACGATATTAGTTGCTTTGTCAATCTCGCCGGTGTAGGCGTTGAGGGCTCCGATGAACAGATTGTTCGAAAGATTATCAAGATGGCCACGTAAGCGGAGCCACGGTCCGGCGGGAGAGATATGGTCAGTAGTGCACTTCCCTTTCGCTTTCAGCAGAACAGGCATATTTTCCAGATCGGTCCCCTCCCATGCCGGGAACGGCTCCAGAAAATGCAGCCGCTCGCTTTCAGGATTTATCACCACTTCCAGACCGGAACTGTCAGCAGGAGGAGGGACGAATCCTTCCTTCCCCTTCTCAAAACCTTTGGAGGGAAGTTCATCTCCGGAAGGCGGTTCCAGTTTTACCAGCTCCCCCTTATCATTCACCAAAGTATCACTCAATGGATTGAATGAGAGCCGGCCGCTGATAGCCAGAGCTGTGATTATTTCCGGGGATCCCATGAAGGCAAGAGTTGAGGCGTTACCATCATTCCGGCGGGCGAAGTTGCGGTTGAATGAAGTGACGATGGTGTTTTTTTCACCCTCCTTTTTATCGAGCCGTTTCCACTGCCCGATACACGGTCCGCAGGCGTTTGCCAGTACCATTCCGCCAATGCTGGTTAAATCCTTAAGCTGCCCGTCCCGCTCAATTGTTGCTCGCACCTGTTCCGAACCCGGTGTCACCAGGAAAGGTGTTTGGGCTTTCAGTCCTTTGGCGGTCGCTTGTCTCGCCACGTGGGCAGACCGCTCTATGTCCTCGTAAGAAGAGTTGGTGCAGCTGCCGATAAGAGATACGGAAATTTTATCCGGATATTCCTCCTTCTCCACCGCTTCGGCCATATCAGAAATGGGACGAGCTAAATCCGGTGTAAACGGCCCCACCAAGTGCGGCTCAAGTTCAGATAGATTGATCTCAATTACTTTGTCGTAGAATTGCTCGGGATTTTCATTCACCTCATCATCGGCTCTGAGATTGGCTGCCGAACCTTCCGCCAGTCCAGCTATCTGCTCACGACCGGTCGCCCGGAGATACGTTGCCATCCGTTCGTCGAAAGGAAAGACCGATGTAGTGGCGCCGATTTCCGCTCCCATATTGGTGATAGTCGCTTTCCCAGTGCAGCTGATGGAGCGGGTTCCCTCGCCAAAATACTCCACGATATGTCCGGTACCGCCTTTCACCGTCAGGATTCCCG
>Ga0310122_10003079_pt1 | contig 10591 bp, 9 predicted proteins | sample CB6_Bottom_1051__FD_203503 | JGI IMG/M metagenome (GOLD analysis project Ga0310122, IMG submission 203503) | Marine microbial communities from Western Arctic Ocean, Canada - CB6_Bottom_1051 | ecosystem: Environmental > Aquatic > Marine > Oceanic | place: Canada: Western Arctic Ocean | collected...
TCTCCATTCCGCCAGAAACGACCACCTCGGCCTCGCCGAGCATAATCATCTGCGCGCCTGAAATGATCGACTGCGCGCCGCTGCCGCACAAGCGGTTGAGCGTGAGCATAGGAACCTCCTGTGGGATTCCCGCCTTGAGTCCAGCATGGCGGCTGCCGAAGATCGCCTGGTCGGAGGTCTGCAGGGCATGCCCCATCACGACATGGTCAACAGAGCCAGCATCTGTCCCGGTCTTCTCCAACGCGCCCCTAATGGCGATAGCGCCCAGATCCTCGGCGGTCACGCCGGCGAGCAGTCCGCCGCGCTGGCCATCGCCCCGCTTGCCACCCAGCCATTCGCAGAAGGGAGTTCTCGCCCCGCCGACGATGACGACATCCTCGACCATGATGCGGCGACCCGCATCCGGTTCTTCAACGGAACGGGTTAGGGTTCGACCTTCGTGTGTCTGAGCATCACCCTAGTTCGGCTTCTTCCGTAGATCGGTCATAGTACCAAATGGTGATTACTGCGATGAGCGAACCTATCATGTTGGAGACTAGGTCTAGGCTTGAGTTGATATAATCGCCAAGATTTATTTCAGCGACCATCATGGTTGGAGGAAATTCGACGATTTCGTTGAAGGACCCAAATCCCATTCCAGCAGCCCAGCAGAGAAGCAGCATTCCGAAAGTCGGTTGCAGAGTTATTCCTGCCTTTTTGAATCGGAAGGACAGCCCCTGCCAACAGACCCAGGTCGTGATACCGAAACCGTAGGCGTGAATGATGTTGTCGTACTTCAACAAATCAGGAATCAACCACCAGCTGTACAATACATGGGAGTCGCCTTCTATCGGCCATGTTTCAGGAATCTGAATCAGGCCACCACCCATGTGCAGTACGCACCATCCCGCAAGTGCCCAAATAGTCGCAGTGCTCAATCTTATACGGTGGTGGAGATAGCCAAGAACCACAAACACGATTCCCATCATAATGGCATTCACGAAGAACCAGTTGTTATCACTGGCGAGAGAGATAATTGCTGTGGCAATGAGAAATACAACGGTTAACCCAGAAGCGGCCTTTATCTGAGGATTCCAATAAGGATCATCATGTACATACCCTGTCATTACAATGGCATCAATATCATGGGTTTTATTTGTTGGCCCTGCGGACTGGCCCGAACCTAACCTTTCAGGCAAGCAGAGTCCCGAGGATGGCAGTACCAGCAAACCACGCGCCAGCCGATGAGCCGAGGTTTGCAAGTGCGGTGACCAACAGCACACGCCCAACCCGGTTGGACCAGAACAGGCTGAATTTGTCCAACTTCAGGAAATCCTGTAGGTCCTTGGTAGTAGGCTTGGCTACCTTCATCTGCACATATCCGGCGAACCATCCGGCAGCGAGGGTAGGGTTGAGAGAAGTAATCGGTGAGGCGACCGCAGCGGTTAGAATGGCGAACGGGTGACCCCTTGCGAGTAGCGCACCAAGAGCGGCGAGCGATGCATTAAGCGCCAACCAGGTCAGTGCGACCTCCTTCAACTGGTTGTAATCACCTTGCGTCAGCAAGTATCCAAAGAGAAAAATCATACCGACCGGAAGAGCATATTTCACAATCTTCCAGAACTTCTTGGGTTGGGGCTCCTCATTCAGTTCAGCGAGCCTTTTTTCATTTTTCAACGCCGGCCCAGAGAGTTTTTCAGCGACGGCATCGAGATGGCCAGCGCCAATCACGACTAGGATTTTCCCGCCGGGATTTCGGCCCCTAAGCCGGTCTATAGAGCCTGCAAGGTATTCATCTCGCTCGTCGATCAGAACTTCACCCGCACCGGGTGCGACCGCCTTCAACTCATTGAGCAACTCGGTGATTAGGTCCTTGTTCTGCAGAAGTTCGTCGACCGAAGGAATCTCTTCGTCATCATCCTGACCACCGTCCAAGAGTAGGCCGTTGATGACTCGAAACTTCTCGCGGAACCCCATCCGCCGCCACGCTCTCCTCATCGTGGTCTGGATATCTCGGTCGACCAATTCGAACTCGATTCCTGCCTCCTCAGCCGCCTCTATGGCTGCCAAAAGGTCAGTCCCGGGTTTCTCACCCTCCTCAATGCCGAGACGGCGCTGTTCGGTAGCCAACAGTGATTGAAAGAGGACCAACTGGGTTTTACCCTCTTTCAGCACCTTGGTGAGCGCCTCGTTGTCAAATGCCTCGGGGTTACGCAGCGCCTTCAGTCGGCTCTCGCAGAGTTCGACCGCGACCAAGTCCGGCTTCCACTCGGCAATCTCTTGGCGCACTAGGTCCGCGGAGGCACTGCTAATATGAGCAGTCCCGATTATTCGCAGATTCTCGTCGACATCAACGACCGGGATATCTGCCATCACGATTTCCTCCGATTCAATCTACTCACCTTTGAGCGCTGCGAGGGTGGAGAGAAGGTCGTGGTGCTCAGCGACGTCGTGGACCCTCAGAATATCGACTCCCACTGCCATCGCATGTGCCGCAACCGCCAAAGTTCCTGCCAAGCGTGTATCAGTCGAGTCTCTACCGAGTAATTCCTTGAACATCGACTTTCGACTGACCCCCCACAACAGGGAGAATTCAGCATCGCCGCGTAGACCAGCATCAGAACGCAACAGGTCCAAGTTATGCTCCAACCGCTTACCGAAGCCAATTCCAGGGTCGAGTGAAATCAAGTCGGCGGGATGGCCGGCGGCGACCAACTTGTCTGCGACGGCGAGAAGGTTGGCACTCACCTCGCCGACCACATCAGCGTAGTCCGGCTCATTCTGCATGTTGCCTGGCTCGCCGAGCATGTGCATGATGCAGACCGCACAGCCCCGCTCGAGCACCACAGCCCGCATGGCGGCATCTCTGAGCCCTGATACATCGTTGACCATGTCTGCGCCAGCGTCGAGCGCCGCCATCGCAACCACGGCACGCCGCGTATCAACTGAAACCAATCCGTTAGGTTTTTCGATTTTCAGCCCTTTGATGACCGGCACAACCCGGCTCAACTCCTCGGCCACATCAACGGGCTCTGCTCCGGGTCGGGTCGATTCACCACCGACGTCAACCCAGTCAGCACCAGCCTCCCACATCCCGAGCCCAGCTTGAACGGCAGCATCCACGGAAGCAACTCGGGAAGCCGCGTGGAATGAGTCGGGGGTCACGTTTACAATTCCCATTAGGCGAGGTCGCCCACAGGGACGGCGTTTCAGGAAAGGTGCCAAGTCAGCCATAAGCGGCATCGGCTGTGGGGCATCGTTTATCATCCCACGCAGCAGCCAAACCGCTCGTGACGATAGCGGACGCCTCGTCTAGAGACGAGTCAAGCGAGCCAGAGCCTCGGCTTTCGGTGACTGATGAAGATGCAAATTTGCCTTCGCCGGAAAATCTTGAGTTGGCGGAAAGTGTCCTTCAGAGGATGCAGCCGAAGGACCGTCATGAGATGGGCCAGATGATTCACAGCCGCTCTGTAATGGGTGGTATTCTGCTCGCCGCAGTCGGCATTTTCTGGTGGTTGACCGTATCGGTGATCGGAGACACCTTGGGTGATGCAGATTCGAGCCTGCCCAATTCGATGATTCTCAACTTGGATTTCTTTTCAGTCTCACTACTGATTCCAATTCTTGTACTTGTGGCGACAGTCCTGTTGATGCACAGCAGAGAGAGAAGCAGCTGGCAGTCTGGTGCCACAGGCGGAGTTCTGCTGATCATGGCGCTTTACTTCACGCTGGAGCCAATCGGTTGGTTGGTGTTCACCGACAGCGGACAGCCCTCAATGATTCTTCAATCGCTGCGAATCGGCGCGCTCGGGGTGATGGTCCACTTCGCCACTCACCTCCTGCTCGACGCCATCCTCCTTTCGTGGGTCCAAAAGTTGCTCCAGACCTTCCCACTCGACATCGCACCACTCGATGAGCCCCTACAGCTGACTTCCGGCGACTTTGAGAACGCTGAAGAGGAAGTCCCCCCCGCCTAATTCTGCGAGAGGGTACCTTCGATGACCGAGAAGTCGCAGTCAATCACCGTGTTGAGGCTCGGCCATCGTACTGGTCGGGACCCACGCATCTCGACTCATCTCGGCCTTACCGCACGCGCCTTCGGCGCTGACACATTCCTGTTGGCAGGCGACGACGACGCCTCTCTGCTCTCGGGTATCGGTGATGTCGCCGAGCGTTTCGGCGGCGAGTTTGAGGTCCGTCACGAAGCTTCGCCACTAGGCTTTTTGCGCCGCTTTGTCGAGGCCGGCGGGGTCGCAGTTCACCTGACCATGTACGGTCTGCCCTACCACGATGTCATCCCCACACTTCCGCACGACAAGCCGCTGGCAATCGTGCTCGGGGGAGCAAAGGTGCCGCGTGAGTATTTCGAGATATGTCAGCACAATGTCGCAATCGGAAATCAGCCTCATTCAGAGGTGGCCGCTTTGGCGGCATTTCTCGAGTGCTACTCGGGCGGCGCGGCTGGGGCAACTGAGTTTGAGGGTGGAAAGTTGGAGGTTCACCCAACAGAGCGTGGCAAGGACTTGCGCGAAAGTGTCGACGAAGAGTGAATCACCCACACAGTGGGTGGCGTCAGCAGTCACGCTGCATGGTGAATAATGATAAGCGGCATTCGGGCACAATCCTAGGGTGCGAAGGTGAAGGCTGCGCACGGCTTCAGTCCCGGCTCGGGCCAAAGAGGCGTTTCAAATCCATATTCGGGCGTTGACGCGGCCGACCTGTTGCTCGATTCAGCCGACACCGAACTCACTTCGGCAACTGGCAGGGGCGTCCTGCTGCTCGCAGACGGCTCCCGCCACGAAGGCATTCTGTTCGGAGCGCCAATCATCGGTGAAGGGGAGTTGGTCTTCACCACCGGAATGAGCGGCTTTCAGGAGAGCCTCACTGATCCCTCCTTCGCCGGTCAGGTTCTAACCTTCACTTGGCCGCTGCTCGGCAACTATGGAGTTGCGCCGGGAATCTCTGAGTCTTCGGCAGTTTGGCCAAGAGGCGTGGTCTGCCGCGAATGGATCGACCACCCGGACCATCGCAATTGCATCGGCAGCGTGCACGATTTCCTCCTCGCCCACAATGTTCCGGGCATCACCGCTGTAGACACCCGCGCAGTAACCCGTCGAGTCCGTGAGCATGGAGTGATTCTCTGTATGTTCGGCCCACTAGAGCAAGAGGAGGAGATGCGTAACCGTCTGGAGGGCATGACCTCACCGGATTTGGAGGACTTGGTCGACGATGTCAGCCGCGACGATGCAGTCCTTCTCAACGAAGGTGCAAAGGGTAACGGCGGGATTCCCATGCCACGGATAGCAGCCCTCGACTGCGGCATCAAACACAACATCCTGCGGGAACTATGCAAGCGCTTTGAGGTCCTTTGGACGCCACCCGACTTAGCCTTCGACACCCTGTTAGACGAATATCAAATCGACGCCCTCTTTTGCTCAAACGGACCGGGTGACCCGGCTCACGCTGGCAAGGCGTTTGCATCTAGAGAAACGCTCGCCGCCGGACTTGAAACGAAGATTCCGGTGATGGGGATCTGCCTCGGCCACCAACTCTTGGGGTTAGCGACCGGGCTTGAGACCTACAAGCTCCGATATGGCCACCGTGGAGCCAACCAACCGGTAGTCGACCTAGTGACGGGGAAGGTCTCCATCACCAGCCAGAACCACGGTTTTGCGGTCAACCCACGAGACACTGAACCACTTGCACCCCACCCAATCTGGCAGAGCCAAGGCGCACCCGAGGCTCTCTCCGATGCCCCCACCGAAGTTCGATTCGTCAATGCGAACGACCGTACCGTCGAGGGGTTGGATGTGATTGGTCGGCCTGCCTTCAGCGTTCAGTATCACCCCGAGGCGGCGCCCGGGCCGCACGATGCGGCGCCGCTGTTCGACCGTTTTTCTGAAATCGTGGCGAAGGAGATGCAGGACGAACTCCCACTATCCAAGCGAGGTGTTGCCTGATGCCTCGCCGAGAAGACATCCAGCGAATCATGATTCTCGGCTCGGGTCCCATCAAGATAGGCCAAGCCGCCGAGTTCGACTTCTCCGGCTCACAGGCTTGCCGGGCACTGCGCGCCGACGGCTTCGAAGTCATCCTAGTCAATTCCAACCCCGCCACTATCCAGAATGACCCCGAGATGGCAGATCGCATCTACATTGAACCGCTTCTCCCAGATGTCGTCCGACGCATCCTAGAGATTGAGAAACCCGACGCCCTCCTCGCTGGAATGGGCGGCCAGACCGCCCTGAACCTCGCCTCGGCGTTAGCCCACGACGGCTCACTCGCCCGCCTCGGCGTCGAACTCATCGGCAGCAATCTCGCCACCATCGATGAGGCGGAGGACCGCGACCTGTTCAAACAGGTCTGCGAAGAGGTCGACCTTCCTGTCGCAGACGCACATGCCTGCTCCTCAATCGAGGAGGTATTACTGGCCGCAGAACGCATCGGCCAATTCCCACTGCTGATTCGACCGGCGTTCACCTTGGGAGGTCTTGGCGGTGGAATGGCATGGAACCGGGGTGAGTTGGTGGAGATAGCGAGCCAGGGGATCCTCCATTCACAAATCGGTCAGGTGCTCATCGAAGAGAGCATTCTCGGCTGGCAGGAGCACGAGTACGAGGTGATGCGAGACGCGGCTGACAACTGCATCATCGTCTGCACGATGGAAAACATCGACCCGATGGGAATCCATACCGGTGAATCGGTCGTCGTCGCCCCCCAACAGACTCTTTCTGACCGCGACCACCAAATGCTCCGAGACGCTTCACTACGCCTCATTCGTAGGCTTGACATCAAGGGTGGCTGCAATGTTCAGTTCGCCTTCAATCAACAGACTGGAGAGTTCGTAGTCATCGAAGTTAATCCGAGAGTTTCCCGCTCGTCAGCACTCGCTTCAAAGGCGACTGGCTACCCAATCGCAAGGATGGCAGCGCTCATCGCCGTGGGCTACACACTAGACGAACTTCCCAACCCGATTACCGGTGAAGGGACTACCGCGGCGTTCGAGCCAACGCTCGATTACTGTGTTGTAAAAATTCCTCGCTGGCCGTTCGACAAGTTCCGAACCGCCGACCGCACACTTGGGACTTCGATGAAAAGTACTGGCGAAGTGATGGCTATCGGCCGCTGCTTCGAAGAGGCCTTCCTCAAGGCTTGGGCTTCCCTAGAGTACGGTAAGCCACACCCCCGGCCGCTCACACTGGCGGACACATCAGAGGGAGAAGGCATGGGTGAAAGGGCCGAGACACCACTCCCTGACGAGACTCTCGAGCATTGGTTGCGGGTCGCGACCGACCGCCGGATGGGTGCACTCTACGAGGCGTTCCGACGAGGTTGGTCGATTGAGAGGGTGCGAGAAATCACCAGCATCACTCGCTGGTTCCTGCACAAGTTCCAGCGGATGGCTGCGACTGACAACGAGGTGCGAAGCGCTGGCTGGGCGAGCCAAGACGGAGAGGGAGGCATTGAGCCGAGTGAGATCAGCGCTGCACAGATGCGGCGCTGGAAGAGTGCGGGGATGAGTGACGCTCACATCTGCGATGCACTTGCGGATTATCCGGTTCATGGATTGAATCTCCTACCAGAGGGTCGGGGCGAAGATGCGGTGATGAGGTGCCGACATTCACATTCCATACACCCAGTCTATAGAATGGTTGACAGTTGTGCGGCGGAGTTTGCGGCAATCACGCCATACTACTATTCGACCTACGAGCCGCACGGTCTGCCAGGAGTTGACTCCGTCCCTCAAAAGCGCAGAATCGCCGCCGATGGCGACCCTGCGAGGAGGCTAGTGGTACTCGGCTCGGGCCCGATCCGCATCGGCCAGGGAATCGAATTCGACTACGGCTGTGTTCACGCCGTCCAAGCAATCCGCGAAGTGGGCCATGAGGCTATCATCATCAACAACAATCCTGAGACGGTATCCACTGACTTCGACACCAGCGACCGCCTCTACTTTGACCCGCTGACCCTCGAGAGCGTCGCTGAAGTTCTGCTGCGGGAAGACGCCGACGGCATCCTGCTGCAGTTCGGCGGCCAGACGGCAATCAATCTCGCGCTTCCCTTGGACGCTCGGATGGCCCATCTGAACACCCTTGGCCTTGAGATGTCGTTGGAAGGGACCTCACCCGATGCGGTGGACGAGGCGAGCGACCGTGAACGGTTTGAGGCGTTTTCCAAGCGTGTTGGGCTTAGGATGCCCAACGGATTGACCGGCAGCACGCCTGAGGAGGTCAGGGCGGCAGCGCACGAAATCGGATTCCCGGTTCTCATCAGACCCTCCTATGTGCTCGGCGGTAGGGGGATGGAGATTCTCACCAACGACGACCAACTCGACGCGTACATGCGGGAGGCGTACATCGCTCCGGACAAACCGCTGCTCTGTGACGAATACCTCGGACACGCAATCGAACTCGATGTCGATGCGGTCTCGGACGGAGAGCAGGTTCTCATCGGAGCCATCATGGAACACCTCGAAGAAGCGGGCATTCATTCTGGTGACTCAACCTGTTTCATCCCGCCACAGAATGTCAGCGAGGAAGTCCTCGCACAAGTAGAGGAGTGGACCACAAAGATTGGAATCGGCTTGAAAATCATCGGCTGCTTCAACATTCAGTTCGCCATCTGTGATGAGAAACTGTATGTCCTCGAAGTTAATCCAAGGGGCTCTCGAACCTTCCCGTTCGTCGCCAAATCGACCGGGATTCCACTCGCCCGAATCGCCGCTAGAGTTGCCATAGGTAGCCGGCTTTCAGACCTCGAGATTCCGGAGAGAACTACCGGCCTCGTCTGCGTCAAGGCGCCGGTCTTTCCGTTCATCAAACTGAGAGGTTTGGACCCCGCCCCCGGTCCGGAGATGAAGTCTACTGGAGAGGTGATGGGCAGTGACCCCGACCCCGCACGGGCCTATCTGAAGGCGCGTCTGGCGACAGAGTTGCCAGTGCCGACCACTGGTGGAGTCTACATCACGGTGAAGGATGAGGACAAGGAGGCGATTGCGGATGTTGCTGGCCGCCTCATTGAGCTCGGATTCAACCTGCACGCCACGCCGGGCACCGCCTATGCGTTGCGTGCCCATGGGCTGACAGTCGAAATCGCCTATCGAATCGCTGAACGGCAGCATCCCGACGCTCTCGACCTGATGCGGCAGGGCAAGATCAACCTCGTGCTGAACACCCCTAGCAAGAGTGGGGGGGCGGTCCTCGACGGGAACATGATGCGCCGGTTGGCGGTCGAGTTGAACATTCCGTTCGTCACCACGATGTCAGGAGCGAAAATGGAAGTCGAAGCGATTGCAGCCGCCATCGACGGAATACCTGAACCCCACCTGCTCCAAGTAAAATATCTCGACTGAACTCTAACTACGGGGTGTCTCATTCCTCCCGAGATTTACAAAATTAGGATATATGAGGTCCTCCATTGACGGATGGGAACCATGAGCGAGAAGAAAGTAGGACGGCTGTCAAAAGTTGCATCAGCAGTAGGTGGAGCGGGTAAGGCGGCTGCCAAGAGGAAGGCAAAACAAGCATTGTCGACCGCTGCCAAGCCACTAACTGATGCAGTGGCCGCAAAGGCCGAAGAGGTCGGTCAGAAGGCGGTCAAAGCAGTCGAGGAAAAAGCCACTGAGATGGTGAAGAACCAGATGAAGAAAGAGGCTAAGAAGAAATTCTTCGGAAAATGAAGACTCTTCTCAATCTCTGGGATTAACCCTCATCAGAATCTCGACTGAGACCATCAGCGGTGGTCGGAATCCTCGTCCTCTCCCTCATCTTCGTCACAGTCCACTTCTTGTCGATTGTCGTCGTAACAGGTCTCATCTTCGCGGTCGTCATCTTCGCGGTCGTCATCTTCGCGGTCGTCATCTTCGCACTCGACTTCATTGCGATTTTCATCGTAGCAACGCTCTTCTTCATCTTCACAATCCACCTCTTGGCGATTGTCGTCGTAACAAGTATCGCGGTCACGATCATCGTCGCGGTCGTCGGTCAGGCGGTGAAGCGATCTCCTCGCATTGTCCAAACAGCCAACAGAGAGCGAACTCATAATGAGAATCAGAGCCAACACCAAACACTTTGCCTTCATGGTGTGCCCTAGAGGGCACAAAATATCAACATTTCCAAATAATTCTCAGCACTGGTCGAATGCCTCGATGATGTAGCGAGTGAAGGGAGAGGTCCAAGCTAGTTCACTGAGTCCATCCTCGCCTTCGCTGGCATAGATTTTGACAACATCCTGGACTCTGACATTCCCCTCGGCGGAACGAGCGAGAATAGTCTTCGGTTTCAGCGCCTTTCCAGTGCCGTGTGGGTTGAACACGATGTCAAGTGCCTCCGCTAGGAACCAGTCCGGTTTGTCCTTCTTCTTGCCTTTGAACTTCTTGGAAACCTTCGGCCCACCTCCAAACATACCAGCCGCCTTGGATGGCTTCTTCTTGGCACCACCGGTTGACTTCTTCTTCGCTGAGGCCTTCTTGGGGGTTACAGCACCCCCTCTTGCCACCGCCTTCGACTTGTACTCCTTCTCCAACTCGGCGCGAACCTGCTCCTTGATGCGCGGCTCGATTTCCTTGATGATCTTCTTCTCATCGAGTTCGCCCAATTGCACTTCGAGCTCC
>Ga0310122_10003081_pt1 | contig 10588 bp, 2 predicted proteins | sample CB6_Bottom_1051__FD_203503 | JGI IMG/M metagenome (GOLD analysis project Ga0310122, IMG submission 203503) | Marine microbial communities from Western Arctic Ocean, Canada - CB6_Bottom_1051 | ecosystem: Environmental > Aquatic > Marine > Oceanic | place: Canada: Western Arctic Ocean | collected...
ATCCGGACAGCCGCGTGTCGTCGCCGACCGCGGTCGCCTCGATGACGACGGGGCCGCGGACCAGAGTCAGACCGGCTTCCAGAAGATCCCCTTCTGACACCTTGGCCGGTAGTGATTCGCCGGTCAGGGGGGCCCTGTCGAGGTAGCCGGAGCCTTCGACGACGAGGCCGTCGACCGGTACCGTCTCGCCGCTTCGAATCTCGATGAGGTCACCCGTTGTGACAAGTTCGAGGGGCATCATCTCCAGGCGATCAGCCGGCTCCTCCGACCCAACCGACCCCACCGGTGAAGAGGTCACCGCTGCGCTGGATCCCACCATCGGGGCGGTGTCGGGGTGATCGTGGTCAGGGTCAGCGTGATCGTGGTGGTCATCACCGGCATCCGAATGGGGCGATGCAGCCGGTCCGGTCGCCGTCGAGGTCGCCGGGCTCGGCTCGGCGGTGCTGATGACCCGAGCCACGTTCGGCAATCTGTCGAGACCGCCCTGCATCGCCTCTCGTGCGCGGACCAGCGCACGCTCCTCCAGATGGCTGGCGAGCGCGACCAGTCCGGTGACCATCAGCGCCTCCTGATACTCGCCGAGCCAGAGGGCGCCGACGACCGCGAAGGTGACTAATATTTGGAATCCGAGCACCAGGTTGCGGATGCTGGCGGCCGCCTCGGCGAACATCCGCCAGCCGGTGAACAGGACGCCTATCGAGGTGACGAACAACAGCGCCGCCGATCGCATCTCAGCCCGCTCCATCCAGGTGACGATACCGAGCAGCGGCAGGGTGGCGGCGGCGCCGAGCAGCCGCCACTGGTCGGGGCGGAGGTTGCGGCTGCGGTGTTCGACGAGGCGAAGACGGCCGCCGATGGTGGCGGCCAGCGAGCGGTCTGATTCGGCCTTCAAGGTGGGCTCGAACATAGGTGCTCGGAGCAGCAGGATGCGGCCCTCTGCCAGTTCGACGTCGAGCACGCCGGGAGTAGCGAGCAGCGAACGGCGCAGCGAGCGCCGGTCGAGGCCGCGCCGCTGCATCACAATGCTCGGCGTCTGGCCGTCGACGCGGTGCCAGTCGAGGTCGGCCGAGTGGCCGAGACTGCCGAGCACGGCCGCGACCTTCGAGATGCGGCCGACGCCGATGTCCAGATCGACGCGAGCCCGGCCGGTGATCGCCGATATCTGCACCGATTCGACGCCGGGCAGCCGCTTCGTCGCTCGTACCGCCTTCATCGCGCAGTCGGGGCAGTCCATGCCGCGCAGCGGCCAGTCGAATGTGTGCACACCATCGATCGCCAACCCAGCGTCCGGCGTGGTCTCGTCGACCTCGACCGCCTCGATGATCTCCGCTTCGGCGGGGCGAGTGCGCGCCTGTGGGGAATGGCTGGCTGAAGGTGCCGCACGGGCGGTGGCGGTACGGCGGGTGGCATGCGCCATGGCGGGGTCAGGGTCGATGTCCCTCAGAGTCTTGGAGGCGGTTCTGTCGAGCACCTTGGAGGCGCTGGTGGACACCGCCGAAGCGAGCCGGCCGAGACCGGATACGACCGACTCCGATGGCCGGGCGACCGTCGCATCGACGACCGGACTGCCGGCCGTTGAGGCGGAGCCGGGCGGGGGCGAGGAGGCATCGGCCGGCGCCTCGTCCTCGTCGAGCAGGAAGAACGGCTCGTCGTCCTCGGGCATCCTGCCGAATCGAGGGCGGACCCTGTTTGAATGTGTGTGCCTCGATTCGCCGGGTCGGCCGGCCATGTAGGTGAGGTATCGTGTCATGGACCGTCTCCGAGGGTCCGTGCATGCTGTTCTGCACGCAGCGTTCATCGACCGGCGCCGCTCGCGTCGCTCCGTGTCGCTGCTGCCGGACGGTTTCACGCCGCGGATGCTGGTCACCGACGTCGATGGCACGCTGACCGGCGGCGACCATTCGCTGCACCCGGCAGTCGCCCCGGCGCTGGCCCGACTGGAGCGGGCGGGCATCCCAGTCACGCTCGCCACCGGCAACGTCCGACCCATCGCCTGGGGGTTGGCCAGACAACTCGGCGTGACCGGGCCACTGGTCTGCGAGAACGGTGGCGTGGTCTGGGACTGGCGCAACGGCGACGATGTGGTGCGACTGGCTGACGGCGGCCGGGCGCGGGCCGCAGCGGAGTGGTTGGAGGCTAGGATGGACGGCTTCGATGCGGCCGGGATAGAGTCCAACGCATGGCGGGAGACGGAGTGGTGTCTGCACACGCGCGAAGACGATGAGGAGATGCGCCGGCTGCTGGCAGATTCGGAGTGGAGCGATCTATGCATCGTCCGGACCGGATTCGCCATCCATCTCTCCGAGCCGGGTCTCGACAAGGGTCGCGGCGTGCGGCACGCTCTGGCGGCGCGTGGAATCGAGGCGGCGGAGGTGGTGGCGATCGGTGATGCGCCGAACGATGTGCCGATGTTCGGACCGGTCGGTCTGAGCGTCGCGGTCGGCGACGCGTTCGATGTGGCGAAGCGGGCGGCTGACGTCACCATTCACCAGCCGAACGGTGCTGCCGTGGCGTTCCTCGTCGATGCGATCCTCGCCCGTCTCACGGTATGATGCTCCATCCTGGGGCACTGCCCAGCAGACTGTCAGCCGGTTCGGATTCGCATCAGGGGTTCCCTGCACGGCAGCGGCCATCGGAGTGCAGGGAACAGGATTCGAACCTGCGAAGCGCTGAGCAGCGGATCTTGAGCCCGCCCCCTTTGACCACTCGGGAATCCCTGCGTGGCCGGTCGTGGCTGGCGGTGGATGTTCATTCTTCCTCTTCTGGAGGGTTGTCCTCCAAGGCTGGGGCGAAGGGTTCGGTGGTGGATGACTCGGCTGTTTCGTCGGCTGATTCGTCGGGGAACGAATCGGGCGGGTCGGGCCAGAGTTCGCGCGGCCTCTCCGGTGCTCGCTGTCGTGACTTCGCTGTCGCCATTCCTTCGGCGACTGGGTATTCGTCTGGGATGGGGGATTCGTCGTCGTGGGACTCGTCGAGGGACTCGTCGGTCAGCGCGTCGAGGTCGTCCCAGTCGACGCCCTCCTCGTCGCGGCGCAGCACGACGATGCCGAGCATGAAGCCGATGCCGGTGAAGACGAGGATCAGCAGCCCGATGCTGGCGGCGTCGCCCGCGATGATGCCGCCGAGGAAGCCGTCCGAGCCGACGGCTGGTCCGACGTGCAGCGAAGGCAGGGCTCTACCGCCCTCGATGTCGCCGTCGATGGCAAGCAGCAGCGCGAGGTCGCCCTCGCGCCACATCTCGACCGAGAGATGCGCTTCGGCGGCACCGGCCGGTGCCAGCATGACATTCGTTCTGGCGAGTTCGATCCAGCGCAGGCCGGAGCCGTCGTCCTCCCACGCCCAGAGAGACAGTTCGATTTCGCCGCCGCCGTTGCCGAGGTCGCGCAGCCGTACATCGATGGTCGCTTCGGTGCCGAAGTGGGCCGGCTGGGGTGCGATGAGGACAGTGTCGATGGACGGCTCGAACCAGATGATCCGCAGATGCGGCGCCCGCGGCGTGCTCGCCGTCCCTTCGCCGACTATCGGGTTGCCGGCGAGGTCGGTGCCGTTCACCCAGACGACAATCTGGTCGCCGTCGCGCAGCAGTTCGAGGTCGTCCACGCGCATGTCAACCCGCTCGGATATGTCCCACAGCCCACCGTTGTCTACCGCAGGGCCCAGGGTGCTGCTGCCCGACATTCCCAGCAGTTCGAGGCCGCTGCGCTGGAAGCGCCAACCGAAACCGATGGTGTTGTCGCCGAGACCGCCTGTCTCCTCCATGGTGAAAGCGACCAGTTGGGTCGCCAGCATGTCGGTGTTGACCGAGACGAGGCTGGTGCCGAGGAAGTGGACGACCGGGGAGGTGCGATCGAGGACGAGGGGCAGGCGGAGGGCGGGCCAGCCGACCTCGGCGATGTTGTCGATACGGGCGGTGATGCTCGAATCGCCGTCGATGCCGCCGTTCGACGGCACCACGACATCGAAGTCGAGCCTGCCGTCCTGACCGACCTCGATGGTCAGCGCGGTGCCGTTCCCTGCGTCCACTTCGACGGCACGACCGGCCGGGGGATGGTCGAGGGGTGAGCCCGTGCGCTCGTGGACGAGGTGAGCGGAGAGGTGGACGAGGTCGCCGTCATGCAGGTACAGGGTGCCCGCGTGGAAGCGGCCGTACGGGGCGCTGAGATCGGCCGCCGAATCGATGACCCAGGCGGTCCGTGTGTCGAAACGCCAGGCGCCGTCGGGGATCTGGTCGAGCGGCAGGTCGAGTCTGGTTCCGTCCTCGGTGACGATGATGGCTGGCACCTGATCGCTGTACCGCCAGTCGGAGGGAGCGAGGTCGTCGAGCACGAAGCGCAGTTCGATGCGGGCGATGCCGCCCCCTTCATCGACGATGCTGGAGCCGAGGGGCTGGACGCCGCTGCCATGATCGCTGGTCAGGGAATTCGACAGCGGGTCCCAGAACATCGTGCCGCTGGTCGACGACTCGCCGGCCAGATGGATGGTGACGTTGTCGAGCGAAGTGACGCCGTTGTCGTCATGCAGGGTGAAACCGAGGCGGTGCTCGACGCCGAGCAGCAGGTATCCATCATCGGCGAGGTCGAGACTGACACTGTCGCGACTCGCCGTCGTCGGCTGGTCCGCTTCGATGATCAGGGTCGCGAGGTCGGAGTCCAGTCCTGGGCCGCCACCGCCGAGAAGCGGTCGTCCGGAGTGGTCCGCACCCTCCAGGTAGAAGGATATCCGCTGGCCGCAGCAGGATGTCGCCAGACCTATCGATCCGAGGTCGATCTCCTTGGTCTCGGCCCCCGATGAGCCGACCATCCGCACCCGTTCCTCGTACTCGTGCGCGTCGGCGATGCCGTCGCCATCGATGTCGTCTATCGCCTCATGCCATTCGAACAGACTCAGGGTCGGGCCGAATCGCTCCGCCTCGGTCAGATGGACCGACAGGACGAGCGGCCGGTCGGGCGACCATGTGTTGCCGTCTATCGGTCGCAGGCCGCCGCCTATCTGGGCCAGCAGAGGACCGACCGAGGGCGCGTTGCGGTCGATCCGCATCACCGCCTGAGTACCGTTCTGCGTTGCGTCGACAGCACCGATGCGAGACCGGTCGACCGGGCCGACCCTGATCAGGGCTGGCCTCAAGGTGAGGTTCTCGGCGTTGGTGGACAGAGCCTCCGGAACGGTGATGCTGGCCGACCAGGCGCCGTCCGACTGGACCTGTTGGATGGTCGTCGTCCAGGACGACTCGCCGTCGCTCAGTTCGATCGCACCGGCCCAGAGGTCGGGCGCAGCGCCGGCTGACTGGATGCCCTCGAATCGGACCTGCCCGGTCATCGTGATGCTGGCGCCCGGCCGGACGTGGAACGGATGCCGTTCATCCCATGCAGCGAGCAGGTCGCGCCCCGCTTCGTCGACGGCGGTCCACGCGGTGATCTCGAGATCGTTCTCGATGGCCTGTGCTCCACCCGCCCCGATGACCGCCCGGGCCGGTCCCCAGATCCCACCATCGAGGTCGATCGCCTCGACAAGCACGGTGAGGGAAGCCGCATCGTCGACCGTCCAGTCCGGTCGCAGCGCCCAGATCACCTCGATGGTGTCGCCGATGACGGTGACGCTGCTGGCGTTCGCGTCGAGCAGGATGCCGCCGTGCGTGCCGGTTCCGGCCGGGTCGTCGATGGTGACGAAGTCTGCCGGACCGGTCGCGAGGTCGACAGAGTAGCCCCAGACCCGACCGTCCGAAGCGTGCAGAGAGAGCGAGGCGGCGTCCAGAGAGTCGCCATCGAACAGGTGAGCGTGTCTGCTGACCACCTCGAAGGGCTGGTCGGGTAGCAAGATGGTCGGCGTCGCTACGACCTCGTCGGTGATGGCCGGTCGCTGGACGACCGTGCCGGCGACGGCGACGCCGCCATTCGTCGCTTCGAAGGTGAACGGCAGCGGCAGGGTGCTGGTGGAGGGGGCACCGCCGCTGCTGAGGGAGGCGTTGCGCCAAGCTTCGAAGGCCGGGCCGAGACCGGAGAGGTTCTCGGTGATCGGATAGCGATGGCCGAGCAGGGTGATAGCGATGTCACCGGGTGACGATGTCGTCAGGGACAGGCTGGAACGAGCCCACGAGCGATGGCCGTCATTCTCGGCGTCGTTCTCCTCCAGCGAGTGCATCCAGGCGGCGTAGGGCAGGGGCACAGCCGTTCCGGGCTCGATGGTCACGGTCGGCCCAGAACCGACAGGCGGGGTGATGCTGACGGTGCGCGAGCCGTTGATCGAGAGGTCGCGCAGCAGCAGGGTGCCGCTGCCGAGACCGGCTGCGCTCATCGGTTCGAGGAAGGAGAGGCTGAGCGGCCCGGTGCCGTTCCAGATGACGGTGCGGTGGGAGGCGTTGGCGGCGACCGTGCGATTCGTCGCGGCACCGTCCAGTCCGATGAGCGGCTCGCCGGGCGCGCCGAGGGCGAACTGGGTCTGCCAGCCGTGCGGTCCGAACTGGGTCAGTTCAGGCCAGACCCATTCGTCCGAGCCGTCGGCCAGCGCGTCGATGCGGGCATCGATGGCGGGTTCGGTGGTGATCGCTTCGATGGTCAGGCGGCGCAGCCAGCCGCCCGGCTGCAGGTCGATCTGCGGCGTCAGACCGCGGGCCGACCAAGGCAGCGACACGAGACCGGAGATGGCCGTGCCGGAATACATCGACGTGCCGTTGACGTCCCGAAAATCGATCAGGGCGCCGGCGCCCTCGACCTCGATGCGCAGCGCGGAGAAGGGACGACCGACGATGAGAGGCTGACCGACGATGCCGTGCGTCAGCATGCTCGGATTGCTCAGATTGCCGGCGTCCACCTCGAATGAGATGTCGCTCGGCGATGCAGCAGGGGTCCAGCCGGTGCCGAACGGCGCGTGCGCATCGAACAGCCGCGTCGAGCCGATCATCAGAGCGCGTATCCGCGGCGTCCGCTGCGGCTCGTCGCTGCCCATCGACAGTTCGATGCGCACCCCATCCATGCCGGAGACGCCGAGCGCCGCCCGGGCTCGCATCTCCTCGGCAAGGCCGGCGAGGCTGATCGGGAAGGTGAGGTCGGACCAGGCGGCGGCGGAGGCGAGACCGGAATCGGCGAGCGGTCGGCCGAGCGAGTCGAGGACGCTGCCACGGACCCATGTGCCGTTCGGAATGGCTGCGTCCAACTCGATCGTCTGCCATCCCATCGGGTCGTCGTCGGGCAGCACAGGGGATGTCCAGTTGCCCCGGGGCTCGAACACGTCGACGCGGATCCCGACGTCGTCGATGTACCATCCATCGTGCTCGAACAACTCGTCGCTGAAGAAGGAGAATCTCAATTGGACGTTCGAACCAGCCAATTGACTCATATCGGCGCGCATCGGCATCATCGTCCGGTTGTTATGACAGCCGTTCTTACGCTGGCTGCCGTCCCAGCCGAACATCCCGAAGAGCGGCGACTGGGAGTTGTTCCACAGCACCGTGTCGTACCAGCCGGGGATGTTGCTGCCGAAGTGCGACCAGGTGTGACCGCCGTCGCTGGAGATGAACAGAGCGCCGACGTCCCAGCCCGCTTCGGAACAGATCCAGTGCTCGAACGAGAGGATCGCTCGGCTGCCGGCGGGAATCGGCAGGCTCGGCGATATCAGATGCGTCCAGGTGTCCGGCGCGTACCTGCCTTCCAACGCCACCCCAGCCCCGTTCTGACCGGATGACCATGCACTCGGCCCAACCCCCGCCGACAGCCCTCCGAACTGCCAGCCCATCCCACCGACCGTCTCGACGGCCCAGCCGTCGGGCATCAGCGGTGAGTCCTCGAACGATGTGAAGGTGCCCCACGGTCCGTTGTGGCCGATGTCGGTGACGTGCTGCCATTCGTCGAGCGCGACGCCGTGCGCCGAGTGGTTCAGCGAGGCGTTCGTGAAGTTCCACTCGCGCACCGTCGAGCGGGCCGTCCCGACGCCCTCGACGATCCGGACATCGTCGATGAAGATGCCCTCCGGCGGGTCAATGCTGGTGCCGCCGTAGCCGGTACCGGGCGTCGGGTCGGTCTCGACGCGGAAGCGCAGCGACGCGTTGGCGGCGCCGATCAGTGCCGCCGGCAGCACGTGCTGCAGCGATATCCAGCCGCCGCTGGTGTCACCATAGGTGGTGCCGTTGACGTAGATGCCGTGGTGCGGGATGCCGCCGGCCGGCGACACGCGCGTCCAGTTGACGCCGTCGACCGTCGCCTCGATGTGCAGATTGTCGTAGATGTCGCCCTCGATGTCGAAGTCGGTCGCGTATTCGAGGATCAGCGGCCCGGAGGTGTTGCCGAGGTCGACGGGCAGCAGCAGCGAAGCGTTGGCGCTGGCGCCGTACTCGCCGGTCAGATCGCCGTGGAACCAGGTGCCGGCCGGCGCACCGAGGTTGACGATCGACAGACCGTCGACGAACCAGCCAGGTCGGTCGGCGCTCTGCTGCGGTGTCCATATCACGAGGCGGACGGCGAACGAGGTGGCGTTGGAGATGCCGGCGACGCCGTCGAGCCGGACCAGCGAGCGCTGCCAGCCGCTCGCGTTCACCGACGCCCAGACCGGGAAGCCGCCGCCGCCGGCCGGGACGCCGACCGGCGCCGGCGCGGCCGACGAGATGGTGTTCGGATAGCCGCCGAGCGGCGGCACCCACGACCAGGTCTGGCCACCATCCAGCGACACCTCGACCCAAGAGCCGCCGCCGCTGCCGTTCTGGTCGGCATCGGTGTCGACGTGCAGCCAGTGGTCGAACTCCAGTTCGAGGGCTTCGACGACCGCTGGCACCGGCCAGACCGGACTTGTCAGCCAGGCCGACGAGCCGCCCGGCAGCGCCGCGTCCGGCGTCGTCATCGCGATCAGGTCGCCATCAGCCGCGAAGCGAGGCGCATGGCCACCGCCGTTGGTCCGTGCCGTGATGTTCTGGGGGCCACCGAAGCCGGGCACCTGAATAGTCTGCACGCTGCCGTTCAGCGTCGTCGGGTCGATCACCGACCAGACACCGATGGCGCCGCCCGGCGTCCAGTCCGTGAACCGGTGTGACAAGACCTCCAGGTCGTGCACCCGACCGACGCTCGCCGCGGTGTCGAGACTCAACTCGCCATCGAACAGCGAGTCGGAGGTGTCATCGTGCGTGCCGTGGCTGAAGTTGCCTGCCGGGTCGTCTGCCGCCCAGCCGGTCGCCGCGGTCGAATTAGGTCGACCGTCGGCCGACACCTGCAGCCACGCGTCGAGCACCGTGCCGTTCCGCTCGATGTCGAAGCCGGTCATGGTGACCGGCCCCGGCGCCGCCCCGCCAACAGACTGGAGGGAGTCCGGGCCGGTCCAAGCGACGTCGGCGGCGATGACCAGCGGCGATGCGCTGAGGCAGAGCATCAGCGCCGCCAGCGCCAGCGGACCTCGCATCCTCAGGCCGACGCCCATCGCCAGTTCAGTCTGCGGGGCCGGTTTGAACCGTCCGGCGAGCCGGACCCGCCTGGTCCAATCGACCCCACATCCACCAGAACCCTGTCGGGTCTGTTTGACTGCACATCCTCCAGAGAGCAGTGGACAGTGCATGAATCATCGTGAGTGAGCGGGTGTGGAGAGGGAGCCTGGGTGAGTTAGCAGCTGGTGGTGGTGGACCGGACTGCGTGCTCAGTCCGTCCCGTTGGTCACGTTCATCGTGTCAGTCCCGTGCACCGGATCGGCCTTTGCATCGATTGGCCGGGGTGTCGTCTGAATGGTTGATAAGGCGCCCGTCCCGCAGCCGGAAGGGGTAAGGTGATGACGACGACGGTGGAGGTGAATCGGCTGTCGGCGAACCGCCTGAAGGACCTCGAGAACCTGCTGTTCTCATTGGCCCGCACCCAATCCAGACGGCAGACCCCCGCCGACCTTCCCTCACCCCTGTTCTGGGACCAGTTGACGCAACTCGTGCAGCACATCGAGGTCGAACTGGAGGAGGCCATGAGACGCGACGGATGGGGCGGCAAGACGCAGATGCTGCAGCGCCGACAGGGCAACGTCCGGCGCACCATCGCCGAGTTGACGAGGAACCGGCTGAACGCGTTCGTCCGGCACGCGACGACGACCCGACTGCTCGGCAGTGACGAGGCGTCCTCTGCCGCTGCCAGCATCGACTGGACGCGGCACACGCCGGCCGAGCGGGTGTTCCACGACGGTGTGGTGCGGCTGGTCGACCGCTACAAGTCTGACATCGACTGGCGGCTGCTGCAGTCCGGACTGGTCGCATCGCAAGCGTCCCAGCCGCTGCCACCGGCAGGCTTCGCGCCGCTCGACCGATTCGCCGACAGCGGCGCCACATCGAGCCCGCCGACCGCGACACCGGAGGTGGGCCGGCCGGCCGACACCGACCCATCGGTCACCATCCACTCGACGATGCCGGCCGATGCCGCCGCTCCAGGCGAGCCGCCGGCCGAGTGGGACGACGACGATTTCGACTTCGAGCCGGAGCCCTTCGAGAAGGCGGGGGCGGTGGTGGCGGTCGAGGAAACGAAGCCGGTGGCTGCTGAGGCGCCGGTCGAAGGGGTCGAGGACGGTGGTGGAGCGACCTCTGTCACAGAGGGCGCCGAGGCCGAGAGTGCCGAAGCGGCGGCGGGCGCGGCAGATGAGG
>Ga0310122_10003083_pt1 | contig 10586 bp, 6 predicted proteins | sample CB6_Bottom_1051__FD_203503 | JGI IMG/M metagenome (GOLD analysis project Ga0310122, IMG submission 203503) | Marine microbial communities from Western Arctic Ocean, Canada - CB6_Bottom_1051 | ecosystem: Environmental > Aquatic > Marine > Oceanic | place: Canada: Western Arctic Ocean | collected...
TGCTGGAAAAATACCACGAGGATCAGGCCCGACGAAACCCCGGAACCGAGCTTGAACCCAACGGGCATATCTTCAAGTCCAGCGGCATCCTGCAAAATCTCGGCCCGTACGGCCGCGGCGATGGCGGTAAACTGGGCACCAACGACGGCTGGACGGGACTGAAGCGTTACGAGTGGATTTACTCCTCTAAGAATCAGGACTGGAAGGGTCACACCGAGCTTAAGGAAATGATTGATGGCTTGGCCAAGAACAGGAACAGCAGTACCCGGCTCAAACAATGGTTCGAGGCAAACTGGGACATCGAGTCGCTCATGAGCTATATCGCCGTGCGCAACTGGATGGGCACCTGGGATGACACCGTGCACAACTTCTACCTTTGGCGCCGGGCCGACGGCCGCTGGGCGCTGTTGCCGTGGGATTTTGACAGCGACATGCAGAGTGGTTTCACAACCAAATCCATCTTCATCGGCCAAGCCGGCAACGCCAACACCACTCACGGCACACACACCATCAAGGATGCCTTTTTCAAGGCATTTCGTACCGAGTACAAGGAGCACCTTTATTATCTGAACAACACGCTGCTCACGCCAGAAAGCCTCGGCCGCATGGGCCTGACCAGCTACACCTCGTTCGCCCGCGGACGCCAGTCCAACGTCAACAACCAGTGCGGCAAGGTGAAAATCCCCAGCCAGCCCTCGGCCCAACAATTAACCGGCGGCAGCTCCGTCTACTCCCCGGCATCGATGTTGGTATCCGCGTTCGAGAGCAGTGACGGGAACACGACCCATGCCAGCACTCTTTGGGAAATCCGCACCGCTGATGGCTCGTTCACCTACCCCGTTTTTAAGGCCAAGACGACGGAGAACCTGACTGAGATGCCGGTGCCGTTCGACCTGCTCGAGTTCGGCCGCACCTACTTTTGGCGGGCCACGTATATCGACTCGAAGGGCCGCAAGTCACTGCCCAACACGGAGGCCGGTTTCCGCTACGGCGGCCACGCCAAGTCGGCGGATCTCATTTCCCTCAAGGACACGGAGTGGAGGTACAACGCCGACGGCAAAAACCTCGGCACCACCTGGCGCAAGGCCGAGTACGACGACGACGCTTGGCCAAGCGGCAAGTCGTACCTTGGCCGCGCCACGTCCCGGCAAAAATACAAAATGGCCACCACGCTCAAGATGGGGGCCACCACGTTTTACTTCCGTAAGGTGTTTGACTTCGACCCGCCGGCCGGTGGCGGCGAGCTGCAGATCCGCTTCCTCATCGACGACGGGGCTGTGTTTTATCTCAACGGCAAGCAGATCCACCGCGTGAACATGAAGGAACGCGGCAGCATCCGCTACACCACACGGGCCTTGAGCACCGTGATCGATGCCAAGCTGAGCGGTCAGATTACTCTCCCCGGAAAATCGCTGAAGCAGGGCAAAAACATCCTCGCGGTCGAGGTGCACCAGTACTCGACCAACGACCGGGACCTCGCCTTCGGCCTCAGCCTTCACGCCACCGTGGAGAGCCTGCCGGACGGTATCATTCTCAACGAGTTGATGGCCGCCAATCGTGGCTCGGTGACACACGCCGACACAAACCCCGACTGGATCGAGTTGCACAACCCGACCAACCGCGACATTGACCTCGGCGGTGCAGGCCTCGGGGACGGCGTTGCCCTGGAGCCAACCTTCTTTTTCCCCGCACTTACCATCCTACCGTCCAAGGGCCACCTTGTTGTCTGGTGCGATGATCAAAAGGAGTCGCCCGGGTTGCACACCGGCTTCGCACTCAATGCCGACGGCCAAAACATCGCCCTTTGGTGGCCGGGCGACGAGGGACTGAAAATCCAGGACGCCATCGGCTTTGGCCCGCAGGCCAACGATCTCTCGATCGGCCGCGAACCCGACGGCCTTGGCCCGTGGACGCTCAGCGCCCCCACCCCCGGCCTGGCCAACGCCAAGTCGGACTTGGGCAGCATCCGGATGCTCACGATCAACGAATGGATGGCTCAGCCCAACAACGGCAACGACTGGCTCGAGTTGTTCAACAAATCCGATCTCCCCGTCCCGCTCGCCGGCTTGAAGCTGAGCGATGATTCCTCTCAGCCGAACAAAACCGTGATGCCGCCGCTGTCGTTCATCGGCCCGAAAAGCCATCTCCGGATGATCGCCGACAACGACCCCGGAGACGGTGCCGTCCACCTCGGCTTCCGGCTCAGCAGCAAGGGCGAGGAAATTGTGCTGACCGACTCCAAGGCGAAAGTGATCGACTCGGTGTTGTTCGGCGAGCAGACACGCGGCACTTCTCAGGGACGTTTCCCGGACGGCTCAAAGTCGATCGTCTTCTTTCCCAACAGCGCCACGCCCGGCCGCGCAAACCTCATCCTCGGCGACTCGGACGAGGACGGCCTGCCCAACCTTTGGGAGGACCAGTACGGGCTCAACCCCAACGACCCCGCCGACGCCGCGCAAGACACCGACAACGACGGCCACACCAACCTCGAGGAACTCCTCGCCGGCACAAGGCCAAACGACGCCGACAGCGTTCTGTCGCTGGGCCTGAGCGAGAACCGGGACACCCTGACCGCCGTGTTCGAGGCGCAAACCGGGCGAACCTACGTGCTGTGGAGTACTGACGATGTCGCCGGCGGCGAGTGGATCAAGGTGAAGGAGTTCCCGCCGCAGGACGGCAAGCGCACCATCATCCACGATCTCCCGGCGGAGCATCTGCCGCTGCCCACCGGCTACTATCGCCTCACCATCCCCGCCACAAACGACTAACCTCCGATGAGCGGCGCGTTGTTAACCATCGACTCGCCCGGGCTGGAACTGGTCATCCCAGCGGGGCTGTTGCTGGCCGCCGTTCTGCCATTTCTCCGGCAGGCCAAGCGCCAGAAGGTTGCCGGACTGGTGGCGTTGCCCCTGGCGCTGACCGCCGGCCTGGGTTACTTGAAGTACACGGTAGACTCACGCAACGACGCTTCCCGCGCCGCGCTGCTCGCCTCCACGCCGGCGCAGGCCCGGCTTAAGCCGGTCACCGCGCCGAACAACGCCTACACCTCCTCGCAAACCTGCCGCGCCTGCCACCCGTCCGAGTATCAGAGCTGGCACGACAGCTTTCACCGCACGATGACGCAGTTGGCCAAGCCGGGGGCGGTCTTGGCCAAGTGGCACGGCACCAAGCTGCCGCTTGGCCAAGCGACGCTGCACCTCGAGCAAAAGCGGGACGAATTTTGGGTGCGCACACTCGGCGCCGATGGCATCAAGTCGGATTCACAGCGCATCAGCATGCTCACCGGCTCGCATCATCTGCAGGTTTATTGGATCGCCGAAGCGAAGGGCAACATGCAGAACCCCTTCCCTTATGGCTGGCTGATCGCGGACAAAAAATGGGCACCGGTGCAGGACACGTTTCTGCACGACCCGAACCTCCCGATCGGTGGTGCCAAGTGGAACAACAGTTGTATCAAATGCCACGCGGTTGCCGGCCGACCGGGGAACGACAACCGCAACCGCACCTTCAACTCCGAGATTGCAGAACTCGGCATCTCATGCGAAGCCTGTCACGGCCCGGCCAAGGAACACATTGCGCATTACCAGAATCCAGCTAATCGCTACTCAACACACCTCACCGACAGGTCAGTGCATGCGATCCTCAACCCTGGTAAAGAGACTCTCGACCACCGATTGTCGGCACAGGTCTGCGGCCAGTGCCACTCCTACCAATACACCCCCGACAAACTCGATTGGCTCAAAAATGGCCCCCGTTTTCTACCCGGGAACGAACTTAAAGCCAACACAACGGTCGTGCATGCCAGCACATTTGCTGGCACCAAACCCAAACAGCAGGACGAAGCCCGGGCATTCATGTCCAAGCACGGTCATCCACATCCCGGTGACGAATGGTTGAACGATCGCTTTTGGCCCGATGGAATGGTTCGCGTCACCGGCCGCGAGTACAATGGCCTGCTCGACACCGCCTGTTTTCAGCGCGGCAAAATGTCCTGCCTCTCCTGCCACTCGATGCACGGCTACCTCGACAACAACGACCAACTCGCACCCCGTATGGAGACCAACGAGGCGTGCCTGCAGTGCCACGACGATTTCCGTGACAACCTGACTGCACACACCCATCACGCCGCAGACTCCACCGGCAGCCTTTGCTATAACTGCCACATGCCGCACACCACCTACGGCCTGCTCAGCGGCATCCGCAGCCACCAGATCGATTCCCCCAGCGTCGAGACGCATTTGAAAACCGGCCGCCCCAACGCCTGCAACCTTTGCCACCTCAACCAGACTCTCGAGTGGAGCAGCAGCCACTTGACCAAATGGTACGATCACCGCCAACCCAAGCTCGACAACGACGACAAGTCGATCTCGGCGATGCTCAAGATGCTGCTCAAGGGAGACGCCGGCCAGCGTGCCATCGCCGCCTGGAACATGGGCTGGGAACCGGCCCGCAAGGCATCCGGCGGCAACTGGCAGGCGCCGTGGCTGATCCGAACGATGAACGACCCCTACGCCGCCGTTCGATACATCGCCCACAAGGCGCTGATGGCAGATCCCACCTTCGCCGGCACGCCGTTTGACTACACCGCCCCCTTGGCTAAGCGCGCCACCCAGATCGACGCCATCAGCGAGCGCCGGGCCGCCGCCGGGCTGCTTGGCCAGGCTCCGCATGCCCAACTACTGCTCGACGCACAGGGCAAACCGCTCGAAGATGTTGCCGACCGATTGACTAGGCAGCGTGACAACCGCCCGATAACCCTCCAGGAATGAGCAATTACAAACCCACCCGGCGCGAACGCGGCGAACAAGCCTCCCAACAGGCCCGAAACGCCCCGGCCAACCCGGTACCATCCGCCGCCGACAGCAACGCCACGCCGGAGGAGCGGCGGCACTTTAGGCTGGGTTGGTGGTCGCTGCTCGTCTTCGTGTGCCTTGGCATCGTGCTCGAGGGAATGCTGGCGTTCAAGGCTCCCTGGTACGTGAATGTCGGCGACAACGAGACGCACCGGCTGATGCTCCGGCTTGGCCACGCGCACGGGACACTGTTGTCGGTGCTCAACATCGTTTTCGCCGGCTCGCTGGCCCGGCTGAGCCTGCCGGCCGGCGCCCGCGTCCTGGCCTCCCGCTGCCTCGCTGCCGGCACCCTGCTCGTCCCGGGCGGCTTCCTTCTCGGCGGCCTGGTCACCCACGGCGCCGATCCAGGGCTGGGCATCATCCTCCTGCCGGCCGGTGCAGTCCTGCTACTGTTCGGCATCTTCCAGGTCGCCCGCCACACCGGGAAATAAACGGCTCAGCCTGGCAGGTGCTTCAGCACGAGGAGCACGTACAGCGTGGCCAGTACGATATGGAGGATTGCGAACGGTAGGGCTTTTTTGACGAACCCCATGAACGAGATGCGCAGGTCGTGCTTGTGCATGATGGTCACCGCCACGAGCGTCGAGGCGGAGCCGATCGGGGTCAGGTTGCCCCCGAGGTTCGCGCCGAAAATCACCGACCACCACATTCCGGGGTCAACGGCGGGATCCATCGACTCTAGAATATTGGAGAGCACAGCCGCCAGCGGGATGTTGTCGGTCACACTGCTGGCCAAGGCGGATGAAACCAACAGCAGGCCGCCGCCCAATTTGGGACCCATGCTGATAATTGGTTCAATGCCCTTGCCAATCAACTCCAGCACCATGGCCTGTTCCATCGCGTAGATGGCGACAAACAGGTAGACGAAAAAGAAAAGCAGATCCCAATCGATGCCGCTGTAAAACTTGCCCACGCTCGACTTGAATTTGCAGAGCATGATCACGGCAAACATCATCGCCACGAACCCCATCCCCAGCTTGCCGATCGGCCAGCCGTCGAATGACGCGGTGGCTATGAAGCAGATGAACAGCACCAACATCGCCGCGCCAAACCAAAAGAAGCCCATGCTCTCGATGCCATCACGCTCGTCGAAGCTTGAAACCTGGCCAAGCGCAACGGCCCGTTCCTCGTCGGTTCTCAACGGCTCGATGCCGAAGACTTTCGCGCCCATCACGATCGTCGCCGCCGTGGCCACGACGACGTACGGCGCGGCCTTGATGAAGAAGGTCACAAACCCGATCCCGGCCGTGGTGCCGACGATGATGTTCGGCACGGAGGAAATCAGCGTGAGCAATCCGCCGATGTTCGTCAGCAATCCCTCGACCAGCAGAAAGCTCAGCAGCTTGTCCCGTTGGCCAAGCTTGCCCAGCGACACGGCGCTCAGTGACCCGACGATGATCATCGCCGTGACGTTGTTCAGCACGGCGCTGAACACCACTGTCATCACGCCGTAAAACCAAAGCAGCCGCCTTGGATCACCCCTCGACGCCTTGGTCAGCCGAATCGCGATGTAGGTGAACAACCCCGACTTGCTCGTCACATCAACGAACAAACTCGAGCCGAGAATGATCGTGATCACCCCCCACTCGATCCCCGGGATGAATACCGGCAGCCTGATCTCGTGGCCGTTCGGCAAATGCACCGCGCCGAATGGCAGGATACCGGTGAACGCGCCCAGCAAAAGCGCAATGACCGCCGTCACGCCGACGATCACCGATTTTTGGGCGTGAATCTTTTCCTCCAGCGCAAGGCACAACACCATCGCCACCAGCAGGCCGGTGAACAGATAGGTGATCCACGGTGCCACTGCGGGGGCGACGTGACTGGCAGCAGCTAACATCATGAATTCCATCCCGCGTCCTCCTACAGCAGCAGCAGCGGCGTCGCGCGCAGCTCGACCGCGAGCGGATACGCGATCCCGTGCATCGCCAACTGTTCGTCGTCCTTCGTGTACATGACCAGCAGATCAATTTCGTTCTCCTCAACCAGGCCCCGGTAATCGGCGAGCTGATGACCGAGCTTTACCCGGCTCTCCACCTTGAGGGTTTGGTTTCCCCTCGCCAGGCCGGCGCGGCACGACTCGATATACTCGGTCGGGTCCTCCACCAGTCGTGCCCGGATCTCCTCGCGCGCGATGTCAGTGTCCAGGTCCGGGATTTTTCCGATCGCCGCGATGTACCGCTCAAACACAGTGTCGTCCTCAACGTGCGCGAGGTACAGCGTCCCGCCGTCCTGCGTGAAGTGCGCCGCGTGACTGACCAGGCGATGATCCCCGGCCAGGTGATTCGTCACCGCCATGACTCGGCCGGTGTTCTTGAGCGCGTGCCCCGGCAAATCCTTTCTCCCTGGATGCGGCAGAACCAGCACCGGCGTCGAGGTCGCCTGCGTCAGCACATCCACATGCTCGCCAAGGCTGTGAGGCCACTCCCCGACAGCGCTATGCAGATGACGATAAGTCACCACAAGATCCGGCCTGGCCTGCTCCACCGCATTCAACACCTCCCGAACCGAGAATGGTGCATCACCACCGAACAACTCCCAGTCCGGCTTGTCCCTTGCCTCCAACACAGAAAGAAAGCCCTTGGCCAGATAGAGAAAATCGTCCTGTAATGCCTCGGCCAAGTCGTGCACGAGCAACACCCTGCCGATCTCAACCGGCTGGTGCGCGAACACCTCCCGGGCCGCAGCGTTAAAGACACTCTCGAATCGATCCAGCGTTGACATGCGACCGGCAGAATAAAATACGTGATGAAATTCTCAAGCCAGAATACCGCAATCCCCCTGCTTGGCCAACGTCATTCGCCGCGCCACTGGGCCAGGCGCTTGGCCAGGCGGACCTCGGTTTCGGCCGGCGTGATGAGGTTGGGCAGATCGGCTTTCAGCTGGTCGAGCGTGGGGATTTCGCCCCAGGCGGTAACACCGAAAACCTCCACCATCGGCTGGTCACCGAGGCCAAGCTCGCGGTTGCGCTTGGCGTAACGATACTCGAGCGTCGCGCGCCACTCGTCTTTCGACTTGGGCACAGCCATGTCGTGCCGCCCCACCCACGGCAGCCACTCGGTCACCTGCGATTGGTGGCACCAAGTCATGTCCACCATCAACCCGAATGCCGCGCTCACATCCACCGCCAAGTCGAACGAGTTCGCCCCAAACATATATCCGTCGTAGGCGGTGAGAATGTACGGCACCTTGCACGGCTTCGGTTCGGCGTCGTCGGACGGGTATTCCGGCGTGAAGGCGTGCGGCACGTTGATCATGTAGGCCACCTTGCGAACCGCCTCCGCCACAGCCACGTGGTCCACGTGCAGCCCTGCGAGGGAGTCCGACGGCAACGGAGGGGCAAACAGGTAGTCCGGCTCGAAATCCCGTATGGCTTTCCAAAGCGCCGCCAACAGGTCGCTGTCCACCTGAAGGCAGCCCTCACGCGGCGCTTGGCCGTTGGGCAAAATCATCGGCTCAACTTCGCACTGTGCCAGCTTCGCCGACTCCAGTTGCTCGGCCAGCCGTACCCGCGATGTCTCCTCCCGTGACAGTCGGTGATGCCCCGCCGCCCCGTCGGTGCAAACAATCAATCTGGCACGAAAGTCGTCACCCAATTGCCGCCGCCACATCTCAAACATGCCAGCGGTGGAGAATTCGTAATCGTCAAAATGTGCGTGGACAAATAATACCTTCATGGATCGCAGAAAAAAGGAGAGCCAAACCGGCTCCCCTGCAAAGTCAATTCAACCCAGGGATTTATTGCTTCGGCTTGGCCGCTTCCTTTTCTTTAGCCTCCTTGGCATTGCCGACACCGGCTCCGATGAGCCCACCGACACCGGCACCGACCAAGGCCCCTTTGCCGGCCTCGCCACTCTGGTTGCCAATAATGGCTCCCGCTGCCGCACCAATCGCTGCGCCCAGCCCGGCACCAACTGCTGTTTTTCTTCCCGGATCCGTGGCGCAACCGCTAAAAAGCAGCCCCGCCACCACCGCCATCAATAAACTTTGTTTTATCTTCGTCATTTCGCTGAATGATACCGCAGGACTATCCCCACAAAACCAGGGATGTACAAGCCTGCGCCGCAGCATTGGGTTGAAACACTCGACGAGCCGCTTGTTTGCGTGTTCCATCCGGGGTCATCAAATGGTCGCGCGATTTTTAATTTTGTTTCTCGGGATGCTCTTTGGCCTTGGTCAAGCGGTGGCTCAGGTGGACGCCCGCAACCAGCCCACCGGCAACAAGCCGCAGCGCAAAGATCCCGGCTTGGCCAAGTTTGCGCTGTTCAAAAAAACGTCGCCCCAGCCCAAGACCGTCTCGCCGGTAAACACGAATCTGCCGCTCAAGTTGAAACCGGGGATGGGCATCGCCTTCGTCGGCAACACGCTTCTCGACCGGTCGCAGGATTTTGGCTACTTGGAGACGCTGCTGCACCAGGCGCACCCGAACCATGACCTGACGATCCGCAACCTCGCTTGGTCGGCCGATGCGCTTGGCCTGCAACCGCGCCCGGCGAACTTCGCTGACACCGAGCAACACCTTGTTTTCGTGAAGGCCGATGTCGTCTTCGCGGCCTTCGGTTTCAACGAGTCGTTTGCCGGACCGAACGGCTTGGCCAAGTTTCGGAGCGACCTCGCAGACTACATCGCAGCGACCAAGGCCAAGGCGTTCAACGGCAAAACCGGCCCGCGACTCATCCTGCTCTCGCCGATCGCCAACGAGAACGTCGAGGGCGTCAACGCCGCCGCCAACAACACGAACATCCGGCTTTACACCGAGGCCATGCGCAAGGTCGCGGCGGTGAAGCAAGTCGGCTTCGTCGATCTTTTTTCGGTCACTGAAAAGGCAATGGCCGCGCCGCTGCACAACCTGACGTTCAACGGATGCCATCTCAACGACGAAGGCTATCGCTTGTTCGCCAAGACGGTTTTCGAAGCGGCTTTCGACGCCGAGTCGCCGGTGCTCAATGAGGAGATTCGCGCGGTGGTGCTGGAGAAGAACAAACAATTCTTCCGCCGCTTCCGGCCGGTGAATACGTTTTATTATACCGGCGGACGCAATCGCAGTTACGGCTATCTCGACTTCCTGCCAGCGATGCGAAATTTCGACCTCATGACGGCCAACCGCGACGAGCGCATCTGGAGCTTGGCCAAGGGCAAACAGGTGTTGGCCAAGGCCGACGACTCGAATCTGCCGCTGCTCCCCAACACGATCCAAAGCCGCGGTGCCAACAAACTGCTCACGCCGGAGGACGAGTTGGGCGCGTTCGACGTGGATCCGCGCTTTGAGGTGAACCTGTTCGCCACCGAGCGGGAGTTCCCCGACTTGGCCTGCCCGATCCAAATGCGCTGGGACGCCCGCGGCCGGCTGTGGGTCAGTTGCTCGACGACTTACCCGCACGTTTATCCCGGCAACGAGCCGAACGACAAAATCATTATTCTCGAAGACACCGACGGCGACGGACGCGCCGACACCTCAAGCATCTTCGCCGACGATCTGCAGATTCCGCTGTCGTTCGAGTTCGGCGACGGCGGCGTGTACGTCTCGGAGGAACCGCACTTCACATTTCTCAAAGACACTGACGGCGACGGGCGGGCCGACACCCGTAAAAAACTGCTCACCGGTTTCGGCTGCGAAGACTCGCACCACGCGCTGCACGACTTCGCGTGGACACCGGACGGCGACCTGATTTTTCGCGAATCGATTTTTCACCACAGCCAGGTCGAGACGCCGTACGGGCCGGTGCGCCAGCA
>Ga0310122_10003084_pt1 | contig 10586 bp, 11 predicted proteins | sample CB6_Bottom_1051__FD_203503 | JGI IMG/M metagenome (GOLD analysis project Ga0310122, IMG submission 203503) | Marine microbial communities from Western Arctic Ocean, Canada - CB6_Bottom_1051 | ecosystem: Environmental > Aquatic > Marine > Oceanic | place: Canada: Western Arctic Ocean | collected...
GTGGTAGGGAATATAGAGAGTTTGTAAATTTTCATATCAAATTTTATTTGGGCTGTGCTCTTGCACACCCTACAGGTTTCCTGCACATGTGACACAACGTACGGATTCGGGTCGTATCAGCATACGGTCTAATCCTATCTCTTCTTCACACTCTATACAAATCCCAAACATAGGTTTGTCAATACGAAGTAGAGCATTCTTCAATCGTGTGAGCGTGAGTCTTGCTTCATCCAATATCTTATTGTTGACATCTTGCTCACCCATAGCTTCTAGTCGTGTGAGTCTTCCTAATGAACAATCAGGGGCTATGGGTTTGACCTTCTCTTGAAGAGTCTCAATCTGCGCTTCTATCAGAATCATTTTTTCTTCAATTTTCTTTTTTAGTACGTTTTTCTCTTTTTGGGTCATGTTACCCTCTTAAATATGGTATATTGAGGATTATAGCTAAAATGTAGGGTCGGTTAACCGACCTTTCTATCTATTAGGGTCGGTGAACCGACCCTACGGAGATATTTTAATATGAATGGAAACGTACATGAAAAAAATTATTTTATTTTATATCTTTTCTGTCCTTACTTGGGCAGAACATAAGCATACCAATGCACTCGAACATGAGACTTCTCCTTATTTACAACAACATGCACATAATCCTGTCAATTGGTACCCCTGGGGGAAAGAAGCGTTAGAAAAAGCAAAAAAAGAAAATAAACTCATTTTTCTCTCCATTGGTTACAGTACTTGTCACTGGTGCCATGTCATGGAAGAGGAGAGTTTTACAGACTTAGAAGTAGCAAAGTTATTGAATGATGATTTTGTCTCCATTAAAGTAGACAGAGAAGCCTTATCACAGTTAGATAAAAAGTATCAGAAACGCTTTATGCTTGTACACGGTGAGCGTGGAGGTTGGCCTTTGTCTGTTTTCTTATCACCTACAGAAGAAGTATTTCACTTAGGTACGTATATTCCTAAAGAGGAGGGGTATGGTTCGCAAGGTTTACTCAAGCTCTTGACTTCGTTTGTAGAACTACAAAAAGAGCCGAAAGCTTTTCAAGAACAAATACAAAAACATCAACGCTTACAAAAAGAAACTTCACTAAAAACAAAGTTAAGTGCAAAAATCATGCAAAATGTCCTAGAGGAGATAGAAAAACAATATGATGCTACTAATGGAGGTTTTGCTTCACATCCAAAATTTCCTGAAGCTGCCAAACTAGAGCTTTTGTTAGATATCTATACACTAAATGGAGATAAAAAAGCTTTTTTAATGGCAGAAACTACCTTACGAAAGATGGCACAAGGGGGTATTTATGACCAAATTGGGGGAGGGTTTTTCCGTTATACCACAGATGAAAAATGGGAGATGCCGCATTTTGAAAAGATGCTCTACACCAATGCGGAACTGATTGTTGTGTATGTGAAACTGTATGAAATGACAGGGGATGCCCTTTACAAAAAAATTGTCGATGAAAGCATTTTGCAAATGGAAACGTATTTTATGCAAAAAGAGCTGTACTTTTCTGCCACAGATGCAGACTCAAATGGAGAAGAAGGTGGATACTTCATTTATGAGTATGTTACAGTAAAAGAAGCCTTGAAAGAAAAAGGCTGGAAGACTAAAGAGATTGAAAACAGTTTAGCTTACCTGGGCATAGAAGAAGATGGAAATGTTGATGGTGATTTATCACATACGCATATTACAAGTGAAAAGGTGCCTCCAAGAGTAGATGAACTTAAAACATATTTGAAAAGCCTAAGTGCAAAACGTGCCTTCCCCTTTATAGATAAAAAAATAAACACTGCATGGAATGCGATGATGATAAAAGCACTTTTTGTGGCTTCTAAAATAGATGAGAGTTATGTGCTTCTGGCCGAAGAAAGATTGCAGGCACTTTTAAATTTAATGTATAAAAAAAATGTTTTATATCATCAAACACTTTTAAACCATAACCCCAAACAAGAAGCACTGCTTGAAGATTATGCCTTTTTGATTGCCGCACTTATAGTAGGCTATGAGCGTACATATAACGAAAAGTATCTGTTACTGTTTGAGAAACTTAGCAAAGAGGCGGTATCAAAGTTTTATAGGCAAAAGCGTTGGTACTTGAGTGATGATAGCATAGAGGCTTTGGCTGATTTTGATGACAGGTATTATACTTCTCCACTTTCACAAATGCTTGAAAACCTCATACAGCTTTCTTCTCTCACCGAAACATTCACCTATAGAGATATCGTGCAAGAGACTTTGTCAAACATGGGCTCTGTACTAGAGAGCAGTCCAGCAACTGCTCCTAAGTTGGTACATACGTTTTTGCGTATGCATAAAGGTGATGTCATCATTCATGCGAGGAAAAAGAAGTTACTTTCAGCACAACATGCACTAGATAATGTGAAGTATCCATTCCTTTTAAGTGTAATACAAGAGAGTGATGAGTATCTTGCTTGTAAAACAACGATGTGTTTTGCCCATGATACAAATATAACAAAACTCATCGAAAAAATACACAAGGCTGTAAGATAATGTTAACAATGAACGAAGACTTAGAAGGTGCAATCAAAGCATACTTGAAGCTTTTGGAGGCAGAAGAGTACTTTGAAGCCCATGAAGTGATGGAAGAAGCCTGGCATCCCCTACGCCTTAAAAAGCATCCTTTGGCAAACCTTGCTAAAGGTTTTATCAATGGGGCTATTGCTTTTGAACATATAAAGCGTGACAGTAAAAATGCAGCTAAAAAAGCCAAACACGTCATGGAATCTTATGAAAGACATATACACCTTTGTACTTCTGAGATAGAGTTTTTTGTCTTATTCGAGGAAGCTAAAGATACGATAGAATCGTTGAAACTAAAACATAAAGAAGTGTTTTTTTAGTGTTTTGGTACCACGCAGCGACAAAACACTCCTACAATTCAGTACGAACCAACCCAAACTACATGTCTTGGGAAGATCAGCCAAGTACTTATAAAAACTATCCAAGTTCTTACAAGAAGTTTCGCTTAGACAGAAAAAATGAGGAAGAAAACTTTCTTTACCATATTGCAGGGCTAACTGCACAAAAAACATACCCCTCAGGGGAGTATTATTTGCGTATTAATCCCTCTGCCGGTGCCTTATATCCTAATGAACTTTATTTTCAAGCTAGGGGTGTAGAAGGTAGAATAGATGGTATTTATCATTATGATGTGAAACTCTCAGCCTTAACCTTATTGGAAGTGCTTCCACAAGATGAAGGATTAGAACCTTACTTTGGTTTTAAAACAGCTATGAGAGGGTACCTCTTTTTAGTTTCTGCTATTTATTACCGTTCTTCATGGAAATATAAAAACCGCGCGTTTCGCTACTGTTTGTTGGATGCAGGACATTTGTTAGGGAGTATTGAAGCTGCTGCTTTACTGAAGAAAGAGAGTGTGCAAATTAGCTACGACATAGAAAGAGAAAAATTAAACCGTATGTTTGGGTTTGAAGACCGTGAATGGTTTTTAGCGGGAGCTGTTAGAGCAGAAGCCATACAAGGTACAAAAGTATCTGCGCTAGAATTTGCACTACCCTACGTAGATGGGAGTAGAAGCTTTGAAAAAAACGAACTAATAGAACAAGCGTACAATGAGACAGTAGCACTACAAGATTGCAAAACGCAAAAGCAAATGCCAGTTTTTACCTATGCGAAAGATAACCTACAAGAGACACTCTTTACCCGTCGTTCCCAACGTGGCTTTCATGAGGGTGCCCTCACGAAAGGGCAGTTTAACTACATTATGGATGTGCTGGCACAGCCCATACCTTCAGACTGTGATGAAGAGGTGTCTGTGTATGTGGTACTTAACCGTGTACTAGACATGCCTTTAGGTTTATATAAAGATGGGAAGTTTGTGGCACATGGGGATTTCGCAAAAAAAGCAGGATATCTTTCTTTAGAACAGTACAGTCTTTCTCAGCAAGGTGCCTTGGCATTTTTCTTTACCTCTAAAGGTCAAAATTATCAGGCTTTGTACCAAAAAGCAGGCATCATAGGGCAAAGACTATATGTCGCAGCAGTGTATCTTGGCTTAGGCTGCTCAGGGATAGGCGCCTATTATGATGATGAGGTCAATGAATTCGTAGGAAATGATGAAATGGTGTTGTATGCCTTGGCAATAGGAAAATGACTTAGTTTTTAAACCTATAACCTAAAGCCTTTAAGTGTTTACGTAGCTTTTCAGGAATGTCACCTTGAAATTCAAGGCACTCTTCTTTTACAGTCCCACCTGTGCCAAGTTTTTTCTTAAGTGTTTTAACGAGGGCTTGCAAGTCACTTTTAGCCAAGTGAAAAGGTTTGACAATAGTCACTACTTTCCCTCTACGTTTTTCTTTGGAAAAGTGGAGTTGGTGTTTTTCTGGGGACTTCACTTCTGTGTTGGTTTTTTTGGAAGCTTTGTCTTTATTGTCTGAAGACCAGCCTTTATCCTCTTCTACCCCAAAGTCCGCACCCATTTCAAATAGATTTTTTTTCATTAGTTAAAGTCCGTATCAAAAAGTAGACCAAGGATGACAGCAGCAGAGAGTACAAAGAGAAGTGTTCTGTATAGTGTTTTATCGGAAGGCAGTCTCATAAAAATCCTTTATGTTTCTATAGTATATACAATCTCAGTTTTATTCTTCTTTGTGACTACCTCATGCAAGCTTAGACCTTCTATAGGGAGTTTCATAAAGGCATCGATGCTTGTTATCCCTGCTTTGGCTATCTCACGTAAGACAATGCCTCTGTAAGCTTTTGCCCAGTGGCTGACTACTTTGCCATCTTTGATGAATTTAAGTGTGGTATAGGCTTTGCTTGGCTTGTAGAACTTGTCATAAAATCCTGCACGCAAGTCTAAGATTTCATCCTCTTTCAAATACGCTTCCATTAAAGCTGCGGAGTGTTCATTGTAAAACTTTTCAGTTTTGATGTCTGCTACGGCTTCACCTTGTTTGAGTTTGTACTCAGGGATGAGGTCATCTGCACGTATGGGGCCAAAGAGGTTTGAAAAAAGGATGACATTGTCGTCTATATAGCTTTGTGCTGAGGGGTTGAGCTTCTCATACCCAAGGTAATCAAATGCAACACCTGTATAACGTTCAATAGCTTTCATGGTCAGTTCATGAATAATGTCTTTTTTGTGTTTTAAAATGTCGGCTTCTTTTTTGATACCAAACATTTTAGAGAGTACTTGCATATCTCCTTGTTGTAAAACATTGATATAGCTATGTAAAAGCTTCATACGATGTGCTGCTAAATCAGAAAACAGAAGTGTATTGGGATTAAAAGAGAGTTCTCCGCCAGACTTTTTAGTTTCGCTTGGAGCAAGTAGTATTTTCATGAATTAAACCTTTATTGTATGGTGACATTCTAGTTAAATTAACTAAAAAGAAGAAATTTATAAGTTTTTCGCAAAAACCCTTGACTTTTAAAATGTATTTGTCTATAATTCCCGTCCATTTAAAGCCTAATAACTTTTTATGATGGTGCTGGTGTAGCTCAGCTGGCTAGAGCAGCTGATTTGTAATCAGCAGGTCGGGGGTTCGAGTCCCTTCACCAGCTCCATGAAATTTTTATCAGTGTTTGACCGGAAAATAATCAAAACTCTTTTCAATTTGAATAGACAAGTAGATTTAGCATTATGGTGAGTTACTCAAGTGGCCAACGAGGGCGGATTGTAAATCCGCTGACTACGTCTTCGAAGGTTCGAATCCTTCACTCACCACCATGTGTATCCATTTATGCGGGCGTAGCTCAGTGGCTAGAGTTCCTGCCTTCCAAGCAGGCTGTCGAGGGTTCGAATCCCTTCGCCCGCTCCACATAATGGTTTATCTGGGAGCTGATGTGAATTATAATATTTACAAAAACTTCACATTACTACTCTAACAAACACTCATAACAATTTTACACATACATATAACATAGTATTTAAAAGCGATTAATCGCGTGAACCCTCTGTTGAAGAGAACACAGCGTTAGCGTAGCTTTGTTTGGCTTTGCCAAAAAAGTGTCCTTCTAAATAGATATGCTTATATTTACGCCCATATGGCTCAGGGGTAGAGCACTTCCTTGGTAAGGAAGAGGTCGTGAGTTCAAGTCTCACTATGGGCCCCACAACAGAGGAACCTGTTAAGTATGGACAAAAGTGTTACAAACTTGTAATAGTTCTGTCCATATAGGTTAATAATGACTTAAGAATATTTGGGTATAATACTGCCTTTATAAAACATTTACGCTAGGAGAAAAGCATGGCTAAAGAAAAATTCGAACGAACAAAACCGCATGTTAACATCGGTACTATCGGTCACGTCGACCACGGAAAAACTACACTAACTGCTGCAATCACAATGTGTCTTGGACTCAAAAATGGTCAAGCAACAATGGATTACGATCAAATTGATAATGCTCCAGAAGAAAGAGAAAGAGGAATCACAATTGCTACTTCTCACGTAGAGTATGAAACTGACAATAGACACTATGCTCACGTAGATTGTCCAGGTCACGCGGATTATGTTAAAAACATGATTACTGGTGCTGCTCAAATGGACGGTGCGATTCTTGTTATTGCTGTAACTGATGGACCAATGGCTCAAACTAGAGAGCATATCCTTCTTTCTAAACAAGTAGGTGTACCTTACATCGTTATTTTCTTGAACAAAGAAGATCAGCTTGATGATGAAGATAAAGAAGAGATGATTGAACTTGTTGAAATGGAAGTTCGTGAACTTCTTGACATGTATGACTTCCCAGGTGATGATACACCAATCGTTGTTGGTTCTGCATATCTTGCACTTGAAGAAGCTAAAGCTGGTGAGTCTGGTCCATGGTCAGAGAAGATCTTTGAACTTATGGAAGCAGTAGATACTTACATCCCTGAGCCAGTAAGAGAAACTGAAAAAGATTTCCTTATGGCAATCGAAGATATCTTTACTATTCAAGGTCGTGGTACTGTTGTAACTGGTAAAGTTGATCAAGGTAAAGTATGTATTGGTGATGATGTTGAAATCGTTGGTCTTAAAGATACTCAAAAAACAACTGTAACAGGTGTTGAAATGTTCCGTAAGGAAATGGATTGTGGTCTTGCTGGAGATAACTGTGGTGTTCTTATCCGTGGTATCGACAAAGATGCAGTTCAAAGAGGTATGGTTCTTTGTAAGCCAGGTTCAATCAACCCGCACACATCATTCGAAGCTGAGATCTATGTTCTTACTAAAGAAGAGGGTGGTAGACATACACCATTCTTTAACAACTATAGACCACAGTTTTATGTACGTACAACAGATGTAACTGGTTCAGTTCAACTTCAAGAAGGTACTGAAATGGTTATGCCAGGTGACAACGTTAAAGTTAACGTTGAACTTATCGCGCCTGTTGCACTTGAACAAGGTACTAAGTTTGCTATCCGTGAAGGTGGTAGAACAGTTGGTGCTGGTGTTGTTACTAAGATTCTTGCTTAAGACAAACACTTGTAAGAGGTTTTCCCCTCTTACAAATTTATCATAGGAGATAAGAATGAGAGAAACAGTTCACTTAGGATGTGAGAAATGTACAAGACGTAATTATCACACAACTAAAAATAAAAAAACGACAACAGAGAAACTTGCTCTTAAAAAGTATTGTAAATGGTGTAAATGCCACACAATACACAAAGAGATGAAACTGTAATAGTTTACTTTTTTAAATCCTTGGCTTTTTGTCAAGGGTTTAATTTAGGCCAATAGCTCAGTTGGTAGAGCACTGGTCTCCAAAACCAGGTGCCGTGGGTTCGAGTCCCTCTTGGCCTGCCACAAAAAAAGGTAACAAATATGGGAAAAATTTCAACATTTATTGCAAACGCGAGAGCGGAGATACATAAAGTAATATTTCCAACAAAAGTACAAGTAAGACAAGCATTTTTAGCAGTTATTCTCGTAGTAACTGTAATATCAATATTTTTAGCATTGGTTGACTTTTTAATGTCATCAATCGTTTCATCAGTTTTATAGGATAAATCATGGATTATCAATGGTATGCAATTCAAGTATATTCAGGTTCTGAAAAATCTGTAGAAAGAGGTATTGCACAACTCGTTATCGATTACGGTTTCGAAGAAAAAGTTGATCGCATTGTTGTACCTACAGAAGAAGTCATTGAAGTGAAAAATGGCGAGAAGAAAATTACTGAAAGAGTATTATATTCAGGGTATGTATTTGCACATATAGCTCTGGATACTGACCTTTGGCATAAGATTCAATCTTTGCCAAGAGTATCTAGATTTATCGGTGAACAAAAAACACCTACAGTACTTGCAGAGAAAGACGTTAAAAATATCTTAGACAAGATGGAGAATAAATCTGCACCTCGTCCTAAGGTAGATTTTGAAAAAGGTGAAATGGTTCGTATTGTTGATGGATCATTTTCGAACTTTACAGGTATGGTGGAAGAGTATGACCTTGACCACGGTACATTGAAGTTAAATGTTTCAATCTTTGGTAGAAACACACCAGTAGAGATTCTTTACACACAAGTAGAGAAAATTATATAGAAGTAATTCTAGTCTTGTATCACAAAGACTTTAAATAAGTAGTGAGAGTAGATTTTTTACAAATCTTTTTAAAAGTTTAGTAAAAATAATTTATAACAGAAGGAATTTAAGATGGCAAAGAAAATATCGGAAAAGTTTAAAATGATGATCCCAGCGGGTGCTGCAAACCCATCACCACCAGTAGGTCCAGCACTTGGACAACGTGGTGTGAATATTATGGAGTTTTGTAAAGCTTTTAACGAAAAGACAAAAGATCAAAAGGGTTTTAAAATACCTGTAGTCGTAACTGTATATGTTGATAAGTCTTTTACAATGGAGACAAAACAACCACCAGCATCTGAGCTTATCTTGAAAGCTGCGGGGCTTAAAAAAGGTACAGATAATCCTATTACTACTAAAGTTGGATCTATCACTAAAGCTAAACTTGATGAAATCATCGAGAGAAAAATCGTTGACCTTAACACGAATGATAAAGAGATGGCAGCAAATATTATTGCTGGTACTTGTAGATCAATGGGTGTTGAAATTACAGACTAAGTTAGTATTTAAAGGACGTTATTTGAGCAGAGCTCAAATAACTGCGTTAGTCTCTGAGACAACTTTAGCAGTTGGCTCATACGACTAGTCGTATTTAAATAGTGAACAATCAAAACCACATGATTTAAAATGTGGGAGCATAAAGCGGAGAAATATTATGGCAAAAAAACCAAGTAAAAGAAGAGAAGCACTACTTAAAATAGTAGATGTTACTAAAGAGTACAGTGTTGACGAAGCGATGAAAACACTTAAAGAGCTTAAATCAGCAAAATTTGATGAGACTGTAGAAGTGGCATTAAACTTAAATGTTGATCCAAGACATGCAGACCAAATGGTAAGAGGTTCAGTTGTTCTTCCACATGGTACAGGTAAAACTGTTAGAGTAGCAGTATTTGCTAAAGATGCAAAAGCAGACGAAGCAAAAGCAGCAGGTGCAGACCTTGTTGGTGCGGCAGAGCTTATTGAAGACATTAAAGCTGGTAAAATCGATTTCGATATCGTAATTGCTACACCAGACATGATGGGTGTACTTGGAAAAGTTGCAAGAATCCTTGGACCAAAAGGTCTTATGCCTAACCCTAAGACAGGTACAGTAACAATGGATGTTGCTAAAGCTGTTGAAAATGCTAAAGGTGGCCAAGTGAACTTTAGAGTTGACAAAAAAGGTAACATCCATGCAGGTATTGGTAAAATATCTTTCTCAGAAGATGCAATTAGAGAAAACTTTATCACACTTCTTGAAGTTGTGAACAAAGCGAAACCAGCATCTGCAAAAGGTAGATATATTGCTAATGCAGCGATTTCATTGACAATGAGCCCATCAATTACACTTGATACCTCAGAAGTAATGGACATTAAAGCAAAATAAGTATGGGCTTCGGCCTGTTCTTAGAGATATTTTCAAACAAACATTAGCTGTAGTTTTTGTTTGAGAGTAATTTTACTACTCATAGAACCATTAGGTTCATATCTTAGATTTAAGATAAAAGGGGCGAAAGCTTAATTAATTTGTTTGAAAGAGCAAATGTGTAGGTTTAACCTATACCCTTTTAGAGATCGGAAGGAGAATATATATGACTAGAACTAGAAAAGAAGAGTTAGTTGCAGAAATGACAGCAGAGTTTAAAGATGCTGGCGCAATTATCGTTTGTGATTACAGAGGAATGACAGTTGAAAACCTTGAAATTGTAAGAAATCTTGCAAAAGATGAAAATACAAAAGTACAGGTTGTAAAAAACAAATTGGCGCGTATTGCATTGAAAAATGCAGGATGTGAAGATATTGAATTTACAGACACAAACCTTGTAATCTGGGGCGATGCACAAGTTACACCTTGTAAAATTGCAGACAAAGCAGCAACTGATTTTAAAGATGCATTTTCAATCAAAACTGGTTTAATCCAGGGTGAAATTGCAAGTATGGAAACCATTAATGCAATGGCGAAACTTCCTACAAGAGATGTACTTATTGGTATGCTTCTTAATGTTTGGAATGCTCCAGTACAAAACTTTACAATTGGTATGGATGCACTTT
>Ga0310122_10003085_pt1 | contig 10584 bp, 9 predicted proteins | sample CB6_Bottom_1051__FD_203503 | JGI IMG/M metagenome (GOLD analysis project Ga0310122, IMG submission 203503) | Marine microbial communities from Western Arctic Ocean, Canada - CB6_Bottom_1051 | ecosystem: Environmental > Aquatic > Marine > Oceanic | place: Canada: Western Arctic Ocean | collected...
CCCATTTTTGTTAAAAGAATTGAAGATAACCCCGGACTCAAAAAATCATTATCCTCAAATGCAGCTACTACACATGTTATGTCATTATTTTTTAAACCTAAATTTGAGAGGCATTTTTGTGCAACATTTGTAGATAAGTCCGAAATTGGCTCTCCATTAATATTTGATTTTCTTTGCGTATTTGATTTGGAAATATAACAATCTAATGGATTGATAAAATGTCTGCTCTCTACACCTAATTGAAAAATATTCTCTTTAACTTGTTCAGTTAGTTTATTTCCTAAGAGATCAATCATTTCTTTAGTACTATACTTGAATTCAGGATAATGTCTTGTTAATCCAGTAATACCAATACTGTCATTACTCATAATTCATCAGTATAGATTAGGCATAATTAGTTTTTGTTACTTTAGACATTATTTTGTATTGATCTTAACCTCGATAATTTAATCACTAAAAAAATATTTAAAGAAATAACTTTAATCCTACTCTGATAAAATTGAATTGTGTTGAAAAATTTTGAATAAAGCACCTATTTTTGTTTTGAATTAAACCATTGTAATTTTGGTTTTTCTACCAAGTTAGACATTTCTTTTTGATAATTATGACTTCCTACAAAATGGGAAAACTTGTCATTAATTCCAAGTCTCAGGAATTTTACAGCAATTCCTGTATCTGCGATTACTTCTGATATTGCACTTCCTAATCCGCCAATTATGTTATGTTCTTCAAGGGAGATAATTGGAATGTCTCTAAGAATAAATTTCTTAATTGATTCAACATCAAATGGTTTCATAGTGGGCATACTTACTAAAGATACTGAAATTTCTTCATCTTTCCATTCGTCAACCCATCTTTTTCCGGTTTCTAGCATAGTACTAGTTGTTATTAAAATTAAATCATCGCCATTAGAAATTTCAATTGCTTTGCCTAAAGGAATTTTTTTGCCTTCTGGATGAATTTTAGGTTCTCCATTCTTACCTAATCGGATATACACAGGGCCCATAAGTTCATAACTTTGCTTGATTAATTCTCTAGCTTCAACAGGATCACCAGGACATAGAACTGTCATGTTTGGTATGCTTCGCATTATAGCTATATCCTCTAATGCGTGGTGGGAAGAACCTAATGAGCCATAAGTAAAACCTGCTCCCACACCAACAATTTTTACATTGGATTTATTATATGCTAAATCTAATCTAATTTGTTCAAAGCATCTCATTGTAACAAATGGAATAATACTATAAACAAAAACAATTTTTCCTCGTGAAGCAAGGCCTGCAGCTATGCCAATTGTATTTTGTTCCGCAATTCCAGTATTTAGAAATCTATCTGGAAATTCTTCTCTAAATGTTTCAAATACAGAATAACCCATATCTGCAGTAAGAAGAAATATTCGTTCATCTTGTCTTGCAAGTTCCCTTAATGTTTCTACAAAAGTTGTCCTCAAATCATTCCCCCAACTCTTTAAGTGCTAATTCTAATTGTTCATCATTAGGAGATTTATAGTGCCAATCTAAACTATTTTCCATAAAAGATACACCCTTACCTTTTACAGTGTTGGCTATGATCAATTTAGGTAAATTTTCATGAGGTGAATTAAAGGCGTCGATTAATTCGTCGTGATCATGTCCATTTATCTCCAAAACTTTCCAGCCAAAAGATTTCCATTTGTCAAAAATTGGTTCCTGATTAATTACTTCATTTGTAGCACCAAAACTTTGAATTTTATTATAATCAATAACAGCAGTAAGATTTGAAAGGTTGTGATGTGGTGCAAACATAGCTGCTTCCCAAACACTTCCCTCGTTACATTCTCCATCACCTAAAATGACAAAAACTCTTCCAGGGTTATTCATTCTTTTATTAGCTAATGCCATTCCTGCTCCAACTGAAAGCCCATGACCTAATGATCCAAAAGAAAACTCTATGCCGGGTGCTGCTTCTTTATCTAAATGACCAGGTAATTTACCGCCATCTTGATAATATGTATCAAGATTTTCTTTTGGAAAAAATCCTTTTTTAGATAATATTGCATAAAGAGTAGGGCTGCTGTGGGCCTTACTTAATAGTAAAATATCACGATCGTCTTTTCTTGGATTTTTCGGATCTATATTAAGGATTTCAAAGTAAAGCGTAACTAAAATCTCTGTAACAGAATAACATCCACCTATATGAGAACTGTATGATTTATGCATCATCTTTGCAACATCTCTTCTTATTGATTTACAAATATCTTCAAACATCATCTTTATCCCAAATTTGTTGATTATTCAAATACCATTTGTGTGTAAGTGCCAATCCATCAGTAAATGAGTATTTTGGTTCCCATTTTAAAATTTTTTTTGTTTTTTCTATATCAGATACCCAAGGAGTCATATCATCAAATACTCTTTTTTGTTTAACTTCCCATGATATCCTGTTATCAGATTTAGCTATTTCTAATGCAATATTAACTACGTCTTCAACAGAATGCATGACACCGCTACCAATATTAAAAATGTCACCAACTATGTTTTTTGCAGTTGTTATGGTTTCTATTGCTTCAATTACATCGCTAACATAAACAAAATCACGTCTAGGAAATGGTGAAGATAATTCAATAGTTTTTCCTTTAATTATTGATGTCATGATATCAAAAATCAATCTACCGGGCTCTTCAAACGGTCCAAAAACAGAAAATAGACGTAGAGTAACTATGGGTAAATTCATATTTTCACTATAAAATTTTGCAAATTTAGTTTGGGTTAATTTAGATATTCCATATGGTGTGGTGGGTATGGTCTCATCATTTTCATTCATAGGATTAGATTTTGGTCCATATTCTGATGAAGAGCCAAAATTAATTATTAGTTTGAGGTTATTGCATTTTGAAAGGCTTTCAAAAAGGTTTATCGTGTTAATTATATTTACATGAGCAATTTTTTGTATGCTAGTTTGAAATGGATAACCACCGTACGCCCCTAGGTGATATACAAAATTTGGGTCGACATCGGAAATTAATTTTTCAAGTTTTTCATAGTTTGAAAAATCAGTTTTGATTGTCTGGATTTTTGGCAGAAGATCATTAATTCTCCATAAATCTGAATTCTCTCTAATTAGAATAGTTAATTCATTATTGTCATCAATTAACTTCCTAATTAAATTGGACCCAACAAAACCGCTTGCGCCTGTAATTAGATATCGTGCCATTATGTTATAGCCTCAAGTCCAAGATAAGTTCAATTGTTTTGCATGATCAGTATAATTTTTAATTTGTTCAATTGAAAAATTTTTAATTTCATTTTTCTGTTCTGTAAAATGTTTATACCAACTCACTGTTTCGGTAATAGTTTCTTGTAAATTATAAACCAATTTTAATCCTAAGAACTTTTCTGCTTTTGATGAATCAATGTTAAGAAATTTATCTTCATGTAATTCGTTGTTAGTATTTTCCTCCATAATGGATTCATTGATACCCCATTCTGTAGAAATTGCTTTCAACATCATTTTCACTGTGAATTGTTTACTATCTGATGATGGGCCAAAATTCCACGCTTCGGAATATTTTGATTCTTGGATCATTTTTACTGCGAGCCAGAGAATTCCAGATAGAGGTTCTAATACAAATTGCCATGGTCTTGTATGTTCTGGATTACGAACATTGATTTTTTGTTTATTAATAACCGCACGAACAAAATCAGGGATCAATCTATCCTTGGACCAATCACCACCACCAATGACATTACCTGCTCTAATTGTTGCAATACGTGGGCTACTGACTTTACCAAAAAATGAATTTCTATAAGCAGTTGTGACTATTTCAGATGATGCCTTACTAGCGCTATATGGATCATTTCCTCCTAGACGATCATTTTCAGTATATACCTGCTTAGTTCCAACGTTTTCATAACTTTTATCACTAGTATATACAATACAGCCCTTCACTGTAGTAGAATTTCTTATACAATCTAGAACATTTACTGTCCCAAGTATGTTAGTCGAAAATGTTTCTACTGGTTTTTCATAAGATTCACGAACCAAAGATTGTGCAGCAAGATGAAAAATCAAGTCAGGTTCATTAGAAGAAATAGCTCTTTTTAGCTCATCTAAATTTCTAATATCAGCTATGATATGCGTTATATCATTTTCAAGTTCTAAACTTTCAAATAATGAGGGTTTAGTAGGAGGCGGCAGTGAATAGCCTATTACCATTGCGCCTAGCAATTTTAACCATAGTGTTAACCACGATCCTTGAAAACCTGTATGACCGGTTACAAGAATTTTTTTATCTTTAAAAAAATTTCCAAACATTGTGTTTTTACCAAGTTTTCCAAGGAGCTTTTCCAGAAGTCCATAATTTTTCTAAATATTTTTTATCCCTTATAGTATCCATCGGATACCAAAATCCATCATGTTTAAATGCAGTTAATTTTTGTTCTTTTGCCAAAGTTTCTAACGGTGTTCTCTCCAGAATAGTCGAATCATCCTGTAAATAATCAAAAATCTCTGGCTCAAAGACAAAAAACCCTCCATTTATCCAAGAAGACTCACCACTATGTTTTTCATGGAATTCTGTAACATAATCTTCTGATAGATTTAACACTCCAAATCTTTCCAGAGGATGAATTGCTGTTAACGTGGCAATAGGTTTTTTTTCTTTATGAAATGATATCAAATTATTGATGTTAACATTGCTAAGACCGTCACCGTATGTTAAACAAAAAGTATCATCTATGTGTTTTTCAATTCTTTTTATTCTGCCACCAGTCATTGTATGTTCACCTGTATCAATTAATTCAATATTCCATAAAGTTGAATCAAATTCTTCAAAATATTTTCTTATTAATTCTCCTTTGTAACCCAAACAAATAACAAAATCATTAATGTTATGAACTGAATATAGTTTCATTATATGCCATAAAATTGGTTTGCCTCCTATTTCGATCATTGGTTTTGGTTTTAGGTGAGATTCTTCCGAAATTCTAGTACCATACCCACCAGCTAAAATTACAGTTTTCATATAAGACGTAGTTATGAATTCTATTTATCAATTAAATATATCTCATAATGCATTCTAATCATATGGGATTTGTATATCTTGGAATTTTTTTTTCCTTCCTAATAATTTTTTTAATTAATCTGGCTTGGATTATTCTAAATTTAGGTTATTGGGCAACAAGTGGATTGCAAGAATGGTTAGGGGGACTTAATCTTGTTGAGAATGTCTATTATTCTATGTATTTACGTTGGATTTTACTCATGGATGTGATTTGGGTATGTATTGCTGCCGCGTTTGTATTTACACGTAGAAATTACAAAACAAATCCTGAACTATACTATCTTCAAAATAAACCAATTAATGATCCAAAAATTGCTGTAATCCTTCCAACATATAATGAAGAACTGGCTATTGATGATGTCATCAAAGATTTCAAATCACAAAAAAATGTTGAATATGTGTTTGTTATTGATAATCATAGTGGTGATCAAACAGTAAATATTGCAAAACAACATGATGTAACAATAATTGAAAAGGATAAGGATATGGGATATCCACATTCTTGCGTCATGGGCTTTAAAGAGGCATTGAAAACAGATGCAAATATTATTGTTCTGGCAGAATCTGAGGGAACATTTAGCGGAAAAGATATTTCAAAACTAACAGATTATTTGGGCCATTGTGATATGGTTGTTGGTACACGTCAGATTCAAGTGCTTAGTGAAGAAGGGAATCAAAATAGCACATTATATGTTTGGGGAAATTATATTCTTGCAAAGCTTTTACAACTTAGATACTTTAGTATTCATCATCTAAGTTCAATTCAATTGACTGATGTTGGTTGCTCGTTTCGATGTTTTACAAAAGAATCTCTCGAAGCGGTAATTGATAAATTTACATATCCTGAAACGGACCAAGTCGTTGTAAGTTTTAGAAGTGGTCTATTTGCATTATTTACAACCATGCTATTCATTGAAAATAATTTTAGGGTGGTCGAAATTCCCGTTACCTTCAAAGTTCGTATCGGTACTTCAAAAACTGGATCAGATAAGAAAATTAATGGGTTAAGATATTTTCTATCTTTTTTGTGGTATATTCTGAGGCGATAAAAATAAAACCTCCAGAAAAACAAATCATCACTTCTTGGAATCTACATGAATCTGCAAAGATGTTTATTCTTGCCCCAAATAATTATGATGAACTACTCAGTTGTATAGATTTTGCAAAAAAAAATAATCTAAAGATTGCTATCAAAGGTGGAGGGAATAGTTTTAGTGGTGTTAATCAATATGATGGACAGCTCCTAGTGGATGTTAAAAATTTGAATTCTATCAAATCATTTGATGCTAAAAATGGAATTATTGAAGTGGAATCTGGTTTAAGAATTGGCAATCTTTTATCAACAATTCTTCCAAAAAACTGGAACGTTGTTGGTATCTCTGGCTCCCTAAATGATACAATAGGTGGAATGATAAGTGGAAATACTCATGGAAAAGATTCTTGGAAAAATGGAAATTTTGGGCATAATGTTATTTCTCTAAAAATATTATTGGCAGACGGAAAAACTATTGAAATCAATGAAGCTTCATATCCTGAATTTTTTAACGGCGTAATAGCTGGACTGGGATTTCTAGGCATTGTTTTTGAAGTAAAATTGAAACTTACACCAATTCCATCCTATATGGTAGAGGCTACATACAATCGAATTTCTAATTTTAATGATTTATTTGAAAAATTTTATTCGTTTGATGAAACTGGTGTTAATTTTTCATACGCAACATTAGATCCGTTCGCATCAAATTCATCAATGGGCAGAGGCATAATGGAATCTGCTAGATATATGAATAAGAATACTAGTTCAGAAAATGAACTTCGTAAGTCTCTAATTCAAAAATCTAAAATTAATAATATTTCGCCAGAAAAATTTTGGTTCCTATTTAGAATAGTTTGGGGATATGAAGCATGTAAACTAATGAATAAAGTTAGATATCTACGAGCTGGATTAAAAAAAAAATCAGTAATTGTGTATGGTAAATATCAATATCCATTAGAATCAACATTACCAAAATTGAATTTATTATATGCACCTAAGGGTTTCATTGAATTTCATTGTTTATTTGAAAAAGAAAATGTGCTTGAAGCGTTTAAAGACCTGCTGCTGTGCAGTAAACGAATCAATCGAGAGCCTTGGATCTGTGGAGTTAAACGTCATATATCTGATTCATCATATCTTTCTTTTCAAGGTGATGGCTTAGGCATTACAATGAATTTTCCACTGAAATATTTCTCAGAAACTGATGTAAAAAAATATACAGATGAATTACTCAAAATAATATTACATTTCGAAGGAAAAGTATACCTTTCAAAAAATTCTGTGTTGCCAAAAGATGCATTTCAAAAAATGTACCCGAAATATAAAAAAATGATAGAGCTAAAGAAAAAATATGATCCCGATAATTTATTCCTAAGTAACGCAACAAAGAGACTGTTAATAGATTAGATTCTGGAATATATGATCAATATTGTTTTTTAGTATATTTTCTTTTTATATTAAATGCAGTACTGAATGAAATTAATTGTAATAATTCAAATAATTTTGTTTTTAATGAGAATTCGATTAGTGCTTCCTTCTTTTTAATTTTTTTAAAAACTTTTTTTGCAATGATTTCTGGTGATGCTTTTTTCATATTTTCGTAAGGACTTTTTTCTATTCCGATCAATTTTTGTTTTTTCTCTTGTGCTGTATTCATTGCACCTGGTGATACCATAATTACATCAATATTGTCTTCTTTTAATTCCACAGAAATACTCTCTGAAAATGCTCTTAATGATGATTTACCAATTCCATAAAGTGATAGAAATGGCAATCCTATATTTGCTACACCTGAAATGATATTAACAATAACACCATTTTTCTTTTCTTTCATTTTTTTAATTACGTGAAGAGATAACATGTATGATGATACTAAATTTACAGTAAAAGTTGAAATTAAATCATCATAAGTAAATTTTTCAAATTTCCCTACAATTATTGATGCGGCGTTATTTACCAGAACATCTATGCCGCTTGGGAAATCTTTATCAAGTGACATCACAAACTTGTCAATTTCTATTTTGTTAGATAAATCAACAGTGTAATACCTTACATTTTTTTGATTTATTTCTGGAATTTCTGTTATAGCTTTTTCTGCGGAAGTTTTTTCTCTTGTTGTAAATATGACTTTTGCGCCATCGGAAAGAAATAATTTTACTAATTCAAATCCAAATCCAGATGCACCTCCAGTAATTAAAACAGTTTTATTCTTAAAATTTAATTCTGAGGACATTTATACAATATCTACGTTAGTGACATCTTAAAATACTGTTCTCAGTTTTTGTATACAAAATATTCATGAAAAAAAGTAGTTATTTTTTTCAATAATTTTAAACATGAATCCTAGGAAAAGTATTGATGAAAAAATTTAGGAATAAAAAATTAGTCTATCAAGGATTATGATTTATTTTATAAATTACCATTCCAGTTTTGTCAGATTGGAAAATGAGTTCAAAATTCGAAGGTATGAGTGGATTAGTCGGTTCTTCTAAAATTTTCAAATTAGGAGGGATTTCAAGTTGTGGTAGAGGAATGAACAGTAAATAATCTGGCTTTGGATGAAATATATCATTTCTATCTGTAGGAAAACTATTGAGATTTGATAAATAATATTCAAATACTGACCAATTGTTTCTAGTAATGTATGATTCTAAGGATTCATTTTCATTTCCTTCAGTAAATTCTGCAAAAATCACTTTACTGTTAACATAATAAGCTGGAAATAAACCTGAAGCCATAACATAACTATTTTGAATATCTGGTTGCATTCCCAAAACCTCCTTTATCTCCAACGATAAATTGGCAACTAGTAGCCGAGATTTTTTCTCAATGAATATTTTTTTAATTTCCTCGGGTATTCCGTCAAATGTTTTATCATCATATTCAATCATTCGTAACAATTTATAGGAAAATCCCAAATTCACAAGCAAAATTATTATAATTAAAATAGTAATAATTTTGATTAATTTTCTCTTTTGATGGCTAGAAAATTTATTTTTAGTATCAAATATTTTTGGTATTACTTGAATAAAAAATACCGACGTTAGTATCGGAAAAATTATCCATATTGAAAATAGATGTTCTCCACGTGTTATTGGAACAATTGATATTATAATAAAAAAACATAACGCTGATGTTAATAAAGGCAGAAATTGTTTTTCAATGTTTTTAATTGAAACAATCCCTAGACTGATTATAGGAAGAATTATTATCGCAAAAAAATGCGTCTGTATATCCCCAAACAGAATAATAATTACTGTAGAAATACCTGAAACCGTTCCCATAATATACAAAGTTTTTTTGTCCAACTTTGGCTTAAATGAGTAAATTAGACCCGCTAAAATCAGAATAGCTCCAAGAAATGGAATTGGTGGTATGGGAGAAATATTATCAATTGTTGAAGAAAAATTAAAAATTCTATCAGGTGTATGATAAAATAAATTATAAAAATAATTTTTCATGAATAAATTGAAATCAAAAAAAATGGTATCTTGTATTGATGAAGAGCCTAAATTCTTAGATGCTTCTTCGATCCACTCTGGCGTCTGAAAGTGATTTCTATCATACATTGCCACAACAGGATCATTATCCAGAAAAGTTCCAAAATTTGAATAATTGTATAAAATTAGTGGACTGATAGTTAGTAGAAATATCCCAAAAAAGAGAAATGACTCAAATACATTTTTTCGAATTTTTCTATCGCGAACTAAGAAAAAAATCACAATTCCAATACAAACTAGCAAAGCCTGATATCGTATCATAAAAGAAATACCCAAAAATAATGCTGCTAAAATTATATGATATGGTAACAACTGTTTTTTTGTAATATAATAAAAGGAGGCAAATATCAACGCAACAGGCAATATTTCATTTAATGGAATTATAGATTGAAAATGCATTTTAGGATTTATCGCTACAAATAACTGTCCTAATAATGCAATTTTAAAACCAAAAATATTTTTTATTATAAAAAAAGACAGAAATACAATTACGCTTCCACTGAGAAGAGAAATTATTTTTATCGTTATGTATGGATCATGAAAAAAATTATCCAATGTGGCAAAAATTAGTGGTCCACCTATTGGAGCAAGAAGAACTTTTACATTTTCTCCTTCTCCATCAAGTATTTGCTTCCCTGTAAAAAAATAATAAAGCGCATCACCACTAGAAGCAGGATTATCAACAAAAAACGAAACATAAAATGTACACGAAAGAAAGATTAGAGTGATTAACAGTGGATATTTATTAGATTTAATAACTTCATATCTATTCTGCGTTAAACTCATTATTAAAAAATGACAAAATCCATGATATATGTTTCATGATGAATTTGTAATGAGTAATTCGTAGAACTAAATAGAATATGTAAGAAAATTTTAGAATTAAAGATGTAGAATGGATAATATAACAACTATCTATAATGTAATCATTGACATTAAAAACACTGGAATGGAAAAATAATTCTGTAATAATGATAGATCAGACCAAATTACCAAACACCTTAGAATTT
>Ga0310122_10003086_pt1 | contig 10583 bp, 9 predicted proteins | sample CB6_Bottom_1051__FD_203503 | JGI IMG/M metagenome (GOLD analysis project Ga0310122, IMG submission 203503) | Marine microbial communities from Western Arctic Ocean, Canada - CB6_Bottom_1051 | ecosystem: Environmental > Aquatic > Marine > Oceanic | place: Canada: Western Arctic Ocean | collected...
GGGTGCTCGGCAGGGGGCAACGAACGCAGCTGCTTGACCACGCCGTCGCGTATGCGGATGACCTCGCCGGGCTGGAGGTCACGCACGTACTCGGCGCCGAGGATGTCCAAAGCGCACGTTTCGCTGGTGACGATCGCTCCGCCGTCTTTCCGGCCCAGTACCAGCGGTCGAAATCCTCGAGGGTCGCGCGCTGCATAAATCGTCTCGTCAATCGCGAGCACGATCGAAAATGCTCCTTCCAGATGCGTGAGCGCGTCGTCGACCTGTGCGTCGACGGTATCATGACGTGACTTCGCGATCAGGTGAATCAGCGTTTCCGAATCGGACGTGGTGCGGAAGATGGCCCCGTCGTCGACCAGTCGCTTTCTCAGATCGAAGTGGTTGGTGAGGTTGCCGTTGTGAGCCAGCGCGATGGTGCCGTTCGCATAGCGTGCCGTGATCGGCTGGATGTTCTCCAGATCGCTGCCGCCGGCCGTGGAGTAGCGCAGATGCCCGACGGCGGTGCGGCCGCGCAACTTCTTTCGGATCGACCACGTCTCGAAGACGTCACCCACCGCGCCCGGGCCCTTCAGCACGTGGAGGCCCTCCTCGTCGAAGGTCACCATGCCGGCGGCTTCCTGACCTCGGTGCTGTAACGCGTACATCGCCAGGAATGCGTGCTCCGCCGCCACGTCCATGCCACTGATGCCAACCACGCCACATTCTTCGCGTGGACTCTCGTCGACCCACGGCATCGTCATGTCAGGCTCCTGCGGTCGATGGGGCGTCCATGATTCTCGGCAAAGCCCCAAAATAGGCGTCTGCCATCTCGACCAGGTCGGCCTCCATCTTGCCCTCGGGCATGACGATCCGGAAGGGGCTGCCGCCGGTGGTTACGGATCCGATCTTCGCGGCCGGCACGCCGTGCTCCTTCGCGATGCGCAGGACATGAACGGTCTGATCCGCGGCGCACGAAATGACGATCCGGCCTTGGGATTCCGCGAACAGCACGGCGACCGGCGGCAGGTCGTCATCGAGTTCAACCGAGATGCCGATCGGTGCTTCACCGTCTCCGAGCGCGCATTCGGCGAGCGTGCAGGCCAGCCCGCCATCCGAGCAGTCACGCGCCGACCTGAGGTGGCGGCCGTGCGTCATCATCAACACCGCCTGCTGTAACGCCCGCTCCTTACCCAGATCGAGCGACGGGGGCGCGCCTGCGACGAGGCGGGCCGTCACGTACAAGTACTCCGAGCCGCCAAGCTCATCGGTATTTTCACCGAGCAGTACGATATCGTCTCCCTCCGTCTGAAATGCCTGGCCAACGATCTTGGACGCGTCGTCGATCACGCCGACCATGCCGATGACCGGTGTCGGGTAGATCGCGACCCCGTCGGTCTCGTTGTAGAACGACACATTCCCCCCTGTGACCGGAGTTTCGAACGCCTCGCACGCCTCTTTCATTCCCAGCACGGCTTCCCTGAACTGGTAGTAGATATGTGCCTTGAGCGGGTTGCCGAAGTTCAGGTTGTTCGTGATCGCCGTCGGTTGGGCGCCTACGCATACGAGATTACGGGCGGCCTCCGCGACCGCGATCATTGCCCCCGTACGGGGCTGCAGGTAGACGAAGCGACCGTTGCAGTCGGTGGTGGCGGCCACCGCCTTGCTGGTGCCGCGGATCCGGATGACGCCGGCGTCTCCCCCCGGGCGGACCGCGGTGGCGGTACGTACCGTTGTATCGTACTGGTGATAGACCCATCGTTTCGATGCGATGTTGGGAGAGCCTAGCAGCTTCCGGAAGAGTCCAGTGAGATTGCCGCGTGGCAGCATATGCTCGCTCAGATCGGTCTCCCGGAGCAGCTTGATGTCCTCGCCTTCGACGCCCTCCCGCTCGTAGGTCGGGCAACCGTCCGTGAGCGGCAGCGCGAGAATATCGGCGACGGTAACTCCGCCCTCGAGTACCCGGAAACGGCCGTCGTCGGTGACCTGACCGATGACCTTCGCCTCGAGCTCCCACTTCTCGAGGATGCTCACGACCTCGTGCTCGCGGCCCTTCTCGGCGACAACCAGCATTCTCTCCTGCGACTCGGAGAGCAGGATCTCGTACGGCGTCATGCCCTGTTCGCGAACCGGCACGAGGGCCATGTCGATCTCGACTCCGTTTCCGGCGCGGCCAGCCATTTCGGAGGCCGATGACGTGATGCCGGCGGCGCCCATGTCCTGAATGCCCGTGATGGCCCCACTCGCGATCAGCTCGAGGCTGGCCTCGAGAAGCAGCTTCTCTGTAAACGGGTCCCCCACTTGAACTTGCGGGCGTGAAGATTCGTCGGCATCCTCGCTGAGCTCTTCGCTCGCGAAGGTGGCCCCGTGAATGCCGTCGCGACCCGTGCGCGCGCCTACGGTCATGAGCGGGTTGCCGACGCCAGCGGCGGACGCCGTGATCAGCTCTTCGGTCTTCATCAGGCCGAGGCACATCGCGTTGACGATGGGATTACCCTCGTAGCCACGGTCGAAGACGACCTCGCCGCCGATGTTGGGAACGCCAATGCAATTACCGTAGTCGCCCACGCCGGCCACTACTCCGCCGAACAGATAGCGGACTCGCCCGCTGTCCAGGTCTCCGAAACGCAGCGAGTCCAGCACTGCGACGGGCCGAGCACCCATCGTGAAAATGTCGCGCAGTATGCCCCCCACGCCCGTGGCGGCACCCTGATACGGCTCGACGGCGGAGGGGTGGTTGTGCGACTCGATCTTGAACGCGAGTGCGTAGCCTTCGCCGACGTCGATGACTCCGGCGTTCTCGCCGGGTCCCTGAATGACCCACGGAGCCTCGGTGGGCAGCAGCCGGAGCAGACGCTTGGAGTTCTTGTAGCCGCAGTGCTCAGACCACATGGCGCTGAAGACACCCAACTCCGTGAAGGTGAGCTGCCTCCCCATGAGGTCGAGAATGCGCTCGTACTCCTCGACCGAGAGGCCGTGGTCCGCGACGAGTTCAGGGGTGATTTCGGGATCGCCCGGGCGGGGGGCGACTAGGGTCTCCGTGACGGCTTCGTCGACCGTGCTCACGGTATTGAGGTCTTCCTGATGAAGTGTTGTAGTTAGCTCCCGACAGCCGAAAGGCTCGCGGCGAGCGAAGTGAATACGCCGATTCCGTCCGTAGAACCGAGGAGCTCCTCCATTGCCCTCTCGGGGTGAGGCATCATACCCAGCACGTTGCCGTTGTCGTTGATGATGCCCGCGATATTGTGCCAGGACCCATTGGGATTGGCCGCATCCGTGGCTTCGCCCTCGGCGTCGACGTAGCGAAACACGACGTGCCCCTCGTCCTCCAGGTGTTTGAGCGTTGCTTCGTCAGCCTCGTAGTTCCCCTCTCCGTGGGCGATGGGCACACGCAAGATCTGGCCTGGCTCATAGTCACCTGTGAAGAGCGTATCTGCGCGCTCCACCCGGAGCCGAACGTCCTTGCCGGCGAACAGAAGTGACGCGTTGCGTACCAGCGCGCCAGGAAGCAATCCTGCCTCGCAGAGGATCTGGAAGCCGTTGCAGATGCCGATTACTGGCGCCCCGGTCCGGGCGAATTCGATGACGTCTTCCATGACCGGGCTCATGCGCGCGATTGCTCCGGCGCGCAGATAGTCACCGTACGAGAACCCCCCCGGCAGCAGCACCGCATCATAACCATCGAGGCCGCGCTCCCGGTGCCAAACGAAGGTGGCTTCGGCGCCTACCTGCTGCGCAGCCTTATAGAGGTCGTAGTCGCAGTTCGAGCCTGGAAAGGTGACGACCGCGACTCTCACGACTCAGCCCCTACGGGTTCCTCGACCAGCGACACCTCGAATGTTTCCGTCACGGGATTCGCGAGCAGCTTCCGACACATCGCTTCCGCCGCTTCCATCGCGGCGTCCGCATCGTCGGCAACCAGGTCCAGATAGATGGCCTTTCCCACGCGGACGTCATCGACGCCCTCCCACCCGAGGGAGTTCAACGCATGGTGGATGGCTTTGCCCTGGGGGTCGAGGATGCCCGGGCGCGGTTTTACTCGGACTTCCAGTCGAAACTGGCTCAAGCTTCTTCCTCCATGGATCGTTCGGGATCGTGACCGCTGAAGTCGGAATATTCGAGCGTGCGAACCTCTGCGCGGTCGTCGAGGTTGTCCTCGTCTTCTTCCAGCAGCGGATCCCCGCTGGGGAGTCGGTCGAGCAGTCCGAGAAGGACTGACCTGATCAAGCCCCAAGAGAGGTAGAGAATGCCCACGCTGAAGAAGTAGTACTGGGGCACGGCGAGCGCTGCGAAGAGATTACTGAGTACGAAAACGGTGTTCAGCGCGCCTTTCGCGGTGCGGACGCCGATCTTCGGCACCTTGGCGTAGGGCACGTGGCTCACGAGCAGCACACCGAGCAGCACCATGCCCACGCCCATGATCTGAGCCCACGGAAGGTCGCTCAGATAAGTCTCGAAGAAGGCCGTTTGGCTGAACGGATAGTAGGTAGCGAGGGTCCCTGCCGCTGCGGGCGACGGCAACCCGTGGAAGTGGCGTTTCGCCTCCCCATCGTGCTCGATATTGAAGCGCGCGAGCCGTAGCACGACGGCCGTTATGTACACGAACGACAGAAGCCACGCCCACTGAGCGTCGACGAAGAAGATCTCGTAGATGATGAAGCCCGGTGCGACCCCGAACGAGATCACATCGACGAGCGAGTCGAGCTCGGCGCCGAAGCGGGATCCCGTGCGCGTGAAGCGGGCGACGCTCCCATCCAGCATGTCGAGCGTGCCGGCGAAGACGATGAACCACCCCGCCCACACGAGATCGCCACGCGTGGCGGCGATGATCGCGTAGATCCCGAAGAAAAGGTTGCCGAGCGTGAAGGCAGACGGAAGGATGATGATCCCTTTCTGCAGCGTCTCTCGACGCGGGGCGCGCGGCCTTCTCATTCCTCAGCGTCCAGGAGCGTGATCGGAAAGGGGGAATCGAGCGAGCACAGACGAACCTACCCGAACCCGGTCGCCGACGGAACTGACCAACTGCCAATCCAGGGGCGTGAAGAGGTCGACACGCGAGCCGAAGCGAATGAGACCGATGCGGGCGCCGCGTGCCACCTCGTCGCCTTCGGACGGATCGGACACGATTCGGCGTGCGATCAGGCCGGCAATCTGACGGACCAGAACCTTGCCCTGCGGGGTGGAGATCCCGATCGAGGACTGTTCATTGTCCGCCGACGCCTTCTCATTCCAGGCGGCCAGATACTTGCCCGGTTTGTACGATCGATGCTCGACGAGACCGCTCACCGGTGCGCGCTGCACATGCACGTCGAAGATGGAAAGGAAGATCGTGATGCGGCGGGCGGGGCCGTCCATGAACGTCGGCTCGTCGACCTCCGAGATCGAGATCACCTTCCCGTGGCCGGGGGCCACGACCGCGCCGGCGTCTTCCGGAAGCACGGGCGTCGGGTCCCGAAAGAACCAGAGCGTGAAGAGCGACAGGACCGAGAGCAGCGCGGCAACGCCTCGTAACCATGGCCCACCGATACTTGCTGCGACTCCGACCCACGCGAGGCCCGCCAAGAGCACCCCGATGGCCACGAACGGGTACCCTTCGCGGGCAAAACTCACCGATCGGTCCCGAACAGCGGAGGTCGGTAGTCAGCCAGCTCAATGCCGGTCAGGCGGTGGAACACGTCTTGGTAGCGGTCGCTGGTGGCTGCCACGACGGTATCCGGCAGGTCCGGCGCCGGCGGGCTCTTGTTCCAGCCCTGCAGCTCATCGAGCCAGTCGCGCACGGGCTGCTTGTCCAGCGACGGCTGTCCGCGGCCGACCGAGTAGCTTTCTTTGGGCCAGAAGCGAGAGGAATCCGGCGTCAACACCTCGTCGATCAGCAGCAGCTCTCCGGCGGCGTCGAAGCCGAACTCGAACTTCGTGTCGGCGAGGATGATGCCGCGGATGTCCGCGACACCCCGCCCGTATCCGTAGATGTCGAGGGACAAGTCACGCAACCGGTCGGCCAGCTCTGTGCTCAGCAGCTCCTGGGCCTGGGCGATGGTGATGTTCTCGTCGTGCTCGCCCTGCTCGGCTTTGGTGGCTGGCGAGAAAATCGGCGGGTCGAGCCGCTGGCTCTCCAGAAGACCCTCCGGCAACGGCTCGTTCGCCAGTGTGCCGTTGCTCCGGTATTCCTTCCATGCCGAGCCGGTGATGTGGCCGCGCACCACACACTCTACGAGTACTGGTTGCGTGCGCGTGACCAGCATCGCCCGCCGCGCCCATGTTTCTCGGCTCGTGGCGAGATCCGGATGACGCGCGATGATCGCGTCGGGGTCGACAGCGATGAGGTGGTGCGCGAGGCGGTCCTCCAGCTGTTCGAGCCACCACGCGGTAACCAGCGTGAGCACTTCGCCTTTGTGCGGGATGGGCTGGCCCAAGATGACGTCGAACGCTGAAATGCGGTCGCTGGCGACCATCAGGAGCGTGCGGGCGTCGACCTCATACACGTCTCTTACCTTGCCGCTGTGCAGCAGTAGCAGGTTTAGTTCGGAGTCCTGCTGCGAGCCTTCGTCAGACATGGAGCTCGGCCTTCTGAAGCTGCTGCGCTTCCTGCGAGAGGCGTTCCAACACGGGGGCCACCGTTGTGTCGAGGAATCGTGCGACCTGTTCGGGCGCCCGCCCCACGAACCGCACGGGATCAACGAGCGCCTGCAGCTCATCTTCGTCGAGCCCGAAGGCCTCGTCTCCCGAGATCCGCGCCAGAAGGTCGGCCTGTGCGCCGCCCTCCTTCATGCGGGCTGCTGCGGCCATCGAATGCTTGCGAATCCGCTCGTGAAGCTCCTGCCGGTCGCCTCCGCGTGACGTGGCTTGCATCAAAATTGTCTCGGTTGCCATGAAAGGAAGGTGTTCAGCGAGATTGCGGCGCACGACTTCCGGATTCACGATCAGACCCGTGGCGACGTTCTCGGCGAGCACGAGGCAACCGTCGAGGGTCAGAAACGCGTCCGGCACCGACAGTCGCCGGTTGGCCGAGTCGTCGAGCGTGCGTTCGAGCCATTGCGTGGCCGCGGTGAATGCCGGGTCCTGCGCGAGCACGATGACGTGGCGGGCTAGAGCGCACATACGTTCGGCGCGCATGGGGTTGCGCTTGTACGGCATCGCGGACGATCCGATTTGCTCGGACTCGAACGGCTCCTCTACTTCACGCAAGTGCGCGAGAATCCGCCAGTCGTTTCCCATCTTGGAGAGTGAAGCTCCGACCCCTGCGAGCGATGCCTGTACCGCGAAGTCGACCTTTCGTGGATACGTCTGGCCGGTCACTGCATATGTGCTCTCGAAGCTCATGCGCTGGCCCACCGCTCGGTCGAGTGCGTCGACCTTGTCGTGTGCCCCCTCGAACAGCTCCAGGAAGGAAGCCTGCGTGCCTGTCGTGCCACGCACGCCACGGAAGCGCAGAGTGTCGATACGATGATCGAGCTCTTCGATGTCGAGCAGCAGGTCCTGAATCCAGAGCGTGGCGCGCTTGCCCACCGTCGTCGGCTGAGCCGGCTGGAGGTGCGTGTATGCCAACGTGGCCATAGACGCGTGTTCCCGAGCGAAGTCCGCGAGTGCCGCAACGCAACGAACGAGCCGCTTGCGGATCAGACCCAGAGCCTCCCGGTGAAGGATTAGATCGGTGTTGTCCCCAATGAAGGCACTGGTGGCGCCCAGATGGATGATGCCCTTGGCCTCCGGCGCGTCGTCCCCGAAGAGGTGCACGTGCGCCATGACGTCGTGACGGAAGCGCCGTTCGTACTCGGCCGCGCGCTCCAGGTCGAGCGAATCCAGCGAGGCGCGCATCTGCTCGAGCGCGGTGTCCGAAATGTCGATCCCGAGCTCGGCCTCCGATTCCGCTAATGCCAGCCAGAGCCGGCGCCAGGTCCCGAAGCGTTTTCGCGGCGAGAAGATCTGCTGCATCTCACGCGACGCATATCGCTCGGAGAGAGGGTGGGAATATCGGTCGTGCGATGTCATGTTCACCGTCTCCAGTAGAACTCGCGCACGTATCGGCCTCCGTCGTGCTCGAAGATGATCGCGACGCGACCGGTCCCGCGGACTGCCTCGAAGGCCTGTGCGGTTTCGTCCGCAGTGCGGACACGCATGCGGTTGATCTGCAAGATCACGTCGTTCTCGCGCAGTCCGAGCTGCTCGGACAAGCGATCGGAGATGGCGGTCACCAGCGCGCCTGACTCGCTCACGAGATCTCGCTCTGCCTGGATCTGCGGTGTCACCGAAATGAGCTGAATGTCGCGTAACACGGTCACGCGCTCTGCGGTCACGGACGGATACGATATCGTTTCCAGCGAGACCGGTCGGTTCTGGCCCTCCACGTTCAGCGTGAGGCGGTCTCCTGCCCGGAGATCGAGCAATACACCCTCGAAGTCCAGGGGCCCCGTGAGCGTGCGCCCGTTCGCGGTGAGCAATCGGTCCCCAGGCTCGAGCCCGGCGACACCTCCCGGCGAGCCGTCGACGACGCGCGAGATTCGAACGCCGTGTGTGCGCCCCCATTGGTCTGCATCGAGAGGCTCGACCTCGATGCCCACCCAGGCGCGGATCACCTCTCCGGTGCGCACGAGGTCATCCGCGATGCGCATGGCGCGGTCGATCGGGATCGCAAACCCGAGCCCTTCGCTTCCACCGCTGCGTGAAATGATGGATGCGTTGATGCCGATCACCTCTCCCGCGGCGTTTACCAAAGGACCGCCTGAATTGCCTGGATTGATCGAAGCGTCTGTCTGGATCATGCCGAAGTAGAAGCTGGCGTCCTCCGAGGAGGGGACGATGTTGCGACCCGCCGCCGAGATCACTCCGGCCGTCACGGTCGGCTTGGTATCGGAGGCGTAGTTACCGAGAGGGTTCCCGATCGCGAGTGCCCATTCCCCGATCATGAGCCCCTCGACGGTGCCGATAGGGGCGGACGGCAGATTCTCACCTACGATGCGCAGTACGGCAATGTCGGACACCGGGTCGCTGCCGATCACCGTGGCGTCGAAGTCGCGCCCACCCGGCAGGGTGACTCGGATCTGGTCCGCTCCGGTGATCACGTGGTCGTTGGTGAGCACTATGCCGTCGCTGCGCACGATCACACCGGAGCCGAAGCCCGCGCTGCGCTGCAGTGGAGGCATGAAGAGACGCTCATAGCGCGTCCGGGCCGGAACCCGCTGAGTGCGGATCACGCTGATGCTGACAACGGCCGGAGCAACTCGCTGCGCGGCGCGAACGATCGCTGTTGTCCGGCTCTGCTCCAGCTCGCCGGCTACCCCGCGAGGACGCTCCTGCACGGCGGGTGCGGCGCCGAGCGATGCGTTTTTGGCCGGAGCGAGGTCTGCGGACGCGGAGGGTTGCTCGCCCTGCGCGGTGGACGCGGCGGCGTCAGCCAACTCCTGTGAGCACGCAGAAGCGCACACCAGAGCGGCCAAGAGGCCAATCGCGGCGACGCGTCTTCTATCCGTCATGCTAAACGCGTGATCGGAACGGTGGACAAGGCGCTCAGATTTCCGCGCCCAACTTGTTCCAATCCGCCAGGAATCCTTCGAGGCCGCGGTCGGTCAGCGGGTGCTTGCTGAGTTGCCACAGAACCTTGGGGGGCATGGTGCAACAGTCCGCGCCAAGCATCATGGACTCCACCACATGCACCGGGTGGCGAATCGAAGCGGCCAGGATCTGCGTCTCGTACCCGTAGGTGTCGTACACCTGACGGATCTGATGGATGAGGTCCATGCCTTCCCCCGATATGTCGTCGATCCGGCCCACGAACGGAGACACGTACGTCGCGCCGGCTTTGGCGGCCAACAGTGCCTGCGAGACGGAGAAACAGAGCGTCACGTTGGTGGAGAATCCTTCGGAGCGAAGGTCGCGACAGGCCTTCAGCCCGTCCTCGGTGAGCGGCACTTTGACCACCGCGTTCTCGTGGATGGCCGCCAACTTCCGTCCTTCCACGACCATGGTTTCGCGGTCGGTTGCCACGACCTCGAGGCTGATCGGGCCGTCCACGATCTCGCAGATCTTCAGGTAGATCTCCTTGGGGTCCCGGTCGCCCGCGACTTTCGAGATGAGTGACGGATTCGTCGTGATGCCGTCGACGAGGCCGGCGTCTGCTGCGCGGCGGATCTCGTCCAGGTCGGCAGTGTCCAGAAAGATCTTCATGCGGTGGCGGTGCTCCGTGAAGGTGAGGCCGGCGTCTCATCGGCCAGCGGGGCGCTCTCCGGGTACTCCACCCGCGCGAGGAAGAGCCCTTCCGGCGGCGCGGGTGGCGACGTGGTCAGCTCCGCGTGGCCCGAGAGCAGCGCGGCGATGTCCTCGCTCGCTCGGCGGTGGCGCGCGATGTCGATCATGGTGCCGACCAGGTAGCGCACCATGTGGTGCAGGTAGCGGTCCGCCGTGATGTCGAACCGCACGCCCAGATCCCAATCGGTCCATGCGGCCTTCGCCACTTCGCACTGGTATCCGCGTTCCGGCTGCCCCGATTTGGCAAAGGCCTCGAACGAGTGTTTGCCAAGGATGTGCGCAGCCCCAGCGGCCAATGATTCCGAGTCGAGTAGCTCGCAGAGCGCCCAGCACTGTCCTCGTTGGAAGGGAGACCGGGCCTGCTC
>Ga0310122_10003089_pt1 | contig 10573 bp, 10 predicted proteins | sample CB6_Bottom_1051__FD_203503 | JGI IMG/M metagenome (GOLD analysis project Ga0310122, IMG submission 203503) | Marine microbial communities from Western Arctic Ocean, Canada - CB6_Bottom_1051 | ecosystem: Environmental > Aquatic > Marine > Oceanic | place: Canada: Western Arctic Ocean | collected...
GCAGCTTTCTCGCAAGCCGCAGAAACGACGGAGCCGTGATGTCCAAAACGGACTTGGGCTTGACCACCAGGCGCGCCGGAGACCCGTTCGCCTTGTTCACAACCTGCTCTGTGATGAGCTGGTTGAAGGCATACCGGCGGAAGTTGTTCGTCGTCAGGGTAACGGTATAGGCCGTCCCAAAGCCGGCCTGGCATGTGATGTCCTCCAGCGTTAAAACCGTCTCGCCTGCCAGCGGCAACGTGGCGCCCTGTTGCGAGCCTGGCCCGCCTTCCGCGCGTCTCAGGAGGATCCGCACAGTGCCTTCTACGCCGTCGTCCATAAGATCAGTCACTTCACGTGTCAACGATCCCGTCGGCATGGCTCTCGTCTCGCTGCTTCTGATGATTCATCCTCACCTGCCCGCTGCGCAATGCACGGGACGAAAGCCCTCAGCTAAGGGTGCGCGGTCGTCAGGTCGAGCGTCCTGATTGCCGCCTGGCGCGGACAGCTCGACCCGCGGCGGATCTTCGGCCGTCTTCCGGACCTGACCGTCCTGTATTGGAAGCGACGTCCGGGCCGCCGAAGAAGTCAGAAGTCAGGAGGCAGAAGAAAGGCCGCTCGAGCGCCTGAAGCTTGACGCCGGTGTGCTATGCCCGGCGTCCTACTGTTCCGCCAGCGGGATGAACAGCGAGATCCGGTCCTCGGTGCCGACCGAGCGCGAGATGTGTCCCTGGCCCGTCGTGTCCTCGGCCAGCAGGATGTGACCCGGGTGCAGCCGGATCTTGGTGCCGTCGCCGAGCTCCACTTCGCTCTCGCCGCTCAGCGTGATCACATACTGTCGCCGTGGCGCGGTGTGCCAGTCGATGAAGTAGTCGGGTGAGGTCCGCCGGAACTGGAGACTGGTGACGTCGACCGTCTCCGAGAGCTCGGTGGCGCCACGTGGCGCGCCGAGCGGCACGTCGTACTCTTCCGCGTGCGTCTGGTTGTCCGGGCCGGTGTAGATGCGGGTGACCTTGATCGGGGTGCGTTCCTGGGCGGTGGCGTGCGTCTCACCTGTCCAGTGCAGCCCCACGAACACCAGTGTCAGCACCCATCCGAGCGCGACGATTCCGGCCGGCATCCTGCGAGCTGATCCCATGGTTGCCCCCGTTCTGGACGATGTGAACCAGCGCTCATTATAACCGCCGGACCAGCCCGGCGACCCGCATTGTCCCCGTGGCCTGCAGGTTGAGTGTGGTAGGGTCCGGGCACCGTCATGAGCGCACCGCCTGTGCTCGAACGTCTGGGGCTGCACCGCCCTGAGCTGCGGGCCTGGGCCATGTATGACTGGGCCAACTCGGCCTTCATGACGACGGTCGTCACGGCGGTCTTCCCGATCTACTTCGCCTCGGTGGCGGCCGCCGATCTCGACCCGGCGACGGCGAGCTTTCGCTTCGCCGTTACGACGTTCGTTGCCCTGTCGGTCGTGGCGGTGCTGGCGCCGGTGCTCGGTGCGATCGCCGATTTCGCGGGCATCAAGAAGAAGATGCTCGGGGCGTTTCTGGCGCTCGGCGTCGTCGCGACCGCCTGCATGTTCTTCATCGAGCGTGGGGACTGGCTGCTGGCCGCCGCGCTGTTCGTGGCGGCGAACATCGGCGTGACCACCAGCTTCGTATTCTACGACTCGTTGCTGCCGCACATCGCGAGCGCCGACGAGATGGACCGGGTGTCGACCGCCGGGTACGCGCTGGGGTATCTGGGTGGCGGGCTGCTGCTGGCGGTCAACCTGGCCTGGATCCAGCGGCCGGACCTGTTCGGACTGGGCGGGTCGGAGCTGGCGAGCCGTCTGTCGTTTCTGAGCGTGGCCGTCTGGTGGCTCGGGTTTTCGATTCCGTTGTTCAGGACCGTGCCGGAACCGGCCCTGGCCCTCGAGCCGGACGAGCAGGTCGGACAGCAGACCGTCCGTGCGGCGTTCGTACGGCTCCGCGCAACCGTGCGCGAGCTGCGTGGCTACAAGCAGGCGTTCCTGCTGTTGCTGGCGTTTCTCGTCTACAACGACGGCATCGGCACGATTATCCGGATGGCGACCACCTTCGGCACCGAGATCGGGCTGGAGCAGGGGGACCTCATCACCGCCATCATGCTGGTGCAGTTCATCGGTATCCCGTTCGCGTTCCTGTTCGGGCAGATCGCCGCGTGGGTGGGGGCGAAGCGCGCCATTTTCCTGTCGCTGGCGGTCTACGTCGTCATCAGCGTCCTGTCCTATCGGATGACCACGGCCACCGAGTTCTACGTCCTGGCGCTGCTGGTCGGGATGGTGCAAGGCGGCAGCCAGGCGCTGAGCCGGTCGCTCTTCGCCAGCATGGTGCCGCGACACAAGTCGTCGGAGTTCTTCGGGTTCTTCGGGGTGTTCGAGAAGTTCGCCGGTATCGTGGGGCCGGGTGTCTTCGCCGTGATGATCCTGCTCACCGGCTCGAGCCGTGGCGCGATCCTGTCGCTCGTCGCGTTCTTCGTCATCGGCGGCGCGCTGCTCGCGACGGTGGACGTGGAGGAGGGGCGGCGAGTGGCCCGGACAGCCGAAGCGGATCTGTTAGGCGAGGGCTCCGAGGAGACAGGAGACAGGAGGCAGGAGGCAGGAGACGCCTGAGGGCTTCGCCGGCTTCTTCAACCTTCAACGCTGGACACGGTCTGCCCGAGGCTCAATCGCCGATGCCAGGGGGCGGGACGGGGTCCGGTGTCACACCGTCGGCCTCGAACACCTGTCGAGCGAGACGGAACGCCTCCACGCCGGCCGGGATACCGCAGTAGACCGCCACCTGCAGCAGCGAGTCCCGGATCTCGTCCAGGGTGCAGCCGTTTCGCAGCGCGCCACGCACGTGGGTCTTGAACTCGTCGCCGCGGTTCAGCGCGGCGATGATCCCGAGATTGATCAGGCTGCGCTGTCGGTCGTCGAGGGTCGTCCGCGTCCAGACGGTGCCCCAGCAATACTCGGTGACCATCCGCTGGAACTCGGCGTTGAACGCGTCGGCGCCCGCGGTGGCGCGGTCGACATACTCGTCGCCCAGCACCTTGCGTCTGGCTTTCATACCGTCTTCGTAGAGCTGCCTGGACATCGGATCATTCTCCTTCTCCGCTCATCGCGGGCCGCGAGTGTACCATGCACGCCAATTACCACTGGTTGCGAGATGGAGGGTGCGCATTGATTTCAGGTTGAGCGAGGAGCAGCAGGCTGCCGCGCGGGAGTTCGCCAGCGGCGAGATGACGGCGGTCGCCGAAGAGACCGAGTGGGAGGCCCGACCGTTGTCGCGCGACTGGGTGAAGCGCTACGCCGAGATGGGGTTTCTCGGCGTCAACATACCGACCCGCTATGGCGGCCTCGGTCTGGGCAACGTGGACGCGCTGCTCGTCCTGGAAGAGTTCGCCAAGATCTCGTCGGCCGTCGCCTTTCCGATCTTCGAGTCGGTCGTTGGTCCGGTCCGGGCGCTCGAGCACTTCGCGGACGACGCCCTGAAGGCCCGTGTCATCCCGGCAGTCTGTCGTGGCGAGATGATGGTGGCGGTCGCCATGTCGGAGCCGGACGCCGGGACCGCCTTGACCGACCTGCGGACTCGTGCCGAGGTGCGCGGCGACCGGATCGTGCTGAACGGCACCAAGCGCTGGTGCTCCGGTGGCGGGCACTCTGACGCGTATCTCGTGTATTGCCGGTTGTCCGAGACGCCGGGCGCCAAGGGCATCGGTGCGGTCTACGTGGAGGGGGACACACCCGGGCTGACGTTCGGCGAGCAGGAGCAGCTCATGGGATTCCGCGGTGTCCCGGAGTCGGATCTCTATTTCGACGAGGTGTCAGTGCCGGCCGACCACCTGGTGGTGCCGGCCGGTGGGTTTCCCAAGCTGATGCGGGCGTTCGATCTGGAGCGGTGCGGGAGCGCCACGATGGCGCTGGGCCAGGCTGCGGCGGCGCTGGATGATGCCCTGGCCTGGGTGCAGGAACGACGGCAGTCCGGCAAACCGATTGTCGAGTTCCAGGCCGTTCAGCTCAAGCTGGCCGAGATGGCGATTCGGGTCGAGGGGGCGCGGTTGCTGATCTATCGCGCGGCGCAGAACGCCGAGGGTGGTCTGCCGAGCGTGCTCGACTCGAGCATCGCCAAGGTCGTGTCCAACGAGGCGGCGCGCGAGGTGACTGGCATGGGGGTGCAGCTGATGGGCGGCTACTCGCGCGAGTATCCGATGGAGCGGCGCATGCGCGACGCCTGGGGCTGGGGTATCGCGGGTGGCACCATCGACATCCAGAAGGTGAACATCGCGTCAGCGCTGGTTGGGCGCCGGTTCGACCAGCGTCGCTAGGTGTCCCGGCGAGGCGCCCGCCTGGACTGCGTTGCTCCTCGGTTACAGGCCGTCTGGCTGCTCCCTCGTCGCGCCTTGCCGGACGAACGCCTCGCCAGGAAACCGATGTGTACCGTCTTGCAGAGCCTGCCAGGTTTTCAGACAGTGGTGGCCCGCCGGCCAGGATGGTCTACGGTGGGTCGTCAGTGCGGGAAGCGCTCCAGCGCCGGCACCATCCCTTTGCGCAGCGGCGTCCGGGCAGTGTTCATCACCATCGCCAGCAGCGAGTAGTACCCGAGGATGCCGACCGTGTCGATTACGCCCCGCTCCTCGAAGAGTGCCACCGCGCGCGCGTAGGTCGTATCGCTGATGCACTGGTGTTGCAACAGCTCCAGACAGAAGTCGTGGAGCGCCGCTTCGTCGTCCGCCATCTCGACCGGGCGCCGACCTTCGGCGATGGCATCGATGACCCCGGCCGCGACACCCGCCTCGCGCGCGATCGTCGAGTGGATGGTCCACTCGTATTGCTGGCACCAGTGACGGGCCGCAATCAGGGTCACCATCTCGCTCAGTCGTGGCGGTAGCGCGCTGTGGAACCGTAGATATTCGCCGACCCGCTGGGCCCGGCTCAGGAGCTCGGGACTGCGCAGCAGCGGGACGAACGGGCCCCGGAGGTGAGGCGTGTTACGGGTCTGCTTGAAGTCGGCGACCGCGGCGGCCTGCGCCTCGGTCATCTCCGCCGCTGGTATCGGCGGCATGCGGTCCTGGGCGTCCACGGGGGGCTCCTTCCTCTGATCGATCACGCATCAATCGTATAATGCCCGCCTGGTTTCTCCCTCTTCCTCCGGGAGAGGGCCGGGGTGAGGGCTAAGGGCACACTTTAGACACATGCCATATCAGGAGCTGTTCGACCTGACGGGTCAGGTCGCCGTGGTGACCGGTTCCTCGAAGGGGATCGGACGGGTCATCGCCGAGACGCTGGCCGAGGCGGGCGCCCGGGTGGTCGTGTCGAGCCGGCGGCTGGCGAGCTGCCAGCCGGTGGCCGACGGTATCGTCTCGGCCGGCGGCGAGGCGGTCGCGACGCCGTGCCACATGTCACACCTCGACCAGGTGCGCGGGCTCGTCGACACGACGCTCGAGCGCTGGGGACGGATCGACGTGCTGGTCTGCAACGCCGCCGTGAACCCGCACTTCGGCCCGATGGTCGACGTGACCGAATCGGCCTACGACAAGATTATGGACACCAACGTGAAGCACAACCTCTGGTTGTGCAACCTGGTGCTGCCGCAGATGGCCATCCGCCAGGACGGTTCCGTGATCATCGTCTCGAGCATCGGCGGGCTCAAGGGCCACGACAAGCTCGGCATCTATGCCATCTCGAAAGCGGCCGATTTTCAGCTGGCACGCAACCTCGCGGTCGAGTGGGGCCGCAGCAACATCCGGGTGAACTGCATCGCGCCGGGGCTGGTCCGCACCGACTTCGCGCGGGCCTTGTGGGAGGATCCCGACCGGCTGCGCGAAGCGGTCGCGACCTATCCGCTCGGACGGATCGGGGAACCGGAGGACCTGGCCGGCGTAGCGCTGTTACTGGCCGGCCCGGCCGGGCGGTTCATCACCGGTCAGGTGCTGGTCGTCGACGGCGGCGCCACCATCTCGTCGGGAAGATACACCTGAGGGCGATACCAGGCCGATGAGAGCGCCGGCCTGCTCGCGGGCTTCAGGCTTCAGGCTTCGAGCGCTCGAGACGGTAGTACCATAGGGGCCGATTGTTCCCACGGCCACCACGATCCGGATGCGAGACCTCATGAACTATCAACTCTTCTCGGTGTTACACGTGACATCCGTGATCCTGCTCTCTGGTGTAACGTTCGCGGCCTTCGCGGCGCCGCAATCTGAAAACCGCCGGTCCTGTTTGATGATGTCCGGGGTGCTCAGCCTGCTGGTCTTTCTCACCGGCTTCGGTGTGATGGGGATAATGGGGCTCGGGTTCCCCGGCTGGGCGATGGTCAAGGTGGTGTCCTGGCTGGGGCTGTCCAGTCTGACCGGGATGGCGTTCCGGATGACCGGTCAGATTCCCATGCTCCGGATCGTGGCCGTTGTCGTCATCCTGATCGCGGTCGCGATGGTGACATACAAACCCTTCTAACCAAGGAGTCAGGAGGCAGGAGGCAGGAGGCAGGAGGCAGGAGGCAGGAGGCAGGAGGCAGGAGGAAGCCGGAGGGCTTCGCCGGCTTCAGGCTTCAGGTGCTCATCAGCACGACGCCCTTCCTCGCCAGGTCCCGCACTCGCTCGTCATAGAGAGCGAAGCGCTGGTCGTGCGTCTGCCTGCGGAGGAAGCGGATGTAGATCTGCTGGACGATGACGACTAGCTTGAAGACGCCGAACACGTGATACCAGGCGACGCCGTCGAGATCCAGGCCGGTCCGGCGCGCGTAGCGTTCGACCACCTCGGCCCGTGTCAGGAAGCCCTCGTGGTTGGTCGGCATCCCGGAGACCTGATGCCAGCGCGGGTCGTCACCTGCCTCGTTCCAGAAATTCAGCAGATAACCCAGGTCCATCAGCGGGTCGCCACGCGTGGTCATGTCCCAGTCGAGCAGGGCGACGGGGGTGGCCGGGTCGCCCGGGTCGACCATCAGGTTGTCCAGCTTGTAGTCGTTGTGCAGGAGCGCGGTGACCTGCGGCGTTGGCACGGCCGCCTCGAGCCACCGCAGCATGCGGTCCACGTCTGGCACCGCCTGGTCCTTCGCGGCGTGCCACCGGCGGCCCCATCCGTCGAGCTGTCGCTCGGCGAATCCTTTCGGTCGGCCCAGGTCGCCCAGACCGACCGTGGCCGGGTCCACCTGGTGCAGGTCGGCCAGCACGTCGACGATCATCTCGCCGACCCGCCGGCCCAGCTCCGGCCGACCCTCCAGACCCGCCGGCAGCTCCCTGCGGATGACGAGGCCGCGCCGCCGTTCCATGACGTGAAAGTCGACGCCGAGGATCTCCGGGTCAGTGCCGACCGCGTAGCTGAGGGGCGCCAGCGGGAACGCCTCGCCCAGCCGCACCAGCACGCGATGCTCCCGCCGCATGTCGTGCGCGGTCGGCGCGGTCGGGCCCAGCGGCGGCCGGCGAAGCACATACTCGGTGTCGCCGAACCGCAGCAGGTAGGTCAGGTTGGCGTGCCCGCCACCGAACTGCTGCACCGTGAGGGGCCCCGCCGTGTCCGGCAGATTCGCGCGGAGCCAGGGCTCGAGCCGGGCCAGGTCCAGCCGCTCGTCGGACCGGACCGCCATGACCTCCGGGTCGGGCGCGGGTTCCACCTCTTACGCCTCAGGCGATCTCGAACAGCCCGGCGGCGCCCATCCCACCGCCGATGCACATCTCGTCCGGCTCACATCCGGTGACAACCAGCCCGCGGTAGATGCCCAGCGGCTCGAGCCCGCGCCGTGACGTCAGGGTGCCGTCCATCACCACGCAGGCCGACGCCGCGTCGGAGAGCTGACTCGCGTTGCCGGCGGTAATGAACTTGTCCTCGCCCATCGCCGGGGCCAGCCCCGCCAGGCCGTCGAGGGTCGTGCCGGGCCGGTTGCCCTCGTCGCGCGTCAGCGTCACCTCTACGTCCGAGGTCTCGCCCGTCTGCGTGGTGGTGACGAGCTTGGTGGTGCTCAGCGGGACGATCTCCTCATCGAAGCGACCGGCCTCCTGTGCGGCGGCGGTGCGCTGCTGGCTCTCGAGTCGGCAGATCCGCGGTGGCGACCCACATCGTCGCTTACCGTGCGTGCCGGCGTCGTTTGCCCATCGCCATCCACCAAAGTATAAGAACCGAGATCGATTCTGGCTAATGATCTAATAGGGCACTCGATCTAATCAGGAAGACTTTTGCCACGGGCTGCTAGGGGGCGGATGCCACCTTTTCGCTCTACGAGAACGTCAGCCTCGTGTCGTAACATGGCCCGGACCGAGACCCCCGGCCTCGTCGGCCAGGACACCAGCTATCAGGGCCAGTTCAACTACGGCGGCGACCGCTACGGGTTTCAGGCCGAGCACTTCGTCGTCGAGGACAACTTCATCCCGGAAGGCGGCTTTCTCCGGCGTGATAACTTCCGTCGTACCTATACCTCGGGCCGCTTCAGTCCTCGACCGCGGTCGCTCGATGCGATCCGGCAGTTCCGCATCGAAGGGACTTCGATTACATCGAGGCCGCCTACACGGGCGTCGTGGAGACGCGGCAGTTACAGCTCGGGTTTTCCACCGAGTTCGAGAACAGCGACCGGGTCGGGATCTCGGTGGCCGATAACTACGAGTTTCTGGCGACTCCGTTCACGCCCGGCCCCGGGTGACGTTCCCGGTTGGCGGCTACGGTTTTCGTGCCGTTGAGGCGACCTATTCGATCGGGGCGCAACGCCGCCTCAACGGCACCCTGACCGTACGGGCCGGCGAGTACTTCAACGGTGACATCCGCACGGTCGGCTTCAGTCGCGGACGCGTCGCGTTGACACAGCAGTTCTCGCTGGAGCCGAGTGTGTTGGTCAACTGGATCGACACGCCCCAGGGATCGTTCCGCACCGAGCTGGTCGTGGCGCGAGTGAACTACTCCTTTACGCCACGCATGTTCTTCAGCGTGCTGCTTCAGTACAACTCGGCGTCCAATATGGTCAGCAACAACCTGCGCCTGCGGTGGGAGTACTCGCCTGGGAGCGAGCTGTTCGTCGTTTATACGGAGGACCGCCTCACCGATCCGTTGCTGCCGGACCGATTCTCCGAACTTCAGAATCGTGGGTTCGTCGTTAAGACGAACCGGCTCTTCCGCTTCTAGGCGACGGCTGTGGGGTCATCCGCGGTCATCGGATTTCGTCAGGACACGCCGGATGAAGGACGCCCGGCGTCCGAGCGCACCGAGGTTCGAGTCGTCTTCACGCCCCCGCTCAGTCCAGCCCCGCATGATACATTACTCGGATCTTGATCTCGTTCGGGGTCTAGCCAAGGAGCAAGGAGTCTTGTGAGAGTGTCGCAGCGGTTGCGTTCGTATTGGATCGGTGTCGCGGCGCTCGCCGGTCTGGCGACGGTCGTCGTGGTCTCTCCTCCCGCGCTCGCCCAGCAAAGAACGGTCGACGTCGCAGCCGAGCGCGAGCTGACCACGGCGGGAATCCCGCTGGCCCGCGCGTTTCTGGTCGAGGACGCGCCCGAGATCGATGGCGATGTGCTCGGCGAAGCGATCTGGGACGATATCGTGCCGGCTACCGGTTTCCTGCAGAACACCCCCGACGAGGGCCAGCCGGCTTCGGAGCGGACGGAAGTCCGCATCATCTACACCGAGGACACGATCTACTTCGGCATCGTGTGCTACGTGAGCGATCCCAGTACGATCATCGTGTCGGACAGCCGTCGCGACTCGTCCCTCAACGACACCGATAGCTTCCAGATCATCATTGACACGTATCTCGACAAGCAGAACGGCTTCGTATTCGGTACAAACCCGGCCGGTCTCGAGTACGACGGGCAGGTGACGAACGAAGGCCAGGGCAGCGGGCGGTTCGGCGGCGGCGGCGTCAGCCGGTCCGGGAGTCAGCAGCAGCGTGGCTCGGGCGGCGGATTCAACGTCAACTGGGATGGCGTCTGGCAGGTCGACGCCGAGATCTCGGAGATCGGCTGGACCGCCGAGATCGCGATCCCGTTCCGGACCCTGCGATACCCGTCGGGCGACGTACAGACCTGGGGCCTCAACTTCCAGCGCAACATCCGATCCAGAAACGAGCAGTCGTATTGGGCGTCGCTGCCCCGTCAGTTCAGGCTGCACCGGCTCTCGCTGGCGGGCGAGCTGCAGGGGCTCGAGGTCCCACCGCAGCGCAACCTGAAGCTGACGCCGTATGTGCTCGGCGAGGCGCTGCGCCGCACCGACGACACGCAGACGACCGCACTCGGCGATGTCGGCGCCGACCTCAAGTACAGCATTACCCCGAGCGTGACGCTCGACCTGACCTACAACACCGACTTCGCGCAGGTGGAGGTCGACGACCAGCAGGTCAATCTCGACCGTTTCAACCTGTTCTTTCCCGAGAAGCGGCCGTTCTTCCTCGAGAACGCTGGACTCTTCTCGGTGGGACAGCCCGGTCAGGTCGAGGTGTTCTTCAGCCGCCGGATCGGGATCGGCAAGAGCGGCGGGCAGATCCCGATCCTCGGCGGTGGGCGCCTGTCTGGGAAGGTGGGCAACAACACGAACGTCGGCTTCCTGAACATCCAGACCGAGTCGGTCAACGCGACCGGCACGCCGTCCAACAATTTCACGGTGGCGCGCGTGCGCCAGGACTTC
>Ga0310122_10003090_pt1 | contig 10572 bp, 7 predicted proteins | sample CB6_Bottom_1051__FD_203503 | JGI IMG/M metagenome (GOLD analysis project Ga0310122, IMG submission 203503) | Marine microbial communities from Western Arctic Ocean, Canada - CB6_Bottom_1051 | ecosystem: Environmental > Aquatic > Marine > Oceanic | place: Canada: Western Arctic Ocean | collected...
AACTTCGACCTCGACGAGAAACTTGAGCAACTCGCCAAGGTTCCCAAGGCAATTCGCCTGGCGGTGGTATCGGTTTTGCTGGTCGCGCTCGGTGCAGGCTATTGGTTCTTCTCGTACGAACCCGCGCAGGTGCAACGCGCAGCGATGATCGCCCGTTCTCAGGAGCTTCAGCGAACGTTGAACAATGCGCGATCGGTCGCCGATAATGTCGCAGGCTTCGAGGCCGAAGTGGCCGGTCTGGAACGGGATCTGGATCTCGCTCTCAAGCAGCTGCCGAACCGAAAGCAATTCGAAGATTTGCTCCAGGACATCAGTACGGCTGGTAAGAAAGTGGGCGTCATGATCAAGTCGATTGATCGAGACAGGGAGATCCCACGAGATTTCTACGCGGAAGTCCCCTTCGAGATAGAACTCGAAGGGACTTATCACGACTTGGCGAGATTCTTCGAGATGGTCGCCAACCTGCCGCGAATCGTGAACATGGGCGGCATGACGATCAAGGTCGTCAAGGAAAGCCGGCAGTCCACCCGGCTCAAGGTGACCGGTATGGCAACGACCTTTAGATTCCTAAGCGATGAGGCCTGAGTTCATGAATGAGCGAGCCCTGAAGCGGGGAGCTGCGATGAAAACGAAAAGGGCAGTGGCGTCTTTACTCGTGCTGAGTCTCGCCTTTGTGGCGGTCGGCTGCGGGGATGAAGAACAGATCGGGACCCCGACGACATCCGAGTTTCTCAAGGAGCGCGAGAATCTCGCCAACCGCGCACTCGCGAAGCCCAAACCCGCGACGCCAGCGAGCACAACGGCAGAAGAGGCAGCCGGCGCATCCGAGAACACCGGCTACGCATCAGGGGAGCGAGACTATTTCTACGATCCGCGGGGCAAGCGCGATCCATTCCGATCCTTCCGATTCGTCGAGACCGATGATGAGTCAAAGGCCACGGCATTCGGGCCCTTGGGCGATTTTGAACTTGGACAGCTCGAGTTGTCCGCCGTGATTTGGGATGCCATGCACCCGCGCGCATTGATTCTCGATCCGGGCGGACGGGCGTACATCATTCACGAAGGTTCACAGATCGGGAAGAACAGTGGGCAGGTGATTCACATCGGCGACAACCTCGTCCTGGTCAAAGAGACCTACGAAAATCTTGAGGGTGAACAAACGACGAAGGACGTGGAATTGCGGATTCGTCTGAGGCAGGGAGGGTGAGCTCAATGGTCAATCCGAATAGCGGATGGCTTGGTGGTTTGATTCAGGTCGGAGGTGCATCGCTGATTGCGGTGGTCTTCGCCTGGGGGTGTGCAACGCCGACTGTGCCAGACGGTGCGGAAACGGGTGCATCGGCTGCGATGGTTCAGACCATCGGAGATATTTCCGTCTGGCGGGATGGCGCGGATAGCGTCATCTGGCTGGAGGGATTGGTCGATCCGATCTATTGGGTGTCGAACCCTACCGATTCGAATCTGATCGTGATCGATCTGGTCGGCGTCGAACAGGCAGGGGTTGACGGCTTGATCGACGCGACGAGCCAGCATGATGGCCAGATCGCGGCCTACGATGGCGTCGTGGACCTGGTCACCCTCGCGACCTTCGACGAGGCGGGCGACACACCGCTGACCCGAGTCGAGATCGTGATGGCGAGCGCAGGGCGAGCCGAGGTTTTCTCGACCGGTGACGGTCTCGAGATACGGGTCATTCCGGGCGCGACGATCTCAGATCCCGAGGAAATCGCAGACGCGTTGGAGGAAGCCTCCAATGAGCAAGCACTCTGGGGATCAGAAGATGAATCCCAGGCTCTCGCGGTGAGCGATCGAGTGACTGCGATGGATTCCGTTTCGACTCCGCCCCCGGCTTCGCAGTTGACTGCCGTCTCGGCGGCGACGACCGACAGCGGAGTTCTCGTTTCTCTCCACGCGGATGGCGCGATCGGAACGCTCGAGGCCTTCACTCTCGAGGATCCCGCTCGACTCGTCGTCGATCTGCCCGGCCTGACGATCGCAGAGGGAATCGGAAATATCAGTCTCGAATCGGAGTTCGTCTCCGGCGTACGATTCGGCGCCCACGATGGCAAGGTCCGCGTGGTTCTCGATGGCGGCGCCAATGTCGATGGCTTCCAGGGTCGACAGATCATGCCCGGAACGACGGGTCTTTGGATCGCCGTGGGTGGCGGTGATGAGCTGACTTCCATCATGGATGAGGCCCTGGCGGCTTCGTCTGCGGCCTGGATCGCGAGTCAGGAAACCGAGTCGGAAACGATGATCGAATCGAGCGAAGCGCCCCCGTTGGAGCCGGCCATCGTGGAGTCGTCGGAAGAAGAGACCGTTGCTTCCCTTGAATTGGCGAAGATCTACGGCCTCCACTACGAACGAACGGATGGCCTGGACCGAACGGCCATTCTCTCGGACGAAGCGGTGCCCTACAACGTCAGTACACCGGACGCTACGACGCTGGTGATCAGTCTTCCTGGCGCGACGATCAGCGCCTCCGCCTCGGATCGGATCTTTCCGCAGGCGGGTGGGCCGATCTCGTTGATCCATGCCTTCCAGCAGCCCGACGTCGAGACGGCCGAGGTGCGAGTCGTTTTCACTCGGGCTCCCGGTCTCCAACCCGTTGTGAGCCGACGAGGCTCGATGCTCTTCGTCGACTTCGAAGATGTTGGAATCGCTGCGGCACCGCCGCCGGCCTTCCCGAATGCGGGATTGGCTGATCAGGAATTGGCAGCAGCCCCGACGACGGAAGCTGTGGCTTCATTGGAAGAGCTGATCGCGGTCGACACGGATTCGCATGAACCGGCCGGAGGCGAAGCGATGGAAATCGTGGACGAGCCGCTCGCTGCCGCGATCGCGTCAGAGACCGACATTCCGACCGCACCGGCACTAGCCATGTCTCCGGAGGTCTCTCCGATCGAAATGGCCGATGACGGCGCGGCAGATCTGCCGAGTTTCGAAGGCGAGCTGGCGGATGGAAGTATGCCGGCCGCTGTCGAACAGAGTGGTTCGGTCTGGGATGCACCGATGGATGTGGTGGCTGTACCGGCGGCCGTTGAAGTGCCTGCGGCGATCGAAGTTCTCGAAGAGGGTGGCTTGATCGACGGCAAGGAGTATCGCGGTCGGCGAGTTTCGCTCGACTTCAAGGATGTCGAAATCGCGGACGTACTTCGATTGATCGCCGAGGTGAGTGATCTCAACATCATCGCTGGCGATGAAGTCGCCGGCAACGTGACGATTCGACTCGTTGAAGTTCCCTGGGATCAGGCACTCGACGTCATCTTGATGACCAAGGCTCTGGGCTTCGTTCGGGTCGGAAACGTCCTGCGAATCGCACCCTCCGAGGTCCTCAAGGCAGAGGAAGAGGTTCGGCTCCAGGAACGCCGAGACAAAGAGAAGCTCGAGGATCTCGAGGTCAAGCTGATGCCGGTGAACTACGCGTCGGTGGCTGACGTCGCAGGTCTCGTCAAGCGATTGCTCTCGGCTCGTGGCACGGTGAACCTCGATAAACGTACGAATACGCTCATCATCAAGGACATCAGCTCCGTCATCGACGAGGCCAGCGCGCTCATCGCAGCCATCGATACGCAGACGCCCCAGGTGATGATCGAAGCCAAGATCGTCGAGGCGAGTCTCGACTTCTCCCGCGAGCTCGGCTCGGTGTGGGGAATCCAGACGAATCAATTTGTCGATCCCTTCGATCCCGACACGCTGCGATCGGATCTCGGTGGTGAGGATCTGACCTTCATCGACAACAACAGTGTGCTCTTTGCGAATCCGATTACTTCTATACCGACCGGATTGGCCACCTTGGGCGCCCTGATCCTCGATCAGGATTTCCGGATCGATGCTCAGATCCAGGCCGCAGAGTCGACGGGTGATGGCAAGGTCATTTCGAGTCCACGGATTGTGACCCTCGACAACAAGGAAGCCAAGATCGAACAGGGCGTGTCGATTCCCTTCCAGACCTTCGAGGGTGGTGACGCCAAACTCGAGTTCATCGATGCCGTTCTCTCGCTCACCGTGACGCCCCATATCACAGCCGATGAGAGTATCATCATGGAAATCGAGATCACTCGGAATGCACCGGACGATACGGTGCCCACGCCGACGGGTTCACCGGCCATCGCCAAGAACGTTGCGCAGACGGAAGCCCTGGTGAAGGATGGACAGACGCTGGTTCTCGGTGGCATCTACACGATCACCAAGAGTACTCGCCAGAGTCGCATTCCCTACCTGCATCGAATCCCAGTGATTGGGAATATGTTCAAGAGCACCGAGGTGACGGACGGTCGCAAGGAATTGTTGGTCTTCGTGACGCCGCGCATCGTGCGGCTGCCGGAGATGTCCAGAAACTGACGTCGACCGACTAGAATGTCGGCTCGATCATCCGGATCCAGTGAGGTTCGGACCGGGCCAATTCGAGAACGGGGGGAGCTTGCTCTCCCCGTTTTTCTATAATGGCAGGGTGCCACGAACCAGTGCCATCTATTTGATCGGAATGACCGGCGTCGGAAAGTCGACGATCGGAGCGGAGTTGGCTGCGCGGCTGGGTCGAGTCTTCCTCGATTCGGATCAGGAAGTCGAAAGGCGGACCGGTCGGAGCATCTCAGAGATCTTTTCGGCGGATGGCGAGGCCGCATTCCGCATGCTGGAAGCCGAGGTCATCGCGTCCCTCGCCATGGATGGAGCCGTGATCGCACTTGGCGGCGGTGCCTCGGTGCAGCCCGGCGCGATCGACCGATTGCTCGAGTCCGGGGAAGTCATTTTTCTCGAGGCCGCGCCAGCCGTGTTGCTCGAGAGGATCGGTGATTCGAGTAGCCGACCCCTGCTGGCGGGACTCGACGGAGCTGGGCGCATCGACAAGCTGGCCAGTCTGCTCGCGGAGCGGTTGCCGTCCTATCGACTGGCTCGGATACACGTCGATGCCGAGGGCGCGACGGCAGAGGTCGTCGACCGGATCGTGGATGAGCTTGCGGCTGCTTGAGTCGTATCGAGGCGGATCGGAATCGATCGGAATTCCGGGGAGACGTGGGTTCGAATGTCAGTGAAGCGGCAAAAAGCGAGGGGTCAGGGTCGGGTACGCCGATCCGTGCCCGTCGACCTGGGCGAACGGAGCTACGACGTCGAAATCGGTTTCGATTGGCTCGAGACCATCGGCCGCCGCATCGCGACTCGAATCGCGAGCGATCGGATCGCCCTGATTACCGTGCCCTCCGTCGCGCGTCGTTATGCCCCGATGCTCACTCGAGGACTACAGTCCAAGGGCGCTCGCGTGACTCGAATCGTCGTGCCCGATGGCGACGCCACGAAGAATCTCAGCCAACTCGGGAAGCTCTACGATCGCTTTCTCGAGTTGGGATTCGATCGCCAGTCGGCCATCGTCACGTTAGGCGGCGGCGTCGTCGGTGATCTCGGTGGATTTGCGGCTGCCACGTTTCTGCGCGGAATTCCCTTCGTTCAGGTTCCGACCACCGTACTCGCCATGGTCGACGCCTCGATCGGTGGGAAGACCGGCGTCAATCTGCCGCAAGGAAAGAATCTGGTCGGTGCCTTCCACCAGCCCTGCGGCGTCTTCCTCGATACCGCCACGCTCGAGTCGCTGCCTCGACGACAGCGCTCGGCAGGACTGGCAGAGCTGATCAAGGCCGCGGCAATCTGGGACCTGGATCTCTTCGAGCAGCTTGAATCGAGGATCGAAGATTTCCTTGATCTCGATCGGGCTTTCGTGCTCTCGACCCTCGAGCGAGCCTGCGCCATCAAAGCGGAGGTCGTGGCCCGCGACGAGCGCGAGGGCGGATTGCGCCGGCTACTCAACTTCGGCCATACGCTGGCCCACGCCATTGAAGCGCATGCCCGGTATCGCGGCATTCTGCATGGAGAAGCCGTCGCGATCGGGATGGTGTTTGCGGCCCAGCGCTCAGAGGCGATGGGATTCGCACCCGCCGGTACCTGCGATCGCTTGACGGCGTTGATCGAAAGAGCCGAACTGCCCACCCGCATCCCGGATCGGCCTCGTCGCGCTTATCTCACCGCGATTCGCGTCGATAAGAAGAAAGAAGGCGGCAAGATTCATTTCGTCGTCTCCAAAGGAATCGGGTCGGCGGGTACGACACTGATCGATCCCAGCGAGTTGATTCCAAAGGGTTGGCGCGCGGAGTCCTGACTTTGCGAGCCCGCAAGCAGGTCCGATACGGTTTTGATCGAATGGGGGTCTAGTGGAAATCAGTCATTCGACGATGGTGCGACGAGAGCGCCTCGAGCGGATCGCGATGGCCGAGCGTGATCGGCGTGCGGGTCGCGTCGAGGTCGCAATGGCGGCGGTGGGCAACGCGACCGAATGGCCCGCCCGCGTCGTGCTCGCGTTGGCGAGCCTGCCAGAGGGAGAAGCAAACGACACGCGACGTATCCTCGAAGAAGGGCTCAATTCCTGGGTTGAGGAAGTGGGGCTCGACGCGCTCGACGCTTGGCCCGAAGTCGCCGATCCCGTGCACTTCGACGAACCCGCTCGAGTTTCCGAAACGGATCTCGATCGTCGGATCGAACACGATGAACTCGAGCGCGCCTTCGCGGAAGCCGAGACGCAGACCGACGAAATGCACAGCGTGAATGACGTTGCCGAGCGGGTCTTGATGAGTGAGTACGCGGGAATCGGCGCGCTGGCCGGCGAGGATCTGGTGCCTAGCTTCGAGCGCGAGGATGGATCCGAAGACTTGCTTTCCGACGTTTTCGGCTTGGATGCGGCGATCGTGCCCGAGGCATCATGGGAGACGTCGGCGACGACTCCGGCAGCGATCGAGACGGGCGAAGCCCCGATTCTGGCGGACGGGACCGACAGACCCGGTACGATGTTCGAAGGACCTTCATCGAGATCGGTGATCCTGGCGACGCTCAAGCGCTGGCTCCAGAATCTCGAAGCAAGCAGTGTGAGGAGGGCGGGATGAGTTTCGAAACGATTCTGCAGTCGATCGTGGATGAGTGTGGCGGCGGTTGCGGTGCGGCTCTGATGGGTCTCGACGGCGTCGCCATCGCGACGGTCGGCCCGACCGCCGGCGTCGAGGAAGACGATCCGATGGGCGGCGACGTGACCAATGCTGGAATCGAATTCGGACGGATCCTCGGCGACATGACCAAAGCCTCCGATTCACTCGGGACCGGTCCCGTTCAGGAGGCCGTGCTCTCGCTGGCCCGCGCAACACTGATCTTTCACACGGTGGACGAAGATCTGATCCTGGTCCTGGCCCTGCGACCGGATGGCAATCTCGGCAAGGCGCGCTACCTCATCCGTCGGAACCTGCCGCAGCTTCGCGCGGAACTCTAGAGCGGTCCCGCTTCGGTTCCGAAGTCTTCTGATTCGCTCGCGAAGGGGATGAGATGAGTGGCTCGAGCGATCTTCGGATTCTCGTTATCCATGGTCCCAATCTGAATCTGCTCGGCAAGCGAGAGCCCGAGGTCTATGGAACGCAGACCCTCGCAGATATCGATGCCGACCTGACGCTCGCCGCCAAGGCGCTGGGTGTCGAGATCGATTGCTATCAATCCAATCACGAGGGGGAGATGATCGACCGGATTCAGGAGGCCATGGAGCACGAATCAGGCATCTTGATCAATCCCGGCGGCTTCACCCATACCAGCGTCGCCCTGCGCGATGCGCTGGCCGCGACCACCCTGCCGATCGTCGAAGTCCATCTCTCCAACATTTCCGCCCGTGAGGCCTTTCGCCGGGACTCCTATGTGTCCCCGATTGCCCTGGGCGTGATCTCGGGCCTCGGCGCCCGGGGCTACCGCTTCGGCCTCGAAGCGCTCGTCGACCATCTGAAGAAATAGCAGTCGCCGAGCGCCTCACAGGCCGCCGACTGCCCGCATCGATGGCCGCTCGAGCCCGACCGCTTGCTTGCAGATCCAGACCAGTTTGAGAGCTGAAAATCCCCGTGGGATCCCGCCAATACCGTATCTCGACCCCTATGTAGGCACCTCAAGAGGCGCTTCTGCTCGCCGATAGAGATAGACGAAGGACTGAGTCCCGCATCCGGGGCCGGTTTGCTGATCAGCCGCTTCGCCGGGTTGAGGGATCATTGGCGCTCCACAAACGAAAAGTACTAGAGACTGCGCGGAAACACGCGCAGAAGGGCGCCAAAGCGAAGGCGCTCAAGGAGTACAACAAGCTCCTCACGGCAGACCCGCGCGACGCGAAGCTGCTTCTCGAAGTGGGTGACGCCTATCGACGGTGGGGCCAGGCCGACGAAGCGATCGCGCAATACGGGAAGGTCGCTCAGCAATATCGCCGGGATGGATTCGATGCCCGCGCTGTGGCGGTCTTCAAGCAGATCCTGAATCTCGACCCGAAACTCTATGCGGCGTATGTGTCGTTGTCCGAGCTCTATCAGCGGATGGGACTCGACTCGGAAGCGATTGCTGCGCTTCAGACCGCGGCCGACGGCTATCACCAGGAAGGTCGAAGGAGCGAGGCGCTCGATCTATTGCGCCAGACCGCCGCGCTCGATCCGACGAACACGACCAGCCGGCTCAAGGTGGCTGAGCTCCTGCGCCAGGAGGGAATGGATTCGGAAGCCCTTTCGGAATACCAGGCCGTGGCCGAGGAACTCGAAAACCACCAGGACCGCGAACAGGTTCGGGTCGTGCTCGAGAGGATTCTCGAACTCAAGCCCGATCACATCGATGCTCTCACGTCGCTCGTCAAGAACCTGCTGGCGGCTGGCGAATTCGATCCGGCGGAAACCTTTGCGATTCGCGCGCTGAATGTCTCCGCCGAACCGATGCAATACCAGTTGCTGATGGATCTCTACTCCCAGAGCGGAGACGAGACGAAGCTCGCAAACGCGACCCGCGGGCTGGCCAAACTCTATCGAGACCGCGGTGACGAGGAAGCGGCGCGAGATCTGATGCAGCGTCTTCCCGCCGAGGAGATGGACTCGAGATCGCGGTTAGCCGTCGATGTGTCCGAGGTCGCCGAGCCGGATCTCGCGGACGACGAACTGCTCGACGAAGAACCGTTCTTGACGCTCGACGAGGAAGCCGATTCCGACGCCAGCTCCGCTGATCAGGAAGCCGCTCTCGATGGCGGCGAGCTCGAGCTGGGACTCGAAGATGAAGAGCCCCAGACCGGTGCCCCGGTTGAGCCGGAGAGCTTGCCCGAAGGCGATCCGGATCAGCTTCTCGCGGAAGCCAACGTTTATCTCCGGTACGGCAAACGCGATCAGGCGATCGCGAGTTTGCGCGGTGTCATTGCTCAGGATCCGGTTCATCGAGCCGCGCTCGAGAAGCTCGGCGAGGCCTGTGCCGCGGATGGTCAGAGTGGTCCGGCCGTCGAATTCTGGCAGCGAGCCGCGGCATTGGTACTCGAAGCGGGCGATGGCGAAGCTCTGGCTGTCTTGAAGGATCGTGTTGCGGCTCTCGACCCGGCAGCGGCCGAACAGATGGGCAGTATCGAGACCGCGGCTCCGCCGGTCGAAGTCCCGGAGATTTCGCTCGAACTCGACGCGCCGGCGGAAGACGACGACGAGTCCAGCGACGGCGTTTCTATCTCGGGCGATGAAGAGGACGATGAATTCGCAATCGTGATCGACGATGAGACCTTCGAGATCGAAACGGACTCCGATGAAGGCGAATCGCAGAGCGAACTTCAGGCGGCCAATCCCGAGGCCTCGGCAACCGCCGTCAATCCCTCGAGCTTTGAAGATGATGACTCCGTCGAATTCGATTTCGACGTCGACGAGCTCACTCAACTGTCGACTGATTCCGTCGCGGGATCGAGTACGACGACGTCCGCCAAGATCGGCGAGGAACTCGAAGAGGCCGAGTTCTATCTCGCTCAAGACATGTATGACGAAGCAGAGGAGATTCTTTCTCGTGTTCTCGAACTCGTTCCCAATCATCCGAGCGCGATGCTGCGTATGGGTGAAATCGAAGCCGCACGCGGCGGACACCCGAACTCGGGTGTAGAGGAAGCGACCGCCGATGAGACTTCCGTGGTCGCCGCCGAGCAGACCTTCGATGGATCGGACAGTGATGTCAAAGCCGACGCCGGTGCTGAGACGGAAGCGGAAATCGAGATCGACGTTGATGTGGACATCGATGACGATGACGATGACGATGACGATGACGAAATCGAAGTCGCGGTAGACGAAAACAGCGATCGGGAATTGCACGTCGATGTAGACGTCGACGCTTCGGTGCCGGAAGAACCCGCTGGCGAAGAACCGGAACAGCAGTCTGCGGCCGTCGAAGAGGACGAGGGCGAGGTTCCGGATGCCGACTCGGCGGATGAAGATTCAGAGGCATCGTTCGATCTGCGCGAAGCGCTCGCCGACGTCCTGTCCGACGACGAGGAGACGCCGACCGACAACGCCAGTTCCAGTGTTCTCTCGACGGTCGAGGACGGCTTCGGATCGATCTTTTCCGACTTCAAGAAGGGCGTGAGCGCCACCCTCGAGGAGGGTGACTTCGAAACCCGTTACGATCTCGGCATCGCCTACCGCGAGATGGGTCTTTACGAAGATGCCATCGGCGAATTTCGCATCTGCCTCGATTCACCTACGCGACGTTTCGATAGTCTTTATCTGATGG
>Ga0310122_10003091_pt1 | contig 10571 bp, 7 predicted proteins | sample CB6_Bottom_1051__FD_203503 | JGI IMG/M metagenome (GOLD analysis project Ga0310122, IMG submission 203503) | Marine microbial communities from Western Arctic Ocean, Canada - CB6_Bottom_1051 | ecosystem: Environmental > Aquatic > Marine > Oceanic | place: Canada: Western Arctic Ocean | collected...
TCGAGGAACTCCACGAGCTCCCCCAGTTCTGCCCTCCACCCGTCTTGGTTTTCGCTATAGTGCACGTCCGTGCGGAAGCCCGACTTGCGCAGCTCCAGCAAGGTGCCCCCTTCTTCACGCGCGCTCAGCGTCCACTCCACCAGGGTTGATGTTTCTTGGTCGAAATCGCCGCCGGCGTCGTGATTCCAATTCCAAGCGAGACGATGCGGTGGCTCGACCGTCTCCACGCGAACCGGAAAGCGGCCGTGGCTGTCCCACTCGAGCCAGCCGAAGCTGCCGGGTTGGGGATCGAACTCTGCGCGGTCCGAGAACCACTGGGCGATCTCATTCGGATCCGTGAGCGCACTCCAAACGCGCTCGAGGTCGGAGCTGAACTCCAGCCGTTTCGTGATGACTCCGCTCATGATGAGTCCTCTCCTTCGAGATGTGTTTGTAGGCGTAGGGTGCCAGCCAGTCGGCGATGTCCTCGAGTGGCTCGGCCGTCAGTCGATGTAGCCGTCTTCGCCCCTGCCAAGTGTGTTCCACGAGGCCGGCGTCCTCCAGCACGTCCACATGCTTGGTCACAGCCTGTCTCGTCATGGACAGGGGCTCGGACAGTTCGGTGACGGACAACGAGCCCTGGGTTCGCAGACGCTCGAGAATGTGACGGCGCGTGGGATCCGCGATGGCAAGGAAGGAATCGAGCATGATTCAATGTGCAACTGAACGGATGCATATCAAGGCGGACACGTAATTTCACTTGCTCCAGGACGCGCCCCGAGTAGAATCGTGGTCACCCTTGTTTCTCTTTTGACCCGAGAGGTCTCATGAGACGGATTGCTCAACTGTTACCGATACTTCTCATCGCCTCTTGGAGTGGGGCCTTGCCCGCATCCGCTCAGTCGATGGCGGGTGGAGGGCCGTCCGTAGCGGCCACGCCGAGTTTCGGGGGTGCGGTCGCGGTCAGCGGCAGGGACGTGTTCGTGGGTGAGGCCGGCAACGTGATCGGGTCCGGAGCCGTTTACGTCTTCCGTCGACAGTCGGATGGGTGGGGAGAGGTAGCCCGCCTGCGGCCCTCGGACGGCCAACGAGGTGACGGCTTCGGTGCTGCGATCGCGGTGGATGGGGGCACCATGCTGGTGAGCGCTCCCGCCCGGGAGGATGGTGGCACCGTCTATGTGTTCGAGCGGTCTGCGGCGGGGGACTGGGTGGAGGGCGCGCGCCTCCCAGCGGTCGATGCCGACCCTCGCGGTGGCTACGGAGTTACGCTTGCCCTAGAGGGTGACGTTGCCATGGTTGGGGCGCCCGCAGGGACAGGCGTGGACGCCAGGTCAGCAGAGTCATCGGCGGTGGGGGTGGTCTACGTCTTCGCACGGTCCGGCCGAAACTGGAGCGCCCAGGGGGTCTTGTCCGAGGGGGGCGAGGGTAACGGATTCGGGACGGCGATGGCTCTTCGGCCGGGCAGACTCCTCGTGGGGGCACCCGGGGACGGCGGCATGGGGGCGGCCTACTCCTTCGACCTCGAGGAGGGGCGCTGGCGGCTGGAGGCCACGCTCCGGGTTCGAGCGACGAGGGAGGGCGACCGCTTCGGAGCGTCCTTGAGCCTGGAGGGTGACGAAGCTTTGGTCGCCGCGCCGGGGCGAAATGGTGGCGAGGGGACGGTTTTCACCTTCCAACGCGACCCTGACAGCGGGGAGTGGGGTCGGTCCGGACGCCTCATGCCCTTCGACGGCTTTCAACAGGACGGGTTCGGTTCCAGTCTCGCGTTGGGCGTCGGCGAAGTGTGGATCGGTTCGCCTCGGGCAAGCGGGCGAAGGGGTGCGGCCTACGTCTTCTCGGGTGCGGTCTCGGGAGGGTGGGGTGGGTCGATCAAGATCATGAATAGCGCTCCCGGTTCGGGCGACGGGTTCGCCGCGGCACTCGACGTCGATGACGACTTGGCCGTGTTGGGGGTGGCCGGGGCCGACTATGGGGTGGGATCCGCCGTCATTTTCGAACGTAGTGAGGCAGGCTGGCAGCCGGCGGGCACGGTGAACGGTGTCATGGAGGGGTACGCCGCAGTGCTGGGGGGGCAAGTGGATTGCACCGATGAGGCGGCATCCGCCTTCGAGTGCGCCGGCTACGATCTGGTTTCCTTCCTCCCCGTAGGCGACATGGGTGTCCCGCGGGGGGTCAATCTGAACGACGTCTGGGGCTGGACGGATCCCGAGACCGGGCGCGAGTACGCGTTGGCCGCCCGCCGGGACGGCGTGTCTTTCGTAGACGTCAGCGATCCGTTGAATCCACGCTATTTGGGTCAGCTCCTGAGGACCGAAGGATCGCCCTTGGCTGCATGGAGGGACGTCAAAGTCTACAAGAACCACGCGTATATCGTGGCCGACGGCTCGGGTCTTCACGGCATCCAGATCTTCGATCTGACGCAGCTGCGTGACGTGACCGAGCCGGTGACGTTCGAGGAGACGGCGCACTACGACGGCGTGGCCAGCGTACACAACATCGCCATCAATGAGGAGACCGGCTTCGGCTACAGCGTCGGCAACAGCTCAGGGGGTGAGACCTGTGGTGGAGGAATCCACATCATCGATCTCGCGGAGCCGGCGAACCCCACGTTTGCGGGTTGTTTCTCCCAGCCGGGCACGGGCCGAAACGGCACGGGCTATACGCACGATGCGCAGTGCGTGACGTACAGAGGCCCGGACGAAGAGCACCAGGGCAAGCAGATTTGCCTGGGGTCCAACGAGACCGCTTTTAGCATCGCCGACGTGACGGATCCGTCCAACACGGTCGCGCTTTCGCTCGCGAGTTACCCGAACGTCGCCTACACCCATCAGGGGTGGCTTACCGAAGACCAGCGTTACTTCTTCCAGGGCGACGAGTTGGACGAGGGGGACGGCCGCAAGACGAGGACCCTCATCTGGGATGTCTCGGACCTTGATGATCCGCAGCTCGTGAAGGAGTTCCTCGGCACGCACGAATCCACGGACCACAACATGTACGTGCTGGGCGACCTCATGTACCAGTCCAACAACCGCGCGGGACTCAGGGTGCTGGACATCAGCAATCCCGAGGATCCGGTGGAGGTCGGCTACTTCGACACCGTGCCATATGGAGACAACGGTCCCGGTACCGGAGGATCGTGGAGTAACTATCCGTACTTCGGGAGTGGCATCGTAGTGGTCAGCAGTCGGTTCGAGGGTCTCTTCATACTGAAGAAGAAACAGCCGATCACGTGAGCAGGGGCAACAAGTGTGTTACGGGCTCCTCGTCGAAGGCCTTACTGCGGCCAGACGACACCCACGGACCCGCTAGGCGCTGGTCCCATCCCTTTGTATACGAACTTCTGGATCCGCTTGCCCTCGTACGTCTCGGTCACGTAGATGTTGCCCTGTGAGTCAGTCGCGATGCTGTGAGCGCCGAAAAACTGGCCTGGGAAGTGTCCGCCATCGCCGAAGTTGTACAGGTACTCGAGACCCTCGCGCCTGATGACGTGGATTCTCTCGTTCGTGCCGTCGGTCATGTAGATGAACGACTGTGCCGGATCGTGCGAGAAGGCGACGTCCCACGCGGATCCCGATCCCAACGTGTTGGCTTCGATGAAGATCTCGTCCACGAACGTGCCGTCCTTCTGAAACACTTGAATGCGGTCACCTGGGCGATCACAGACGTATACGAGCCCGTCGCTCGTCGGGTCCGCACAGTGCACCGGATTGCGGAACTGCTGTGCCGGAGGTTCACTCGGATCGTAGAGCCCCACGTCCTCATCACTGGGAACATTGCCGTACGCGCCCCAGTAGCGCTTTAGCTCACCCGTGCCCGCGTCGATGACCGCGACACGCTTGTTGCCGTAACCGTCGGCCAGATACATCTCGTTGGCTTCTGCGTCGAACGCGAGCTTGGCCACCCGTGAAAAGTGGTTGGCAGCGTTGCTGTTCGGCTGCTCGTGACCCGGGTCTCCGACCTGCATCAGGAATTCACCGCTCCTGCTGAACTTCAGGACATGTGAGTCGTCGGGCCCATTTCCTCCGATCCACACGTTATCCATGTGGTCGACCGTGATGCCATGGTTCGAGGTCGGCCAGTCGTATCCCTCACCGGGGCCGCCCCAATGCCCAACGAGATTGCCATCCGGGTCGAACTCGAGGACCGGGGGCGCGGGAAAGCAGCACTCATCGGCCCTGGGTGGATCGAGCGCAGCCGGTATCTCGTTTTCCACGAAGTTCCCACGGTGGATGATCCACACATGATCCCGCGAGTCCACCGCCACACCGATCGTCGAGCCGAGGAGCCAGTGATTCGGAAGCGGCTTCGGCCACAGCGGATCCACCTCGAACAACGGCGCCGAACCCTCGGCCGACATGTCCTCCGATGGGCTACCGCACCCAAGGGCTGTTGTGAGCAACGCCGCCACGTATACGAAGCGCCTGAACGTCATGGTCCCTCCTCGGTTCGAGGTGTAGCGATGAGGGTGAAGCGGTGACGACGGGTACGCAAGGTGACGACTGGGACGGGCAACGGGTGCGCCCGCCCGCCGGCCTACCGAACCGCCCTAGTGAGCTCGCGCAATAGATCGACCACGGGCGGGTTGTAGCTCGTCGTCCGGAACATGGACACGCCCAGCTTGGTTTGCGGGTCGAACGCGAAGTGCGCGTTGTAGCCCGCCACCGAACCGCTGTGCCCTACCAACGGAGGGCGTTCGTCGCTGTCGTACAAGAACAGACCGAGACCGTAGCCGGTGGCAGGGGCCTGGGGGTTGAACATCTCGGAACGGCTCTTCTCGCTCAGGATCTGCACATCCCCCTCGCCCATGAGTGCAGCTCCGAGGGCAGCCAGGTCGTGCACCGTCGAGTACACGCCACCGTTGGGTATCTTGTACCCTCGACCGAAGTGCTCCAGGGTCGCCTGCTCCGAAGTGACCTCTCCTGTGTCGCGATCTCGGGCGTACCCCACCGACATTCGTGCGAGAAGGTCGGGGGAGTCCAGGATGAACGTGGTGCTCTCCATTCCCAAAGGCCGGATGATCAGCGTCTCCACCAGCTCCATGAACGGAACGCCGGCAGCTCGGGAAAGAGCGAGGCCCAACATTCCAAAGCCGATGTTGGAGTAGGAGTACTCGGTGAGGGGGGCGGTCTGGTAGGCGGTCGTCGGGATCGACGCCAGGACCTTATCCTCCCAACCGTAGATCGCTCCCGACGCAGCACCCTCGAGGCCCGGCTCTCGCACCAGGCCGGCGGTGTGGCTGGCCAGCATGCGGAACGTGATGGCTTGCGCCCCCGCTGGACGTTCTATCAGCCCCTCGATTTCGGGGAAGTAGTCGCTCACCCGATCGTCGAGCTCGATAATGCCGCGCTCCACCAGTTGCATCATCAGGATCGCTGTGAAGGACTTGGAGATCGAGCCGGTGCGACCGATCGTGCGCGCGTCGGCGGCTCGGCGCCCCTCGATGTCCGCCCACCCGTATCCCTTGGCCCAGATCACTTCGCTGCCCGCGAAGACCGCTACGGAGACGGAGCCGCCGGCGTCCTCCGCGACGTTTTCGGCCACCTCGGCGTCAAAGCGGGCTAGCGCCGCCTCGAAGGGTGTGAATTGGGCGACCGCCTGGACGGGGGCGAGGGTTGTGGCGAGGATTGTGGCCAGGGCTCCGGCCCACCGGCGGATTCTAAGCGTGGCTCCGAAGGGGGAACCGTGGGACGTCAGTCTCATTTCGCTCTTCCAAGACAGGGATCGGTCCGCTCGAGGAACTCGTCGGATCCATTGAGTACAGGTGCACCTAGAGTCCGTAGGGAGAGGGTGATGCGCAAGACGGCTCGATGCCTGACCACAACGCTCCTGCTGTCAGTCTGCGCCCTGGCCTGCACCGCCCCCACCGGTCGATCCGTCACCGAGTGCATCGCGCCGGCTGCTCCCGGCGGCGGATGGGATTTCACCTGTCGTTCGGTGGGCCGCGTCTTGTCGGAGCTCGGCCTGGTCGATGGGACCGTCCAGGTGACCAACATTCCTGGCGCCGGAGGCGGCATCGCGTTGGCGCACACCGTGACCCAGCGTGGCCGCGACCGCCACCTCCTGGTCGCTGCGAGTCCCAGCACGACCCTGAGCCTATCACAGGAACGCTTCGGCGACCTGACCGAGCGTTCCGTGAGATGGGTGGCGGCGATCGGTAGCGAAGTCGGAGCACTGGCCGTTCGATCGGATGCTCCGTGGCAAACGCTCACCGAGTTGATGGAGTACTGGCGGAGCGACCCTGGCGCGATCACCGTCAGCGGAGGAAGCACGGTTGCGAGCCAAGATCACATGAAGGTGATGCTCGTGGCGCGTGAGGCGGGCATTGCACCGCGTGCCGTGCGGTACATTCCGTTCGACGGAGGGGGTGAGGCTCTGACGGCGATGTTGGGCGGGTTCGTCGATGTCTTCTCCGGTGAGATTTCGGAGATGGCCGGCCAGATCGAGGCCGGTGCGGTGCGCGTGATCGCGGTGCTTTCCCCGGAGCGTCTGGGCGGCGATCTCGCGGGCATACCGACGGCGCGCGAGTCGGGCTACGACGTGGAGTGGATCACGTGGCGGGGATTCTACGTCCCTGCCGAGATCGCCGACTCCACCTACGAGCGGTGGGTAGACGCGTTGACGCGCCTCGAGAGCTCACCGGAGTGGGGGGCGGTTCGCGCCGCCAACCGACTCCAGCCATTTTTCGTCGCTGGGGACGACTTCACCCGGTTCGTAAACGGTCAGATAGAGGAGTTCCGGAGCATTTCCAGGGAGATCGGGCTCATCCAGTGACGTCGGCCGGCGATCGGGTCGCTGGGATCGCGGCGTGTGTGATGGCGCTGGCCGTGGGCGTGGCGGCGACCCGCTTTCGGGTCGGGTTCTATACGGATCCGTTGGGTCCCGGGGCGCTGCCCTACCTAGCGGCGGCACTGATCGGCGTCGGAGGGCTCGCTATGGTCGTCCGGCCCGGAGGCGCTTCAGCCCGGCCAAGTGCTGTCGTCGCCCGACGAATGGCGATCGTCTTCGCCTCACTCGTGGCTTATGCGTGGTTGCTGCCTCTGTTCGGGTTCCTTCTCTCGACGGCAGCCATCCTGGTGATCTTGTCGCATACGTTCGGGGGGCCACTCCGGCGTAGCGTGATCCTGACCGTCCTATACGTCGGCACACTGTATCTGCTATTCGCCGTCGTGCTCGGGCTGTCACTTCCGGTGGGCACCCTTTTCCTGATCGGTCCGTGAGGTGACTACGGTGAGTCTCCTCCTGGACGGATTCCTCGTCGCGCTTCAGCCGCTCAACCTCGTTCTGGTCCTGTCGGGCGTCTCCCTGGGCACGGTTGTCGGCATGCTGCCCGGGATCGGGCCCATCAATGCCATCGCCATCTTGCTTCCGGTCGTCTTCGCGGCGGGTCTTCCGGCCGCCCCTGCACTGATCCTGCTCGTCGGCATCTACTACGGATCTCAGTACGGCAACTCGATCAGCACGATCCTGCTCAACGTTCCCGGGACGGCGTCGGCCGTGGTCACCGCCATCGACGGGTACGAGATGACCAAGCAGGGGCGTGCCGGTCCGGCCCTAGCGATCTCCGCAATCGCGTCCTTCGTCGGGGGCACGCTGTCCATCTTCGGACTGGTGCTGTTCGCTCCGCGCTTGGCCACGTGGGCCATCCGTTTCGGGCCCGTGGAATATTTCGCGCTCATGCTGTTCGCCTTTGCCGCGTTGGCTGGCGTCGCGGGCCGAAGCCGGCCCAAGGCGTTGATCGCGGTCGGCGTGGGGCTCTTTCTCGCCTCCGTGGGCATCGATCCGAACTCCGCGGTACCCCGCTTCACTTTCGGGCAACTCGAGCTGCTGGACGGCATGGACTTCGTGGTGGTGACCATCGGACTGTTCGCCGTGAGCGAGGTCTTCCTGGAGCTGGAGAAGAGCGGGGTCGGCCAAGCGGTCACGGCTACTCTGGACTCGGTCCGGGTCACAGCCAGGGAAGTTGTCGCCACCGCCTGGACGATGCTCCGCGCGAGCGTCGTCGGCTTCCTGGTCGGCGTGCTGCCGGGCGCCGGCGGCACGATCGCGAGTTTCTTGGCCTACTCCACCGAGCAGCGCCTGGTGGACAAGGACGACACGTTCGGAACGGGAGACATTCGCGGTGTGGCCGCTCCGGAGGCGGCGAACAACGCAGCCGCCACGGGTGCCATGATCCCGCTGCTCACACTGGGCGTCCCGGGTAGCGGCACGACCGCCGTTCTTCTCGGAGCCCTGCTCTCACTGGGCGTGACACCCGGCCCGCTTCTCATCCAGAACAGTCCCGAAGTCTTCTGGGGATTGGCGGCATCGATGTACGTGGGCAACGCGTTTCTTCTGTTGCTGAATCTGCCCCTAGTCCGGGTGTTCGTCCGTATTCTGGAGGTGCCGCGTTGGTTCTTGTTCCCGGCCGTCACCGCGCTCAGCTTCGTCGCGGTCTATGCCGTGAACCAGAGTACGTTCGATCTGTTCCTCATGACGATCTTCGGCGTGCTGGGCTACGGACTTCGGAAGACCGACATACCGCTGGCGCCCATCATCCTCGGCCTGGTTCTCGGACCGCTCATGGAGAGGAATGTTCGGCGCGCGCTTCTCCTGAGTGACGGCGCGTGGAGCGTCCTGTTATCGAGCCCGATTGCCATCACGTTCTGGGTGCTCACACTCGTGAGCGTAGCGACTCCGGCGTTCCTGTGGCTCTGGCGTCGTCGACGGGAGCCCGGGGATTGCGCGACGGCCACCGACGGGGGAGTCTAGGGACCGGACCATTCGCGACCACCCCCTACGGAGCCTCTGATGGGCATCGGCAAGCACTACGACGGTTATCGCTCTTTCCAGTACCTGACCCCCGGCAAGGACTACAAGGCCTTCGAGCTGACGCCCGAGTTGGATCGCGTGGAGCCGTACCGCGTGCCCCTGAGTGAGGACGAAGAGCGACGCGCCGAGACGCTCCTGGCGAACACCGTAATGATCTCGCTCCACGAGCACGTGGGTCTTTTCCCTGCCGACATCAGTGAAACGCCGGCGATGGTCAAGGAGGGTCGCATGGCGACGGCCTTCGAGGGACTCGCCGCCTCCTGCTGGGACGCCGTTCTGGATAATCTCCTGGACGGGATCGGCTCCATCCACAGCAGGCATGGCTGGCAGTGGGAGGACGTAATCCACGACCTCGGCATCCGTCTCTGCGACATCGCCCATCAGGACTCCGTCTTCCACTGTACACGCGTGGACGAGATCGAGAAGGCGCACAGGGACGGCCGCGTCGCATGGATCGCGTCCATGGAGGGCGCGGCCATGATCGAAAACGACCTGGACCGCATCGACATCCTCTACGGACTCGGCGTGCGGGCTCTAGGCATCGCGTACAGCGAGGCGAACGCACTGGGTGCCGGGCTGAAAGAGCCGGGAGATGGTGGCCTCACCGTGTTCGGGCGCAAAGCGGTGGAGCGCATGAACAAGGTCGGGTTGCTCATCGACTGCTCGCACTGTGGAGATCAGACCACGCTCGACACGATCGAGGTAAGCGACAAGCCGATCGTGCTGAGCCACATCGGCGCGAGGGCTCTGTGGGAGTCCAATCGCCTGGCCCCGGACGACGTCTTGGAGGCGTGCGCGGCCAAGGGCGGCGTGATCGGAATCGAAGCGGCGCCCCACACGACGCTTACCTACGGGCGGCGCGTGCACGACATCGAGGCGTTCATGGAGCACTTCGAGTACATAAGAGAGCTCGTGGGAATCGACCATGTCGGATTCGGACCCGACTCCCTGTACGGCGATCACGTGGGCCTGCACCACACCTATACGGCGAACCTCTCGATCGACGCGTCGCGGGGCTCCGGTACCAACAGCCAGGGCCGCGACCAGAGCTTCGACGAGGTCGAGTACGTAGAGGGGCTGGAAAATCCGACGGAGGGGTCGTTCAACATCGTGCGTTGGCTCGTGAAGGTGGGACATAGCGACGAGGACATCGCGAAGGTGATGGGTGGCAACGCGCTCAGACTCCTGCGGGAGACGTGGGTCAGCTGATCACGGGTCGATAATGACTCTCCGACGCATCATGTCTCACCCAGGCATCCTGCCTTTGACCCTCCTCGGTCTTTGGGGTGGGGTGTCCGCGGCGTCGGGCCAGGAGCACCTCGTGAGCGCCCGCGCCCGCGTGGATTTTACGGAGGGGGATCGTGCTCACGTCGCGATCACCTATGTGGTACAGGCGACCTCCGAGTCGCGCGAGGTGCCGCTCGCGGGCCTCCTCTTCGGAGATGCTGAGATCTCTTCGGTCCAGGTGAGCATCGCCGGGACAGAGAGCCCGGTTCCGATCACACACCGGCCCGGGGAACGCATGCGCGCGTCCGTTCCCCTCGGGATCACGGCGCTCGACGAGGGTCCGATCTCCTTCGTGCTGCGCTATGAGGTGTCAGGGGCGGCACCGTCCGCGGGTGTCCGCGAGCTTCGTGTCCCGGTCTTGGCCGTGATGTGGCCACCCGCCGAGGCTCTCCCGGGAATCTTCCGTGCCGAGCTGCTGCTTGCCCCGGGACTGACGGTGCTCGGATCGTTTCCAGCCGATCTCCGAGAAGCCGAAGCCGGGGGCCGATACGTCACCG
>Ga0310122_10003092_pt1 | contig 10569 bp, 7 predicted proteins | sample CB6_Bottom_1051__FD_203503 | JGI IMG/M metagenome (GOLD analysis project Ga0310122, IMG submission 203503) | Marine microbial communities from Western Arctic Ocean, Canada - CB6_Bottom_1051 | ecosystem: Environmental > Aquatic > Marine > Oceanic | place: Canada: Western Arctic Ocean | collected...
AATGGATCGACCTGGCTTTCGGGCGACCCACTCGCTTCCATGATGCTGGCCGCCGACATCGACGCTTGCTTGGCTCGCTCTGTCGGTCATCGATTGATCGCGCCCGACGCGACCGGGTTGGCTCTCTACGGGCTCGGTCTGGCGACTCCGGAAAAGGCCTATCGCCGCGCGCAAGCGCTGTTGCCCAGGGAATGTCCGGAGGCGACCTGGACCGTCGAGGAAATCGGCAGCGGCAACGCCCGCTTGTCGTTTCGCGATCGCGACGCTGATCTAGAAGGATTGCAAGAGTCTCCGAATTCTCGGGAAAGCAAATCTCCCCGCGCGCAGGCCGCGCTCTGTGGTTTGCGCCGGGGGATGCTCGAAGCCATTCCCAGTCTCTACGGACTGCTTCCTGCGCAGGTCGAGGAGACAGATTGTCAGGCGCGCGGGGCAGCGGCCTGCCGCTATGAAATCCATTGGTCTCGATCGACCCAGAGCGGATTGATCGTGGGGAGCACGCTGGGTCTCGGAATCGGGATCGCGACTCTTGGCGTGTGCGCCTATTCTGGCTCCGCATGGGTTTCGATGACCGGGGCGGCCGCCATCGCATCCGCCGTGTTCTTGTTAGGCGCGATCGCGGGCCGCTGTCGAGATCTTCAGCGACAACTCCTGGCGGTCGCGGGCGCACGACGGGGTCATCTCGCTCTCTTCGATCAGGTCGATGACGCCCTGGCATTGAAGCTCGATGCGCTGGCCCGCGTGGACGCCAAGCTCGAGGGCGATGAGTTTGCGTATCGACCCGATCGGTTGCGATTGGAAAGTTACGGAGAGGCGGCCAGCGGAACTGCGCAGCGTTCGGAACTCTTGCGGGCTGCCCAGAAGATTCACGCCGCGACCGGCGATCTGGCGTGCTGGTTCGACGTGTACCTGAAATCGGCGCACACAGACGATCAGGGCGACGTCGAAGCGCCGCGCGGAAGCCTGGGCGAGATTCGCGATCGCGCCGAGCAACTCGCGCTCGCTCTCGGGTCCAACGACGGCGTCGCAGGCGAAGCCATGGACATCGGCTCGCTGCTCACGCGGGCGATCGCGGCGTCGCGGTCACGGTTGCCCGCAGGCGTGATCATCGACTTCGATTCTCCGGAAGAGACTCTCGCGATCGAGTGCGAACCGGTGCAGATCGAGCAGGTCGTCATTGCGCTACTGCGCAACGCGGCCTCAGCGTCCCAGCGATTGAGCGAGTCGCCCGAAATTCGCGTGACACTCGCGCGTGTTGGGGGCGGAATCGAATTCGCTGTCGAGGATCGCGGAGTGGGGATCGATCCCAGCGAGATCGACGAAGTTTTCGATCCCTTTTTCGAAGAGCGCCAGCTCGGGGTCGACCAGGGCTTCGGATTGCCGATCTGTCTGCGGATCGTCGAGCGTCACGGCGGCGAACTTCGGATCGAGGTCGAAGATCGCGCCGGTACGCGGGTTTCGGTCTTTCTGCCGGACACGCAGAAGTCGAAGAAGTGAAGCTCGCCAATCGATGGTTGTTGGGCGATTGGCCGAACATGTGCCGTAGCAAGAGGAGAGGGAAAGCATTCATCGATTCACGAGTCTGATCATCCTTGTGGAGTCGTTTCGCCAAGGGCGTCGAGGTCGTGACGTCCTGGCTGGATCGCGCCATGTACTTCCCACCGCGTCAGGACCGACCCGCACGTACCCGCCGCCTGCCCGCCACCGTGCATCGGCTCGAAGTCGTTTTCGGTCTGGATGGAATGCTGGCCCACCCGCAGTACCAACCGATCGAGGGATTCGGGCGGGCCCAAGCCATTCGATGACCCGCTGAGATTTCTTGTCGCGGAGGTTATCTTCCTCGCGATTACACGGCCGTGGTATCGGCGCGTGCCGCGAAGAGGAGACCCCGATGACGACCATTGCGACCGTCTGTGGCGAGACGACGCCCGCCGAGTTGGGCAAGACGCTGATGCACGAACATCTGGTGATCGGCTATCCCGGTTTCGAGAGCCACACGACGAGACCCGGCCCGAACGCCCAGCAACAATTCGAAATCTGTGTCGACAAGATCGCGCAGCTGCAGGATCTCGGCTTCACGTCGATGCTCGACCCCTGCCCCAATGATCTCGGTCGCGATGTCGAGTTGGCAGCGAAGGTCGGACAAGCGACCGGCTTCCAGATCATCTGCGCGACGGGACTCTACAAACACTCCGAGGGCGGCGTGCCCTATTGGCACTTTCGCTCGCAATTCGGATCGGTCGTCGAGCCGATGACCGAACTCTTCATTCGTGAATTGACGGAAGGCATTGGAGACACGGGCATCAAGGCCGGGATCATCAAGGTCGCAACCGGCGTGGGTGCGATTACCGAGCACGAACGAACGGTACTCGTCGCCGCCGCTCGTGCTTCGGTCGAAACCGGCGCGCCGATTACCACGCATACGGACGAAGGATCGCTCGGCGATCAACAGCTGAAGATCCTGACGGACAATGGTGTGCCCGCACATCGAGTCATCATCGGTCATTCCTGTGGTACCGACGATCACGACTACCACATGGGACTCGCGCGCGCGGGTTCCTATCTCGGGTTCGATCGTTTCGGCATCGAATTGATCTATCCCGACGCGACGCGCATCGCGTCCCTCGTGAAGCTCCTCAAATCGGGAGCCGGCGATCGCATCGTCGTGTCGCACGATTCGGTCTGGTGCTGGAAGGGCGAGCCCTTTCCTCCCGAGCTGCTCGCGAACCTGCCCCCCGACATCTTCGATCCGACGCATTTCTCCAAGCGGATCGTGCCCCGGCTACTCGAGGCCGGTGTCACGCAGGAAGAGATCGATCGACTCCTGGTCGATAATCCGAGACGCTTTTTCGAGGGCGAAAAGCTCGCTGTTCTGGCCTGATCGCACCCCATTTCAGCGCAGACGAGGCCCATTCCCGGCGCTATGGTTTCTCTTCGCGCCCGTCTCATGAATCGACGACAGGTCGCCCTGACTCGTTCCCCAACCCTATTTGAAGGAGCCCCCAATGAAGGCTGCTGTCCTGACCGAACTGAACAAAGACCTGGAAATTCGCGACGATGTCGAACTGATCGATCTCGGCCCGCGCGACGTACGAGTCAAGATCGTTGCGAGCGGCGTCTGCCATTCCGACGTTTCCGTCCAGAATGGAACCATCCCGTCGGCCACGCCGGTCGTTCTCGGCCACGAAGGTGCCGGGATCGTTCAAGAAGTCGGCGATGCGGTTTCGACCGTCGGGGTCGGCGATCACGTCATCCTTTCCTTTATTCCCGCTTGCAGCGTCTGCACTCCCTGCCTGCGGCGACAGTCCTATCTCTGTGAGCAGGCCGGCCCGCAGGCGATGGCCACCCACTTCAAGATCGACGGCAACCCGACGACGGGCATGACGGGGCTCGGCACCTTCGCGGAAGAGCTGATCGTTGGTGAATCCGGCGTCGTCAAGATCGACTCCGACGTTCCCCTCGACATCGCCGCCCTGATCGGCTGCGGTGTCACGACTGGCGTGGGCGCAGCGATCAACAGCGCGGGCGTGACGCCCGGCTCCTCGGTCGTGGTTCTCGGCTGTGGTGGTGTCGGAATTTCCGCCATCCAGGGCGCGCGCATCGCGGGCGCTGCCGCGATCCTCGCGGTCGATACCGTCGAGAGCAAGCTCGAGCAGGCCAAGCATTTCGGCGCGACCCATGTGACGACCCCCGATGGCTTCGAAGATGCCAAGAACGCCATCACGGGCGGTGAAGGTTTCGACTTCGCCCTCGAATGCATCGGGAACCCCCATACGATTCGCGCGACCTACGACGCGGCACGGCGCGGCGGAACGGCCGTGATCGTCGGTGTCGGCCGGATCGAGGAGACGCTTCAGTTCAGCGCCTTCGAGCTCTTCTATGGCGACAAGACGCTGCGCGGTTCGCTCTATGGAAGCTCGAATGTTCGGACCTTCATGCCGGAACTGCTGCGGCTTTGGAGAAGCGACAAGCTCGATCTCGAAAGCATGATCAGCCGACGCATCAAGCTCGATGAGGTGAACGAAGCCTTCCGTGCCATGCAGGCCGGGGAAGTGGTTCGGACGGTCATCGACTTTTAACCTTCTGGAAGGGACGGCGTCCGGGACACCCGGGGCGGACGGTCTCGGTCGCTTTGGTGGGGCCGGATTCCTGGCGGTTGGGCGGACGGTCTTGGTTGCTTTGGTGGGGCCGGGGTCGTGGCGGGGTCGGACTACATTGCTTGCGGTTGCCAGTCGATGAAGATGGGTGAGGACCAGGCGCGGGGTTCGTGATCGGCCAGGCAATTGTCGCTTCCCGACGTGTCGTCGCAGAGGGTGGCTCGTAGGCAGTTGCCGGCGTTGTCCCGCTCGCAGCGGATGTTTTCCGCATTGATGCCCGGCTTGGGCGCTTCGAGGGCCCGAACGTAGTAGACGGTGTCTCGACCCAGTTGTTCGTAGTCCGGGTCGTCGAAGGTGATGGAGCAGCCCTCTGGGCTTCCGTCGCATTCGAAACTTCGCCACGGGTCTTCGATCAGCGGAGCGATCTCTTCGCCCGGCGAATTCTGTGGTCGGATACGGATGATCTCGATTCGGGTAATCGGTCTTCGCGTGGCCGAGGGGTTATAACATTCGCCTCGACAGACGTTTTCCAGTCGATCGGCGCCGAGCGCCGTCGCCGCGTAGTCGGGACATCCCGGTTCCTGTTCGAAAGAACCAGCGGCGCGGACCTGGAAGATCGGATTCGAGTTCATCTTCGTTTCGCTGCCCATCGGAATGGGCCGTCCGCGTTGGTCCGGGGCATTCAAGAGATCGAACCAGAGAAGAATCCGCGGACCACTGGTTCCGTAGACTTCTCGTCGTTTGAAGGATTCCCAGATCGATTCGCGCTGGCGATCGACCGAATGCGCCGCAGTCAGTCCTCCGGTCAAGAAAAACGAAGCTTGCCGTTCCATCTCCATGAGGGCGAAGCCTCGTAGCTCGGTGGTTTCCGGATCCCATGCACGAGACTCCGAGGCCGGCTCCTCTTTGGCGGGAAGCAGGGAGTCGAGGAAGCGGTTGCCCGACTGCGTGGTCCCCGTCCGTGACTCGGTGAAGCCGAGCCGGTTCACTTCCTTGAAGCCGGTTCCCGGACGTGCGAAATGGTTGTCACTCGAAGCCATGAATCCGAAGCGGAAGCGACGGGCCTCTCCGGTCGGGGTGTCGAAATTCGAGAGCGCGGTGACGTATTGAGCCGAACCCATCGGCCGGTAGTTGAAGGCGGGCTGATCACAGTCGCGACATTGGCCGGCGTCGAGCCAGTCGACGCCGTTGGTTCCGGGAACCGTGATATGGCCGGCTTGTCCAGCGTCGGCGGCGTTTTGTCGGGCCACGATCGCACGCGCTTCGCAAGTGTCGTTCGACTCGCCTTCGGCGAGGCAGCGTTCGCGAATGATCTCCCCAGCGCGCCAACACAAAGGCAGATAGTTCGGTGTGGGCTCGGGGCAGCTGGCGTCTCCATTTCCACCATAGACGACCGCGCGGTAGTCGCTGTACTCATCCGAATTGCCGTGTCCCGAGTAGATCTCGAAGAGTGTTTGTCGGTCGTCGTCGTGAAGCGGCCCCTGAAGTTGTCGGGCCCAATCCGATCCTGGCGGCGTATAGAATCCCCATGTCGTTCCATGCGGGATCACGATCGATTCGACATCCCAATCGTCGAGTTTGTCGAATAACAGATCGGGCGAGTCGACCATCTCGAGACAATCGGGCGGAAGCTGGCGGACGGGCACACCGATCGGACACAAATCGAGCGCGTCGTGTTCGGCGAAATACGTGGCCATCGCGTGAAGTCGAGGCTCGCCCATCGCGTGCAGGAAGATGCCGGCGCCGGCACCGCCGAAAATGTTCCCGCCCATGATTCGCTTGCGTGTCGCCAGCGAACCGATCGGCCGCGTCGGGATCGCGCCGTCTTCGAGATCTCGAAGGACGATGTTCTTGTGACCGAAATGGGCCTCCGGGGTCGCGCCGACGTTCGTCCATTCCCAGCCCAGAAAGGCGACCGTGTCGGGTTCGGCGCCCGCGCCGGAGACGTCGTTGCAGGCGCGAATCGTTTCCACGGTTTCGCGCCAGTGACGCGGCGAAATATTCTCGGCGTGATCATTGATCGACCAGAAGTCCAGGGCCGAGCAGAAGCGAGCGAAGTCGCAAGCATCGGCCGGAGGATGTGTTCCCTCGCCGCCCTGAAGAGGCAGGCTCAACATGAAGGCGTCGAAGGAAAACGTCGTATGGACATGGAGATCGCCAAAGAGGATCTGCTTCGGTCGTGATACGAGCAGTTCATCCGCGGCGCTTGCGACGTCCTGGATGCGAGCGTCGACGATGTCGCCGGGGCGCGTCTGGGCTGTGAGAACACCGGGCGCTTCGTGTTCGCCGAGCCCGCCCTGGCTGACGAATCGAAACCAGAAGAAGAGCATGACGAGAAGGGCAACGACGGCGACTGCGATCTTGCGGGCCAAAGTGAATCCTCCGGATCTGGCGACTCGAACAGGGTCGTCGACGGTATCACAGGGCGAGGTCGTCCAAGTCGCGTCCGTTCCGCTCAGGATGCAATTGCCTAGAAGCGTGGGTCCCGATTACCCGATCGATCAGATTCGGCCTTTGCCACCAGGTGTCACCGAGAGAAGGACTCCTCTCCGTTGCAACTGCTCCTGATTACGTCGGTCTTGTTGTCGACGGCGATCGGCACGATCGTCGGGGTGAAGCTCCTTCGACTTTCATCCCGAACACGACAGTTTTCGGAATTCGCGATCGGCTTCAGTCTCTTCTGTTATGCCGCGATCGGACAGACGACGCTTTTTGCGAGTCATGCGCTGGGCGATGAAGCTTCGACGGAAGTCCGGATCGCTCTTCGGGCATCCCGCTTTCTCGCCTACTACATCGCACTCCTCGGACTATCGGCGTTTACCTGGCGAGTCTTTGGGGCCGAGAGCCGATGGCGTCTCGCCCTCACGGCTCTGATCGGTGTGACAGCGGCTGTCACGATCTTCGCGAGCTTCTGGGCGAACTGTCAGCAGCTCGCACAAGGGGGCGAACTCCCGATGTACGGCCGCTACGCCGGTTCGCCGCAATTTATCGTGATGTTTGCGTGGATGTCGATCGAGTCACTCGTCTATTGCAGCAAGCTTCGAAAGCGTCATGCGCTCGGCCATTTCGAACCCAGTCATTGTCAACCGCCTCGCGGCGCGCGGCACTCTCCGGCTGGCACTCAAGCAGGGCGGGCTTGCGCCCTCGTCGGTCATCGGCTCCGAATGGGCGGTCGTCGTCCGCCCAATCCTGCCCGATGAACTCTCGTTGCGGGGTGTTGCCGATGCGGGCCCCGTCTGTGATCGCATGACAGCCGGCCTCGAAAGTCTCGAGGACTCGCCGACCGCGGATACGCCCGAAGTCGTATTCTCGCGATTGGGCGGCGGCAAATAGGCACGAGCCCCGACCCGGCTTGCCGATTGGGCAGGGACGGGCGATCCTTGTGCCTACGATTTCGATGTTTCGTGGGGGCGATTTGGCTTCGACGGGTTGAAGAAGTCGTACGTTGCGTGTCGAGGTCGTAGCCACCTCGTTAAACAGCTGCACATTATTGGTAATTTATAACTGCCGATGATAACTACGCACTCGCTGCCTAACTAACCCTTAGGAACTAGCGACATCCGTCCACGACGTCCTCTGGTGGGTCGCGGATGCTATATCGAGGGCTGGCTTCCGAGCGCTGCTCGGCCGTATCCGGAAGTGAGATCACGTCGAGCTAGGGAATGCTTGCTCCGTCTCTGCAGCGGGCAAACCCGAAATCAAGCGGAGACTACACACGTAGACGCGTACGGTAGACGCAATGCGGACGCGGGTTCGATCCCCGCCGCCTCCACCATTAACATGCCGGGAACATTGGTGTTTTCGGATCGCCAGAACGGTGCGACTCAAAGTAGACTCAAAACTGCGCGCACATCCCGAGCAGCACCGTCTCTAGGATTTCGACGCTGCTGCCGTTCGTTCTTAGAATCGGTCCGCCCTGAAATGATTGAGCCTTTCCTTGCAGCACTCGATCTATCCCGGCGTGTTCAAGCTAGGCCGAATCTAGACGAAGATTCAGTCTCGCAATGGGTAGTGATTCCGTGCAATATGCACCTCGCGATGCGTAAGCGGTCAGAATCCTGGCAAGCCCAAAGTTCCGACGCCGAGGAGTCCGCACGGTTCCACCGATCGCGTGAACCGGTGGCCTCGATTCGGACGTCGTTTGAGGCACCGGAAAAGCATCGGGCCTGCGCACGCGGTCGACCGGCTGCATCTGAATCGTTTCAGCGTCCTGGTGACCTCGGCACGTCGCTTGCTGTGGCTGGAAGAAGCCTCTCTCTCATGATCCCGGTGGACGCCTTACCGCCATCCGATACGAACGCCACGAGCCCGAAAAGACTCTGCTTCATGAAGTCATTCGCGAACAGCTCGAACCCTTCCTGGATCGGGCTGGAGGGCAGGGTGCGCCCGTCGCTCGGTTCGTCGAGCGAGAGATCCGCGCCTATCTCGAATGTGGGATCCTCGCTCATGGATTCTTGCGTGTTCATTGCGATGGGTGTGGATACGATCGGCTCGTCGCGTTCTCGTGTAAAGGTCGTGGGTTCTGCCCTTCATGCGGCGGTCGAAGAATGGCGGATACAGCCGCCTGGCTCGTGGACCGAGTGTTGCCCCACGTTCCTGTCCGTCAGTGGGTCCTCACGCTTCCCTATCCACTTCGATACCGTTGTGCCTGGGACGCACGGCTCACGACTGAGGTTCTACGTGCGTTCTTACGCTCCCTCTTTGCCGAGCAGCGACGACGGGCTCGTCGGCTCTCCGGGATCCAGCGTGGACATAACGGCTCTGTCACTTTCATTCAACGCTTCGGATCGGCGCTGAACCTGACGCCTCATTTTCATGTGCTCGTACTGGATGGGGTTTATCCCGGTCCCGCCCACGATCTCGGGTCGTTCGTTCCGCTCCCGCCTCCAGAGACCGAAGACGTGGCCCGTGTACTGACTGGTACCGCTCGTCGAATTCTCCGCATCGTCGAACGCCGGGGTCTCGATCCGAATGAGGACACGTTGGCCTCGGACGAGCCGCTGCTGGCTCTGCTCACGGCCGCGTCCATTCGCTCGCGGATCGCGACGGGTCCCGAGGCAGGGGAGCGTTGGCGGCGTCTTGGGGATCGCGTCGAGCCGCTCGATGGTGAAGAGGGTGGAGTGGAGCCGGACGCCGGAGTCCCTCCTCGCTGCGTGCGAGAGGGCGGTATGAGTTTGCACGCAGACGTGGCGGTTCCCGGCAACGATCGGCGCCGCCTCGAACGTCTGTGTCGTTATGTGGCGCGACCGCCGCTCGCTCTGGATCGCCTTGAAGCGATGGCGGATGGACGTCTCGCCTATCGGCTCAAGACCCGCTGGCGAGACGGCACGACCCATGTCGTGATGGCGCGGCACGAACTGCTAGAGCGACTGGCTCCACTAATTCCTCCCCCGCGTGCGCACCAGGTTCGTTACCACGGCGTGTTGGCGCCTTGTGCGAGTGGGCGGAGTCGTGTCGTCCCGGCAGCGGAAGGTCGGGACCGCAGCTTCGTCGCGGCGAGCCACGCGCCGAATCTTGCGTTGATCACAGAAGTGGAATCGCCGGTTCATTTGGGCATGAGATCTCGCGATCAAGAGTTGGGCGGGCCTGAGTCGTCTGGCGAAACTACACCGCTCGGCCCTGATCGACATCCCAGCGACTGGCCCGACGCGACTCGCCGCGCATCAAAAAGAAGGGAAGAACGGGTTGTACACCGTCGCGTCGCCTGGGCTGATCTACTTCAGCGTGTCTTCGAGGTCGATGCCCTCGGCTGCCCCAGATGTGGCGGACGCATGAGAGTCCTCTCGGCGATCACCGACCCGACCGTGGCTGGTCGGATTCTTCGATGTCTCGCGCTCCCGGCCCGAGCACCGCCTCTTGCGACAGCTCGCAAGGAAGTCGGTCCTCCCGACTCCGTGGGAGAATTATCTTTCGAAGTAATCCCGGAGTTCGACTTCGATGAGTCTCGTGCATACGACAACGGCGAACCCAGCGTCTGAGAATCTGGCCATGGTTGGATTCGCCAAGTGCTCCTGGGGCGCCGAGGGCAGAGGTGTGCTCGCGGATCGGCCGGTAATGTCGAGTGCGGTCGAAGTCGGCATAGCCCGAAGCGAGAAAGCTTGAAATCGTCCCGGAACGGGGCGAATATGCCTAATCCGAAGCGTAGTTGTCAGAACACTACCTATCGGTGGTGCGGTAAACGCAGCTTGAAATTCCTCTGCCTATCCGGTTGGCTCCGCTACCGGTGTGCGGAACCCCTAGAGAACTCGCCACGAGCACGGCCCTCGCGAGAGCCCGCTACAGGCCGGTAGCCCCTGGTTCAGTGGTTCAGGCGGAGCGAACCGGATAGGCAGAGAAATTCCTATCCGCCCGGCGAACCTGGCGAATCCCAGCGCCATCGCCGGGGGCTTCCATCACACCTGAGCGATCGACGACAACGGCGTCACTTGCTGGGGACGGAATATCGAAGGTCAAACCACGGTGCCGGAGAGCCTGG